>JAESGS010000281.1_pt1 | contig 58684 bp, 46 predicted proteins | sample 9269761 | NCBI WGS metagenome assembly JAESGS01 (sample SAMN15741799, study PRJNA653493) | algae metagenome | isolation source: Cyanosarcina radialis HA8281-LM2 and co-occurring heterotrophs from damp... | place: USA: Makauwahi cave, Hawaii | collected 2011-01-06 | reverse complement strand
CCTGTTTTAAGGCTTTTTGTAATTTTTCTATTTGGGGTGGATGCAGATGATTTTTAGCTGGCATTTCAGTGATTATTTGAATAAATTAACCTTTAATTATACCCTATTTAAATGCTGAACAGCTTAGTTATTAGGTTCACCTAAAAATTACGTCGGTTATAGGTAAAAACAGTAGAAAGGTATGTGCCTCTTTCAATTCGATCGCGGCGATATTGCCTGGGGTTGATAAATATAATTATTTGGTCTATGAATTATTTGGCTGCTGTTGGGTTTCACTCCGTTCAACCCAACCTACAAGATCTGCGATCGCACTGAGTTAAGATTACCCAGACGCAGCGTGAGAGTTAAACCCGTTCCTCTCAGAGAATGGTCAAGTGTAGGTTGGGTTGAGCTTGCGTTGGCGTTAGCCTGCCGTCAGGCATAAACCAACATTTTGGTGTGGGTTTCATTCGATCGATTGCCAGCGCCAAGAAAAGTGCCGTTGGCGTAGCTTGTCCGTAGCACGTATCGCTTTTAGTTATTAGGTTCACCTAAAAATTACGTCGGTTATAGGTAAAAACAGTAGAAAGGTATGTGCCTCTTTCAATTCGATCGCGGCGATATTGTCTGGGGTTGATAAATATAATTATTTGGTCTATGAATTATTTGGCTGCTGTTGGGTTTCACTCCGTTCAACCCAACCTACCAAATGCCGATCCGATCGCACTCAAAATCCGCTTCATCCGATCGAATGTTGGATTCAATTTCTATAAGCATCCTTACGATGCTTGCAGTGGAGGACTAAAACAGTTGATGCTTCATCATCAATTTCATAGCGCACTCGATAATCGCCAATTCTGATGCGATATTCGTTATCAAACCCTTTTAGCTTTTTGACTCCCGATGGACGAGGATCTTCTGCTAGAGATAATATTTTGTCTAAGATTCGAGCGGATATATCTTCTGGTAAGGCATCAAGTTGTTTCCGTACAGGCTTGGGAATGATAACTTCGTAACTCATGAAGTTTTTCCAGAGCTACTGGCAATATATTCCTGAATGGTTTGATAATCCCCATCTTGATATGCCTGACGCGCCTCTGCAATCTCAGCGATAACCTGCGGATCGTCTTCATAAAGCTCTTCTTCAGCTTCAAAAATTTGCTGTTCGATAATTTCTTGAAGTTGGCGTTTCTCTTCCAAATCGAGGGAAGCGATCGCTTCTGCTAAGGCCTCCAAGGATAGCTGTAACTTAACTACTGCTGGCATTTCAGTCTTCCTCCTTCTATTGCTACCTAGCTAATGGAGTAGCTGCTGGCGTGAATAAATAGACAGGGTATGGGGAATGAGTTACCAATGCCCCATGCCCCATGCCCTTTTAACCCATCAAAATCACGTTATCGATGACGTGGATCACGCCGTTATCGGCTTCGATATCTGCTGCCACCACCGTAGCATTTTTGACTTCAAAGCCATCAGAGCAATCGATCTTGATGTCCGAGCCTTCAACTGAAGTTACCGAACCCAGCTTGGCTAAATCCTCTTTCATCAACTTTCCAGGAACCACATGGTAGGTGAGGATGCGGGTTAGCTGCGGAATATTTTGCACCAAGGTAGTTATCGTTCCTGGCGGTAACTTGGCAAAAGCCTCATCATTGGGGGCAAAGACAGTGAACGGGCCGGGACTTTTGAGCGTCTCTACTAAACCAGCAGCTTGCACCGCCGTTACCAAAGTATTGAAAGCACCTGCACTAACTGCAATATCAACAATATCTGCCATCGATTTATGCAAATTATGGGAAAAACTCTATGGAATCATTTTAATCTGGATCGAAAGCCACTTAATTTAGAACTATATATATCGAGGACGATCGATTCTAAATTTTGAGGCTCAGTCGATCGCCTAGAGCTAAGCTTCCTCATTATAGATAAATATCCATAGTAACTATTATTGTTGTCCCAGATTAGCTTTTATCAACCATAGAAGATAGTCAATACTATCAATAATTATCTACCTAACTCGAACTTAAATATAAGTTTTTTTGTATCGATTCGATTGAAACAATTAATAGATAGAGGTATTTCTATTTGGATCGAAGTTGTTATAAAATAATGCTTATGGTTGAAGTTTAATATTTTTTTCAATTTTGACCATCAAGGGCAATAAACGATCGCCAAAAACCGATAGACTTATATGAAATCGATAGCAGCGATCGCCGACCAAACACCTATAACTTTCAACCTCATTATCACCAGTCTGGCAGTCCAAATTTTTACTAAGTATAAATACCGATCGCCCGACTAAACTTCTTGCGTTCTGCAAGAAGTTCGTGCATCCAAAACAACATCATTCACGAGCGAGCCAACAAAAATCGTAGTGGTTGGTAGGGGATTTTATGACCGATTTTTCTAGAACTTCTCGACGACAATTTCTGTTAACTGCTGGGGCAGCAGCAGCTAGTTCTATTCTACTCAAAGGTTGTTTGGGCAACCCACCCAATCCGGGCGATCTATCGCCGAGGGCAGAAGCCCTAGAACTCACTCCAGCTACTACTCCAGAAGTAACTACAGTGAGATTGGGATACATCCCAATTGTCGAATCTGCCCCCTTAATTATTGCTGAAGAAAAAGGATTCTTTACCCGCCATGGCATGACCGATGTAATCATAGCCAAACAAGCTTCTTGGGGGGCGGCTAGAGATAATATTGAAATCGGTTCTGAAGGCGGTGGAATTGATGGCGGACAGTGGCAAATGCCCATGCCACATCTAATTTCTGAAGGTCTGATTACCAAAGGCAATCGCAAAGTACCAATGCTAGTTCTGGCCCAATTAAATACTCAAGGTAATGGGATTGCGATCGCCAACAAACACTTAGGCAAAGGTATTGGTTTAGATCTAACTGGTGCTAAAGATTATATTGCTAGCCTGAAAAAAGAAGGTACTCCCTTCAAAGCCGCTTATACATTCCCTAAAGTCAACCAAGATTTCTGGATTCGTTATTGGTTAGCCGCAGGCGGCATCGATCCAGATGAAGATCTCGACTTATTAGCCGTTCCTGCCGCTCAAACTGTTGCCAACATGAGAACGGGCACCATGGATGGTTTCAGTACGGGCGATCCTTGGCCCTATCGAATCGTCAGAGACAAAATTGGCTTCATGGCAGTTTTAACTTCCCAAATTTGGCCGTTTCACCCCGAAGAATATTTAGCTATTCGTAAAGATTGGATCGAGAAAAATCCTAAAGCGACGAAGGCAATTCTCAAAGCAGTGATGGAAGCTCAACAGTGGTGCGACAACCCCAAAAACAAAGAAGAAATGGTCAGAATTCTCGCCCTGCGTAAGTATTTTAATGTGCCTACAGAGTTCTTAAGGGGGCCTTATACGGGTACTTACAAAATGGGTGATGCCAAGCCAGATATCAAAGATGCAAAACTAGGAACTCTTTACTGGAAAGATAGCCGAGGCAGCGTTTCTTATCCTTACCAAAGCCACGATCTGTGGTTTTTAACTGAAAGCGTCCGCTGGGGATTTTTACCACCAGCCATCCTCAACGAAGCCGACAGAATTATCGGTGCCGTCAATGGCGAAAAACTTTGGAAAGAAGCAGCCAAAGAATTAGGAATTGCCAGCGCCGACATTCCCGAAAGCACCTCTCGCGGGCCTGAGAAATTTTTTGACGGGGCCGAATTCAACCCTGAAAACCCCAAAGCTTACCTCGACAGCTTGAAAATCAAGAAAATCAAAGCTTAAAGCCCCAACCTAGATTTGACAACAACTCTGCGCACCTCTGCGCCCCTTTGCGTTAAAAAAATCAGGAGAACACAATGACAGTTAGCTCGCCAGGACGAAATACGACCTTCCGAGGCTCAAGTGCCTTTTGGAAGAAAGTAAATAAAGACTTTTTGCCACCCCTAATAGCTATTTTTGCATTCTTGGGAATCTGGCAAATGCTATCTTCCTCTGGAATTACCCTCCTGCCAGGACCGGCTAGTTTGATTACCGACGAACGTACCAGAGAACTACTGATGTATCCCTTTTACGATCGCGGTGGTATCGACAAAGGAATGTTTTGGCAAACCTGGGCCAGCCTGCAACGGGTGGCAATTAGCTACACCTTAGCCGCAGCCGTGGGAATTGCAGTCGGGATTTTAGTGGGAACTTCACCGATGATTTCCAAAGCCTTAGATCCGCTATTTCTGTTTTTGCGAACGGTTCCACCCTTGGCATGGGTGCCGATTTCTTTGGCAGCGTTGAATAAGAACGAACCAGCAGCTTTATTCGTGATTTTCATTACTGCCGTCTGGCCGATTTTGATTAACACTGCTGTGGGCGTAAAACAAATTCCTCAAGACTACAACAACGTGGCGAAAGTCTTGAAGGTGCCCCGCAATATGTACTTCTTCAACATTCTCTTGCCCTCGGCACTGCCTTACATTTTCACCGGATTGAGAGTGGCTATCAGCTTGGCATGGCTGGCAATTATCGCCGCTGAAATCGTGATGTCGGGGATTGTGGGAATTGGGTTCTTCATCTGGGAAGCTTACCAAAACAACTACATCAGCGAAGTGATTTTAGCGCTGGTTTGGATCGGGGCTGTGGGCTTGCTACTCGATCGACTGATGGCTTGGTTGCAGTCAGTAATTGTCCCGGAATAGTAGATGTATAGTTCGATAGATCTCTGGTCTGTGGCAAAATGGGAAGTTTTTAATAGTGTCCACAGATGAACACAGATAAACACAGATGTAATAGATGATTTATCGGTTTGCGCCAGGGATCTATTGATGAACGACGAACCACAAACGATAAACCACGAACGATCGACAATTAACAAACTATGAGCGATTTTGTTTTAGTTGACCAAGTTGATAAGTCTTTCCCGCTAGCAGGTGGCAAGGAATATTTAGCACTTAAAGGGATCGACCTGAAAATTAAAAAAGGAGAATATATCTCCTTGATCGGTCACTCCGGTTGTGGCAAATCTACTTTATTGAACATGATTGCCGGATTGGATTTACCGACTGGAGGGATAGTGACAGTAGATGGGTTGGTAGTCAAACAACCAGGTCCCGATCGCATGGTGGTGTTTCAAAACTATTCTTTGCTGCCTTGGAAGACGGTGCGAGAAAACGTCATGCTGGCCGTCGATGTGGTGATGACCGAAAAATCCAAGCAAGAACGCAAGGAAATGGCCGAACACTACATCAATATCGTCGGACTTTCTGGTTCGATCGATAAGTTGCCCAACGAGATTTCTGGGGGGATGAGACAGCGGGTAGCGATCGCGCGGGCCCTAGTGATTCAACCCAAGCTGTTGCTGTTAGACGAACCGTTTGGGGTGTTGGATGCCCTGACTAGAGGCAACCTGCAAGAACAACTCACCCGCATTTGCGAAGAAAACGAAGTCTCTGCCCTGATGGTGACGCACGATGTCGATGAGGCCGTGCTGATGAGCGATCGCGTGGTGATGATGACTAACGGTCCCGGTTCTAAGATCGGCGGCATTCTAGAAGTCGATATTCCTCGCCCTCGGAAGCGGATGGAAGCGGTGAAGCATCCCAGTTATTACCAACTGCGGAGCGAAATTATCTACTTCCTCAACCAGCAAAAGCAGGTGAAAAAAATGCGGGCGAGAAAAGTGGCCGTCGTTCCCCGCCACGGCTTGGAAAAAGTCAACCTAGAAGTTGGCTTTGTCCCCCTCACCGCTTGCGCTCCCATTGCCATCGCCAAAGAAAAAGGCTTTTTTGCCAAGCACGGTTTAGATGAAGTCAATTTGATGCGGGAATCTAGCTGGCGCGGCATCTCAGACGGGATGACGGGCGGATATCTCGACGCGGCCCAAATGCCGTCGGGAATGCCATTATGGATTACTTTAGGCGGTGCGGGAAATCAAAGCGTGCCGATCGTCAGCGCCTTAACGATGACCAGAAATGGCAACGCCATCACCCTAGATAAGAAGTTTTACGACCAGGGCATCCGCACCCTAGCAGACTTCAAACAGATGCTGCAACAAACGCGCGATCGCCAGCACCGCTTGGGCGTGGTTCATCCCTCATCCATGCACAACCTGCTGTTGCGCTACTGGTTGGCTTCCGCTGGCATCGACCCAGATATCGATGTCAAGTTAAAGATGATTCCTCCGGCTCAAATGGTGGTCGATCTCAAAGCCGGGACGATCGATGGCTTTTGTGTCGGCGAACCGTGGAACCTGCGGGCAGCCATGGAAGGAATTGGCTTCACCATTGCCACCGACTTAGAAATTTGGCAGGGACACCCCGGTAAGGTATTGGGCGTGCGGGAAGATTGGGCTAACGCCTATCCCAACACCCATATCGCTTTAGTCAAAGCTCTATTGGAAGCTTGTCAGTATTGTGCCGATTTGAGCAATGCCGAAGAAATTCGCCAAATTTTGGCGCGGCGAGAATACATCGGCACCTCTGCCAGCTACATTCAGTTGGGAGATCCGAACCAGGCTACTTGCAGTTTAGACAAGCCGATGCGGGAGTACGCCCATCACCTATTCTACGGCGACGGCGTAAATCGTCCCAGTCGGACAGAACACTTGTGGCACATGGTGCAAATGGCGCGTTGGGGTGACGTTCCTTTTCCCCGTAACTGGGTCGAAGTTTTGGAAAAAACTTGTCGGGTAAGCACTTTTAGTACGGCAGCGCGGGAACTGGGAATGTCAGAACTGACTTACGCTCGCGGTCCGATTCAACTATTTGACGGTTCCACCTTCAACGCTGACGATCCGCTCTCCTATCTCAATAATTTGGAGATCAAACGGGATTTCACCATGGCAGAAATTGCCTTAGATTCCCATCGGATAGCAGCTTAGCGATCGACCTCACCCCCAACCCCTCTCCTGCGAGGCAAATCTTCAAACCGAAAACTTATGTATACACAGTAGCCTGCGAGGAGAGGGGAGAAAGAGTTAGTAGGTTGAGTCGAACGATAGTGAAACCCAACTTATCAAAGCGATCGCTTCCTGGCGATAATGCTGCGTTCATCTGCGGTTCATCTGCGTTATAAAAATTGGATTTATCCCAAAGACGACTGTGAACTGCGCCTCTCCCCATAAATTTACCAGCGAGTTAAACAACTATGACCAATACCACCCAAACCGGAAGACGTACCCAGACTCGATCGTCTACAGCACCTCAATCTCGTGGTGACGAGCCGTTTCTAGTTCTCGATAACATCACCAAAGTTTACCCCACCCAATCGGGCCCCAACGTCGTCATCAAAGACATCAGCATGACCGTCCAAGAAGGTGAATTTATCTGCATCATCGGTCACTCTGGTTGCGGCAAATCGACCTTATTAAACGCCGTTTCCGGCTTTGCCATCCCCGACAAAGGAGAAGTACGCCTGCGGGGTCAAAGAATTACCAAACCAGGGCCCGATCGCATGATGGTGTTTCAAAACTACGCCCTCTTGCCCTGGATGACCACCTACGAGAATGTTTACCTGGCCCTGAAATCGGTTTTCCCGAATAAGTCTCATGCTGAGAAAGACGCGATCGTTCAAGAACACCTAGCGATGGTGGGATTGGGGGATGCGGGAGAAAAGAAACCGCCGCAGCTATCTGGAGGGATGAAACAGCGGGTAGCGATCGCGCGGGCGTTTTCCATCCGTCCGGAAATCATGATTTTGGACGAACCCTTTGGGGCGCTAGATGCGATCACCAAGGAAGAAATGCAAGAAGAACTATCTCAAATCTTCCTCGACCACCGCTGCACGGTGCTAATGGTGACTCACGACATCGACGAATGTATCTTCTTAGCAGATCGTTTGGTAATGATGACTAACGCCCCTGCTGCTGGCATTGGGGAGATCTTAGAGATTCCCTTCCCCCGGCCGCGCGATCGCGCTCAAATCATGGAAGATCCCCAATACTACGATCTCCGCAACCGCGCCCTCGACTTCCTCTATAACCGTTTTGCCCACGACGATATCGCCAGTTAAAAGCCATAGCTGTAGGTTGGGTTGACGTTAGGAAACCCAACAAACCCCGATGTATGTCGATCCAGTAGGGTGCGTTAGCGCAGCGTAACGCACCGCGATCGCTATGTGGGGATTTTCTAGGTAAACTCGATTGACATTAGACCTCTGGGATAAATCCAATTTTTCATAACACAGATGAACCACAGATAAACACAGATAAACACAGATGTTTTTGATAAGTTATCGACTTATACCAGAGGTTTAACGAATAGCGATCGCCTCAGCATTCCAACTTTAATAAATCATACAAGCCATGTTTGGGAAAGTTTCAGAACCTACCATGCACTGGGTGAGATGGGTAGTAACTAGTGCTTGGTTGCTACTTATTTTTTCTCTGTTTTACGACCCCATTTCCCCCATCCTCACCGATCCAAATCTCGCCTGGAGTCCGTTTCGGCTCGATCCTGATGTTTGCGTGCGGGTGCAGGGTGTCTGCCTGGAAGAACGCCCTTACCGCATCGGCGCGGCGGTGTTTTGGGGGATGGTGGTTCCAGGGGCAATTTTTATCTTAGTGGTATTCGGACACGAACTCTGGCGGCGGATCTGTCCACTATCTTTTATTTCTCAACTTCCCAATGCCTTGAAATGGCAGCGGCAAAACAAAAAAGTCGATCCTAAAACTGGGAAAACTCGCTATGAAATCTTTCGGGTCAAAAAAGACTCTTGGTTAGCGAACAATCACCTTTATTTCCAGTTTGGCTGGCTGTTTTTCGGTCTTTGCGCCCGGATACTATGTATTAACTCCGATCGCGCGGCTTTAGCCCTGTGGTTAATCTTTACTATTGGAGCAGCGATCGCAGTTGGTTATCTCTACGGCGGTAAGTCTTGGTGTCAGTATTTCTGCCCCATGGCCCCGGTACAAAAAATCTATGCCGAACCAGGCGGAATCTTTACCAGTAAAGCTCATATGGACGAGCGATCGATTACTCAATCGATGTGCCGCACTGTCGGTGAAGACAAAAAAGAACAAAGTGCTTGCGTTGCTTGTAAAAGTCCCTGTATTGATATTGACTCGGAACGCTCTTATTGGGATAACATTACCCGATCGGATCGCAAGTTGCTCTACTACGGCTATTTCGGTTTGGTAGTAGGTTACTTTCTCTACTACTACCTTTATGCTGGCAACTGGGATTATTACTTTTCCGGCGCTTGGGCGCATCAAGAAGACCAACTCGCCCAATTGCTCAAACCAGGATTTTACCTCTTTAACAGGTCGATCGCTATTCCTAAACTGATAGCAGTACCTTTGACTTTGGGGTTATGCAGTTGGCTGGCTTACAAGTTAGGAGAAATTCTAGAAAATACCTACAGAAACTATCTCAAACGCCAACATCGAGTTCTCAGTAAAGAGCAAATTCGCCATCAAACGTTCGCAATTTGTACTTATGTAGTTTTCAACATCTTCTTCGTGTTTGCTGGTCGGCCGTTTATTAGGTTGTTGCCTCCAGCAATACAATATTTCTACGATGCTCTGATTGTCTTGGTCAGTACGGCATGGCTTTACCGCAACTGGGGGCGCAATCCGTCACTTTATTCCCGCGAAAGTTTGGCATCCCGTTTTCGCAAGCAACTAGCAAAGCTGGAGTTAAACCTCTCTCAATATCTCGAAGATCGAACCTTAGAAGATCTTAATACCGACGAGATTTACGTTCTCGCTAAGGTATTACCTAGCTTTAGCAAAGAAAAACGACATCAAGCTTATAAAGGCGTTTTGCGAGAAGCTTTAGAAGAAGGTTATGCCGACACCGCTAGCAGCCTAGAAGTGTTGCGTCAATTGCGTAGCGAACTCGATATCAGCGATGAGGAACACCGTACCACCTTAACCGAATTGGGAGTTGAAGATCCAGAATTGCTCGATCCTCACCGCCTGCGCAACCGTGAAAACTTGGTGCGGTTGACGGGTTATCGGAAGTCTTTAGAGCGATTGGTAAATCTACAACAACGCCAACTTAATTCCAGTAATGGGGAAGGAGCGATCGCCAACTTATTAGCAGACTATCCCGAATCGGTGCGATCGCTCAGGCAGCAATATTCGATTTCTTCGCAAGAAGACGAAGAAATCTTCGCCAGCTTAGATCCAGAAACCGGAACCGTCAGGCGGGCTGAGTTTTTGCTCTCACAACTGCAAAACTTGGTCGAGCGATATCAGGCTTTGAACCAACCGATTTTGTTGCAACAAAGAGAGGTTTTGAGCTTACTGTTAGCTACAGTAAAACAGCAAAAGCAATTATTAGCGATCGGATTATTAGAAATTATCGAGAGTTTAGGAGAAAGTCCAGAAGGCTATCGGCTTGCTCGATCGTTCGGTCAAATGGGATCTCTAGTGTTGCAAGATTTGCTAGAAGAACCAACCTGGCAGGCTCGACTGGCCCCTAAAATCGTCGCCTGCTTGCAGCAGCCACCCCCAGAAACCGCTCCGGCTTGCTCTTTAGAGTGGAAAACCGAGGCTATTGCCCATCATTTAGAAGCACTCTTGCTCGAACCAAATCCCTCGCTGCAAGCCATCAGTCTCTACGAACTTTACCAGCTAGATCCAGTTCGCGGTCGAGAACAGGCTCAGCAGCTACTACAACTAACCCACCAGATCGAACCTTTAGTTAAAGAAACGGCTCAGATCGTCGTCTCTGCGACTACCAAACCAGATTTAGCCGCTTTTCCCAGCCTAGAAAAATTGGTATATATGGCCAGTAGCGACTTCTTTAAAGATGTCAAAAGTGCAACTGCGATCGCTTTGGCTAATCGTGGTGAAATTAAAACTTACCAAGCTGGTGAGGTCGTAACTGAAGCGGGCGATACTTGTCGCGAACTGTTGTTGCTGATTGCTGGAGAAGCTCGAATTGAGTCACCCAACGAGTCTAAGATAGAGCAACTATTACCGGGTCAAATTCTGGACGAATTGGAGGTACTATCTCACGTCGAGCAAACGGGCACGATCGTCGCCACCGCTGCTTCTACTAGGATTTTGGCCATTCCCGTAGACGCGCTCGACGATCTGCTAGAACGCGATGGCGATTTTGCCAGACGGGTATTAGAAATGGAAAGCCGTCGCCTGCAACAATTGCTGCATTCTCAAGGCTCTTTTTGAGCCTCGATCGAATTAACAGGCCCGATTCTGGGTTTCGCACGCTCCAATGCTTACCCAACTGCTAGAACCATCTTCCCAGTGTTCCTTTTTCCAAATCGGGGCGTTGTGTTTGAGAGTATCGATCGCGTAGCGACAAGCCTCAAACGCTTCCGAACGATGAGGGCAGCCAACGGCTATTAAAACGCTGATTTCCCCAATCGATAAGCGGCCGATGCGGTGGTGGATGACAACTCGATTTACGTCTGGCCAGCGGCGATCGATTTCAGCCGCAATTTGCTGAAAGATTTGCAGGGCCATCGGTTCGTAAGCTTGATACTCTAATGCCACTACTGGCTTACCATCCGTTCGATCGCGCACCATGCCGCTCATGACTACCACAGCGCCGTTACCCGGTTCGTCGGCTAAAGCGTAAACTTCCTCTAGCGATAAAGGGGCAAATACAATCGCCAAGCGATCGCGATCGCTCGCTGGGGATGAAGATGTTAAGGGTGAGAAAATTGCAGTCATCCGATGAAAAGATTTGAGATTAACTTTAAGGGATCGTGTCTTAACTCTCTGCTGGTAAGATCGTTAAATAAAAACTTCAATTTGAGAGTTTCTTAACATTTCAACGGTAACTTAAATAATAGATTGTCGAAGTAGATATCGGCGTGTCGGCGGTATTTCAGTAACACCAGCTAAACGCGATCGCTCTTGGGGGAGGTTTTTCGGAGGTCTTGGTGAAAACGAGTAAAGAAAACGAAATCGATCGAGAGGCTCGTTTTTTTAGTCTCTCTCTCGATCTCCTATGCGTCGGTAACTTAGAAGGCTATTTTACTCGCGTAAGTCCAGCTTGGGAAGCTACTCTAGGTTACACTCAGTCCGAACTTACCAGCCAACCGTTTGTTAATTTCGTCCATCCTGAAGATATCGGCGCTACCAAAGCCGAACTAGAAAAGCTACGCGCGGGAACCCCGACGATCTATTTTGAGAATCGCTATCGCTGCCGAGACGGATCTTGGAAGTGGCTGGGGTGGAAAGCAGTGTTAGATGGGGAAACTCAGGAAATTTACGGGATCGCCCGCGATATCACTGAAGCCAAACAGATCGAGCGAGAACGCCTGCAATTGTTGCAACGAGAGCAAGCCGCAGCAAAAGAAAGCGAGGAACGCTGGCAATTAGCTGTACGCGGTAGCAATGATGGCATTTGGGACTGGAATGTTGAAACCAATGAAGTCTTCTTTTCCACCCGTTGGAAAGAAATGCTCGGTTACGAAGAACGCGAGATTGCTAACCATCTAGATGAATGGTCGCAGCGAGTGCATCCAGACGATCTCGACCGGGTAAGGGCACTTATCAGAGATCATTTTGCTAAGAAAACTCCGTTTTACATCAGCGAACACCGAGTTCGCTGTAAAGATGGCAGCTATAAATGGATTTTAGATCGCGGTCAAGCCTTGTGGAACGAACATGGTAACGTCGTGCGCATGGCGGGTTCCCATAGCGACATCACAGATCGCAAGCTAGCAGAAAGGGAATTAGAAAAACAGCACAAGCGATGGCAATTATTCGCCGATATTGCCCTCAAAATTCGCCAGTCCTTGCAACTAGATGAAATCATTCAAACTACAGTTACAGAAGTTCAAAAGCTACTGCAAGCCGATCGAGTTTTAGTTTATCGCGTCTGGGCAGATGGTTCTGGGAGTACGATCGCTGAAGAAGTAGTGCCCGGTTATGTCTCAGTTCTCCATCACACTTTTCCCCCAGAAGTCTTTCCCGCAGAATCGCGAGAATTATACTCTCAAGGACGAGTTAAAGCGATTACCGATGTAGAACAGGCTGACATCTCTCCCTGTTTGGTGGAATTTGTCGAACAGTTTGGGGTGCGAGCTAAATTGGTCGTGCCAGTTTTGCGACAGCAAGAACTTTGGGGTTTGTTAATTGCCCATCAATGTAGCACCCCTAGAAAATGGTCTGGTTTTGAAATCGAACTTTTGCAACAAATAGCCGATCAAATCGGGATTGCTTTAGCCCAAGCCGCTCTTTTAGAGCAAGAAACGCGCCAGCGGCAAGAATTAGCTCGTTCTAATGCCGAATTAGAACAATTTGCCTCGATTGCTTCCCACGACCTGCAAGAGCCGTTGCGTAAAATTTTGGCCTTTGGCGATCGATTGCAAGAAAAATATGGAGAGGTCTTAGCTGGATCGGGACGCGATTACTTAGAGCGGATGCAAGGTGCAGCTAAACGAATGCAGGCTTTGATCGACGATCTGCTGATCCTGTCTCGCGTCAACAAAAACACCCTCTCCTTGGTTCCGGTCGATCTCTCTAGAGTAGTGGCAGAAGTCTTGTCAGATTTAGAGTTCCGCATTCAAGAAACTGGTGGCGTTATCGAAGTAGGAGAATTAGCGACCATTGTTGCCGATCCAGTTCAGATCCATCAACTGCTGCAAAACCTGATCGCCAATGCGTTGAAGTTTCACCGAGATGAAGTTCCTACGGTTAAAATCTCTGGTCGGCGACTTTTGGCGGCTGAAGAGCATCACCATACTTATTCGACAGTAATGGAGTTTTATCAGATCTCGATCGAAGATAACGGGATTGGATTTGAAGAAAAGTATCTCGATCGAATCTTCAACGTTTTTCAACGCTTGCACAGCCGCAGCGAATACGAAGGCACCGGGATCGGTTTAGCTATCTGCCGTAAAATTGTCGAAAATCACAGCGGTAGCATTACAGCCAAAAGTCAACTGGGAAAGGGTACGACTTTTTTCGTGACCCTGCCCAGCGGGGAGAGGGAGGAGAGGGGGAGAGAGGAAGAGGGAGCAGGGGGAGCAGGGGGAGCAGGGGGAGCAGGGGGAGCAGGGGGAGCAAGGGCGCAATTAGCATCTGACAACTGACAACTCAACATCCAACACTCCACACTCCACACTTAACACTTAATCAAAGGGGGGATTGATGTGAAGGGACGTAGAAAACCAATGGCTATTCTGATGGCGGACGACGACGCTGATGACTGTTGGTTGGCAAAGGAAGCCTTGGCCGAAAGTCGATTGGCTAATGAAATCCATTTCGTGTCAGATGGTGAAGAGTTGATGGATTACTTGCATCAACGCGGCCGATATGACGATCCCAAACGTTTTCCGCGTCCGGGCTTGATCCTGCTCGATCTGAATATGCCTAAGAAAGATGGCCGAGAAGCTCTCGAAGAAATTAAAACCGATCCGCACCTGCGACAGATTCCAGTGCTGGTGCTGACCACCTCCAAAGCTGAAGAAGATATTTATCGCAGTTACGATTTGGGCGCTAACTCTTTTATTACCAAGCCCATTACTTTTGGCTCTCTAGTCGAGGTGATGAAGACGTTAGGTAAATACTGGTTTGAAATTGTCGATCTGCCAATAGAAGGAGCCAACGAGGGATAGATTCGGCTCGTTTCAATTTAAATATGCTACAGCAGATCGATACGAGGAGGCGGGGACGCGGCGATCGATGTCGAGCAAACATTTAGGTAATCGATATAACTAATTCCCGATCTTTTAGAATATTAACAGTCACCTAAATTATCTAAGCTGCCGTGCATTTCAATGAAGAATACAGGAGTGCAGAAGTATGCGCCGAGCACAGGCTGCGCCAACAGAAGTTCAGAATTATTCTGGGCTTGGAACCGTCTTAAGTTCTAGCAACATACAGAGAGCAAGATCGCAAGATCCTCCTAAACTCTTGAACTTCTCCATTCTGAACTTCTTTTAAAGCTTATGAGCCAAGTTCCCGTTAGAGTTCTGATCGTTGATGATGATGAAGATGACTACATCCTGACGCGGGATTTGCTCTCGCAAATTCAGGGTACTAAATTCGCGCTGGAATGGGTAGATAACTACAGTTCTGCTTTGGAGAAGATGGTTCAAAAGCAGCACGATGTTTATTTGCTAGACTATCGTTTGGGCGATCGCAATGGGTTAGAACTATTACAAGCTGCCATTGCCGCTGGTTGCCAAGCGCCGATAATTCTGCTCACCGGACAAGGCGACAGGCAGATCGATGTCGAAGCGATGAAAGCTGGGGCGGCCGATTACTTAGATAAAAGCCAATTAAGACCGTATTGGCTAGAACGTTCGATTCGCTACGCTATAGAGCGCAAGCGCACGGAACAGAAAATGCAAGCCCAAGCGGCTTTACTCAATATCGCTACCGATGCGATTTTTGTTCGCGAACTAGGAGACGGCATCGTATTTTGGAATCAAGGAGCCGAACGCTTATACGGCTGGAAAGTTGCAGAGATCTTAGGAAAAAATACTCAGGAATTAATTTATCCCCCCAGTGCGCCACCACCTTCAGAAGCCTATGAAACCCTAACGGCAACCGGAGAGTGGCAAGGCGAGTTAGAACAAGTCACTAAAGATGGGGAAAAAATTATCGTCCAAAGTCGCTGGAATTTAGTGCGAGATGACGACGGCCAGCCTAAATTAATTCTGGTGGTTAACACCGATATTACTCAAAAGAAACAACTGGAAGCTCAATTTCTGCGGGCCCAACGAATGGAAAGTTTGGGAACCCTAGCTGGTGGGATCGCTCACGATCTTAACAATGTCCTCACGCCGATGCTGATGGTAGTGCAACTGCTACAGCTAAAGCTCAAAGACGAACAAACTCAAAACTGGCTTTCCATTCTAGAAACGAATGTCAAACGGGGGGCAGAATTAGTCAAACAAGTGCTATCGTTTGCCCGCAGTTACGAAGGCAAACGCATAGTTCTGCAAGTCGGACATATAGTATTAGAAATTAGAAGGATATTTCAACAAACATTTCCGAAATCGATCGAGATTTCTACAGATATCTCACCAGATCTGTGGACTGTTTTTGGAGATGCCACTCAATTACACCAAGTTTTGCTCAATCTTTGCGTCAACGCTCGCGATGCTATGCCTTACGGTGGCACTTTGAGTATTACTGGCGAAAATATTTGGATCGATGAAAACTACGCTCGCCTGAATATCGACGCGCAACCCGGTCCGTATGCTGCGATTACCATATCAGATACAGGAATTGGTATACCTAAAGAAATTATCGATAAAATTTTCGATCCATTTTTTACGACCAAAGAGGTAGGTAAAGGAACGGGACTCGGTTTGTCAACTGTAATTGGGATTGTTAAAAGTCACAAGGGATTTATTAATGTCTATACCGAAGTAGGAAAAGGCACGAGCTTTAAGGTTTACTTGCCAGCTACAGAGGTGAAAGAAATTAATTCAGCTAGAGAGGATAAGACGGAACCATTTGCCGGACGAGGAGAATTAATTTTAGTAGCTGACGATGAAGAGGCTGTTTGCGAAATTACTAAACTCTCTCTCGAAACGTGCGGTTACAAAGTCATGGTAGCAGCTAATGGCATTGAAGCGATCGGAATTTACACTCAGCATCAGGAAGAGATTAGTTTGGTGTTGCTGGATATGATGATGCCCTCGATCGATGGAGCAACTACGATTCGGACGTTGCAAAAAATCAACCCAGATATTTTAATTATTGCTGTTAGCGGATTGGCATCAAATCAGCAAATTGCTGAATTATCTGGTTCTAGCGTTAAAAGGTTTTTGTTAAAGCCATATACGGCACAAGAACTATTAAAAAATGTGGCTGAGGTTTTGGATCGGCATCGCAAATTAACCTCGGTATGAATATAGCAAGAGGCAAGAGGAAAGACTAAGATTAGACCGCTGGCAAAAGTCGATAACACATCAAAATCATCTGTGTTTATCTGTGTTCATCTGTGGTCAAGAAAGCATTTTATACCAATTTTTAAAACTGGCTATATAGCTCCCGGTATTAGATTACAAACCATTACAGACGGAGCGATCGCTATCTTCTACTTGGGGATTATTTTTCAGATAATCTTGCAGCCAATCGCAACTGCGTTCGAGTAAATCGTTGGTTTCTAAGTTCCAATTCCATAAAATAATGGTTTCGTCCCAACTAGCAGAGGCTAAGGTTTGGCCGTCAGGACTAAAAGCGATGTGATTGACTGGTCCTGTATGTCCGATTAGGGTTTGTCCGAGCTTACCATCGCGATCCCAAAGTTTGATGGTGCTGTCATCGCTAGCTGAGGCTAGGGTTTGGCTGTGGGGACTAAAACTAATGCTGTTGATCTGACTTTGATGGCCGCTCAAAGTCTTCAATAAGTCCCCGCTGGGATGCCAAAGCTTGATGGTATTGTCGTAACTGCCAGAAGCGATCGTCTGTCCGTCAGGGCTAAAACTGACAGCGTAGATGCGATCGCTATGTCCGCTCAAGGTAGCGATCGAATTACCCTGGAGATCCCATAACCTCACGGTGCGATCCGAACTGCCAGAGGCAATAGTTTTACTGTCAGAACTGAAGCTCAGACTGTAGACGCGCTCGCCATGTCCTTTTAAAGTTTTGATTAACTTGCCATCTCGATTCCAGAGAGCGATCGTTTTGTCGTAGCTAGCCGAAGCTAAAGTTTGACCGTCAGGACTGAAACTGAGGCTGTAAATGCGCCCGGTATGTCCGTTTAAGGTTTGTTCGCAAGAGAAGAGGGGGAGAGGGGGAGAGGGAGGAGAGGGCGAGGAGGGCGAGGAGGGCGATAATTTATTAACTGCGAATTGCGAATTGCGAATTGCGAATTGCAAATTGCTGCATTCCTGCGAGCCTGCAAGTCCGAGGTTCCACAGTTTAATCTCTCTACCGAGGGCGACGGCTATTTTTTGACCGTCAGGACTAAAAGTGGCGCTGCGAAACCAACCGCTGTGTTTAGCTAAGTTTCCTAATAAACTGCCATCTCGATTCCAGAGTTTGATGGTGCCATCTTGACTGGTAGAAACGATCGTTTCGCCATCAGGACTGAAATTGACGCTATTAACCGCTCCTCGATGTCCCTTGAGATCTTGGCGTAAGTAGTTTTTGCGCCAGAGTTTGATGGTTTTGTCGTAACTAGCAGAAGCTAACATTTGACCGTTGGGGCTAAAAACTGCACCATAAACCGGGCCGCCATGTCCTCGTAAAGTTTCTAATTCAAAGCCATCGCTCAAGCGCCAGAGGATCGCCGCGCCATCGTGACTAGTCGATATTATGGTTTGACCGTCAAAGCTAAAACTGACGCTGTTAACTCGACTTTTATGCCCTTTTAAAGTTTTGACTAACGTGCCATCGGGCTGCCAAATTTTAATCGTGCCGTCGTTACTGGCAGAAGCAATTAGCTGGCTGTCGGGACTAAAAACGATGCCATTGATTTGACCGTTGTGCCCTTGCCAAGTGCGACTTTTGCTAGTTTTTAAGGAGAAAATTTCTATATCGCCATCGGCATCAGCTATGGCAATTGTTTGGCTGTCGGCACTAAAACTAACAGTGTAAATTGCATCTGGCTGTTTTTGCGGAACTATAGTTTTAATTAGCTTACCGTCAGGTTTCCACAATTTGACGCTGCCCTCCCAACTAGCAGAAGCGATCGCCGTGCCGTCGGGGCTGAAACTAACAGTTTGAATTGGCTCGTCGTGCGCTCTGATGCTTTTAATTATCCTCCCTTGTTTGAAGTCCCAAAAATTAATGATGCCGTCACCGCCAGCCGATATTAAAGTTTTGCCATCGGGACTGAAACTAACGCTATATACTGCGCCCCAATGACCTTTTAACGTTTGTAATAAAGTTCCATCTGGTTGCCAAATTCCGATCGTGCGATCGCTGCTAGCAGAGGCAATTAATTGACCGTCTGGACTGAAAGTAACGGCATTGACTGTATCTTGATGTCCTTCTAAACGATTGGCTTCTTGAATGCCGTAAATGACTTGCCGTAAAGTATCGATCGTTTCTTTTTGCAGTTCTGGAGAAGCTTTGACGTAGCGCAATCGCTTTACTGCCCTGACGCTAGCAATTAGGGCTTCTAGGCGATCGTCATTTAAATATAAAGACTGTGCTGAAGCGTTGAGCATAGCAATTTCTGCTAATTTCCTTTTGGTTTCTGCTTGTTGCATCAGCAGAAACGTTCGGACTCCGACGATAATTGCGATCGCCGAAATTGCGGCTAAAAAAGTGAATCCTACTCGCAGGGTACGCTTGGTTTGCTTTTGGGTTAATACTAGTCTTTGATTAGCTTCTTTTTCTGCTTTTAAAGCTAGCTCGGCTTTTTGTTGCGCTTCCAGTAAGATTTTCTTGGCTTGGGTTTCGATCGCCAATGCTTTTTGAAATTGCCGTTTTTCTAGTTCGCGGCTAGCGTCGATAAACTTATAATCTTGATAACTCAAATTTTTGTTAGCTGCCCAACTTAATGCTTCTTGTAAATCTCTACCTTGTAAAAGTTGGGAATTATCTTGATAGTTAGAATCCATCCAAGCTGCCAGAGAGCGAGCATATGGACGGAGGGAAGAGAGGGTATTCTCTACCCAATTTGAATGAAAAATAGAAGCATAAATGCGGTTGTAAACTCTGAACTTACCTCGATTTTTAATTGCTAAACCAGTTAATAGTAATTCTTTTTCTTCCGAGCTATCGCTAAACGCTACTTCTTCAGCGTGCAATATTTGTTGATATAGACCTAGTAAATGAATAGTATTATCTGGAGTAGACGATGTAGATCTAGTTCCAATTAGCAGGCGATCGCGAATGGTTTTTAAATGCTCTGGTTCGTCTTGAGTTTCCCAATTTTGAATTAAATGCGATCGCACCAGTTCCTCGATAACTTTAGCTTCTGCACTAGCAACAATAAAATCGGAACTTTCCCAAATCAGCTTGCAAAGCTTTTGAGTGAGAAATGGTTGTCCGCCCGTCCAAACTAAAATTTCTTGCAGCACGGTTTGCGGGTTCTCGCATTTCCCAGCCAATCCTGGAACTAAGGGCTGCACTTCGTCTAGTTCAAATCCCGATAGAGCGATCGCTTTGCCAATATTAAACGGCGTGCGATTTTTATCTGGCATCAAATCTGATGGTTTGGCTACACCTAAAAGGGCAAAAGTCAGCCGTTGATATTCCGATTTATCTGCTCGTTGGTTGTAAAACGATCTGATAGCAGCAAAAAAATCATCGACGGGGAATTTAAGACTGAGAATGCTATCGACTTCATCGATAAAAATAACGATATTCTGAGAAATTTCAACTAATAAGACTTCTTCAATAAATTCGCTAAATCTTTGAACTGGAGCGAGTAAATCTCGTTCGCGCCACCAGGTTCGCAAATTAACTTTATGAGACAGTTGAAAGCTGCTAATTAAGCTTCTAACTATGCCAGCATACCATTGTTCCCAAGAAGCATTTTGACTGCCAATATTAGTCAGATCGATCGCGGCGCAAGCAACCCCTTCTGCTTGCAATCTTTGCATGGTTTGAACTCGCAAACTAGATTTTCCCATCTGCCGCGAGGTGAGGACGTAACAAAATTCCCTGGCTTGCAGGCTTTCAAATAAATCTCGATCCGATCGTCTAATTACATAAGTAAGAGCATCGACGGGTAAGCTACCCCCCACTTGATATTCATAAGCTGGCGTTAGAGTGGTACTCATATCGAGCAATAGGTAATAATAGTTTAATATACAATTTCTCTCAAGATATTGGGTAATTTTGCCTGGCGAATGAATTCGCGGCTACACAAACAAAGTCCGCCTGCGCGGACTAAAGAATAAAAAGTATAGTACCGATTTAGTTCGGTATAAAGTTAAGTTGATTGTCTACGCTCCAGATAATGAGACGATCGTCAAATGGAAAAAGTAGCACAGTACCGTCAGTACGTTCTGCAATTACTAACAAAGTATGCTAATTATCAGCCATCAGGAGAAGAAATTGAAGTCGAACTAATTTTTGATGCCGAATGCGTTGGCGCAGCCTCTCCGCAGGAGACTCGCTATCAAATTTTAGAGATTAGCTGGGATAAATACGATCGCATTTATAACCGCGTAATGCACTTAGACATCAAAAATGAAAAAATACCGCATATAGTTTCCGCCGTAAGCGTTAAAAGGTCGATCGATCTAATTTTTGAGCGACGTGAAAGGCTGAAATATACGAAAGTTCGAGATGACCATCAAAATCTCGCTCTATAAGAGTTTTCAATCCTTCAAATAAAGTTTTTTTAGTTTGCGGATCTAGTTTCAAGTATGGCGAGTAAGTATTTAGAAGTGTCAAATATCGATCGGCTGTATAGGTTAATTCCGGCTCGATATATCCAGCTACTACGTTTTTGAATTGACCTGAATCGATCGCTATTTGTCCCAATCCTTTTAAAATACTTTCCTGCATTTCTCTGTCCTCGTAGCGATCGAGTTCTGGGGCGTGCAGTTGATAGACTTCAGATAATCGTTGGTAAGTTTCATAGTTAGGTTGCAGTTCTTTATTCCACAACAAAATTATGCAGCCGTTCTCGCGTAAAGCCTTAGCTGCTTTGGGATATCCCACATCTGACGGTATCCAATGGAAAGAACTGGCAGCTAAAACAGCATCAAATCGATCGGGTTCGATCGCCCACTCTTCAAAAGCTATATTTTTAATCTCTACATTGGAATATTGCTGGCAATTTTGTTTAGCTAACTTATAAAAATCTGGGTTGGGTTCTAAAGAAAGAATCGAACACCCAAGTCGAGCGAATCCTACTGTGGCAGTTCCAGGGCCGCATCCAACTTCAAGTATTTTGGAGTCAGATGATAGGTTAGCGATCGCTGCAACTCGATTTATTACTTCTTCTGGGTAACTAGGTCTAGCTCGATCGTATGCTTCTGCTGCTGGAGAATACCAATTTTTTCGCTGTTCTAGGTCGCGACTGGAGAAGCTACTTATTGTTTCTTTCAGTTCTTGATAATCCATTAGATTCGGTTGAGAAAGCATAGGCGTTAGCGCAGCGGCTCTGCAAGAGCTAGCACGTTACAGCATAGCCTTCTAATATAGCAATCCTATTTGATTCCCGAACAGCCCTCACCCCCAACCCCTCTCCCAAAGTGGGCTACGGTGTATACATAAGTTATCGATCTGAAGTTGGGCCTTGTAGATCCCCCTAAATCCCCCTTAAAAAGGGGGACTTTGAGTTCTTTTCCTCCCTGCTTGGTGCAAGCAGTATGGCAAGGTTTCCTCGCCACGCTTGCATCCGCTTTTTAAGGGGGCTAGGGGGGAATGCGCAAAGCGCACGCTGCGCGAACGGCGAGGAGTTGAGCATCAAAACTAGAGATGTGTATACACGGTAGCTTGAAGAAATGTCACACTATCTAATACTAAATCCGGTTACGGCTCTCGCTTCAAAGTCCAAAATACTGGAGAATCTCCCGAGAATTTCTGCTTTCTCGCGACTTCAAAGCCATTTTTCTGATAAAAATGTACTGCCTGTTCGGTAAAAGTAACGAGATAGCATGGTAGACCTTCGCGGCTTGCCCGATCCAGCACAGGCTGAAGTAATGCACTACCGATTCCCTGACCCTGAGAGTTAGGATGAACGACCATTAAGGCAAGATACCAATGCGGTCGATTTGTCATATCTTGGTGATGGCATTGTTCGATCGCTCTCAAGTACGTCAGCCATCGCCCCAAGCGATACCACCCACATTTCCATGGTAAGAGATACAACTGAAATTGAATTGCCATCTGTAACAGTTGTAAACCATTGGTAGAGGATCGATCGGGTGGCAACCACGCTGCAACTCCGCGCAAATCGGATGTGGTATAAACTCGATCGCAAGTAAGGCAATATTCTATTACCTTGCTCGTCAACCAAGTTAAACCTTGCAAGCGCGATCGCTTATCTGCTGGCATCAGATAGCTAAATACTGGGTCGTCTGCAAATGCGTTAGCCGCAATTTCGCTGGCATAGGCAATTTGGGATCGCTCTAATTTAACTAGATCGTAATTTTTCACGGTTGAGCGTCAGGTAAAATCGATGCTGAATCGGACAGTTTTGACGGTTGTAACAACATGATGCTCGGTGGTAACAACAACCAAAGACCAGAAATAGGCATCAAGAAAATTCCAACCAGTACGGTTGCCAATAAAATTCCGCCGATCGAGATGGGAAATGTTAATTTTTGGCGATCTGCCCACAAACAGAGTTTTCCTAACAAAAACAAAATCGGAGTCAGGAACATAAACCAAAACGCATCTTCTCGATCGAATATGGGGGTCGAGAGATTGGGAGCAATGACGTTAAACCATCCATCCTGGGCGATCGATCGCCATTGTTCAAAATAAAAAACTATGCCCGCTAACCCATGAATGGCGCTGACAGCAATCCACCAAAAACCTGCAATTCGCAGCATATAAAATTCCTCCAAATATTTGCCCTCACCCTAAATCCCTCTCCCACGGGAGAGGGACTTTGACTTTAATTTCTCTTATCCCTCTTACTTACTCTTACTTACTCTTACTTCCTCTCTCTTCCTCCCCTCTCCCACCCCCCTTAAAAAGGGGGGCAGGGGGGGATCGGAGAGGGGCTGGGGGTGAGGTCGGCTGTGAGGGTTTCCCCTCAACTAGGGCTGTCTGTTAATCCAAGCTGTTTCATCAACTCCAGCAAATTAGTTTCGTACCACCACTCTACAATCTTGCCGTTTTCAAAGCGTAGGAGCGTAAAATCATTCATCTTGGCAGACTTCCCAGTCGGAGGAATGCCCAAAAATTCTCCTGTATTCGTGCCTTCAAGGGTCGATCGAAAAACAACTTTATCGCCATCGGCAATGACATCTTCGATCGTCTGTTTGATATCTGGAAATCCTTGAAATAACCCAATATTGAACTCTTTGTTGGCTGCCAATCCGACGATCGGTTCCGGCCAGCTATTGAAGTGGTAGACGACGTTAGGTGTCATCACCTCGTCCCATACTTTTTCCCAGCGGGGTTCTGTCCCCCAACCTTCCTCGGCAAATCGCAGGGCGATCGCTTTATTGGTTCGATCTATTGTCGATTCCTGCATAAAAGTCTCCATACGCTACCGTATGCAACTACTCTAGACTAAGATATCCTCACTGTCAATACGCTACCGTATGGTAAAAACCACAGATTCCTCTCCCAAGCTGAAACGACAAGATTGGATCGATGCCGGACTAAAGGTACTAGCCGAAAGCGGCGTGGAGGCGGTGCGGGTAGAACCGCTGGCCAAGTTGATGAAAGTAACAAAGGGAAGCTTTTACTGGCACTTTAAAGATCGCCAAGAACTATTAGATGCTCTGTTAGCGGAATGGGTAAAGTTGCAAACTAATAGCATTATCGAGAGAGTGGAAGCCATAAAAGCAGATGCCAGCACCAAACTTCTGAGGCTGTTTGAGATCGCGATCGACGATGATGGTAAAGAAGAAAATGCCATTCGAGCCTGGGCGACCAACGACTCAAAAGTAGCAGCGGTTGTGGCCCAAGTCGATCGAAAACGCTTAGAATACACGCGAGATTTGTTCGTGCAAATTGGTTTTACGCTCCCAGAGGCGATCGTGCGGGCGCGGATGGCTTACTACTCGCTGGTGGGCGAATTTACGATCGGCACTAGAACAGATCGAGCCGAACGTTTAGCAGAGGTTAGAATGGAACACGCTATTTTGACGGCAACAAGTGTCAATTCGCAATTGTCAATTCGCAATTCGCAATAGTTGATTTCGGTTTGGCTGTTCGTTGTCGCTTGTTGTTATAAACTACGAAAGTTTATGTTTGCTCGCAAGTTTTACAGTTCGATCGGCTTAGCTGTCATATGGTCGCTGTTAATCCCTGGTTGTCTGACGCTAGGTGAAGATGTATTTTACGATCCGCCTAAATGGTCGCCGAAGAGCGATCGAATTGCTTTTGCAGCACTCCATGGTGAAAACTGGGATATTTATCGGGTAAATGTTGATGGCACGGGACTTACTCAGCTAACAAATAGCCCGGAACTCGATCGCTATCCCGATTGGTCGCCAGATGGCCAGCAGATCGTCTTTGTCTCTTATCGCGATCGACCACCGCAAGATTGCTGTGGCGATATCTATGTGATGCAGGCTGACGGTTCAAAAGTAACTCGTTTAACTCAAGATGCCTACTTCCCTAGTTTTCCTAAATGGTCGCCAGATGGTAAGCAGATTGTATTTGTTGCCAACGATGAAATTTATGTCATTAATTCTGATGGTAGTAAGCGAACTAAATTGGTCGGAAATAAAGATAAAAATGGGCAATTAGTTATCAATTCTTCTCCTGTTTGGTCGCCAGACGGTAAGAAGATTGCCTTCGGATCTAATGGGATTTCTGTAATTAATGCCGATGGGAGCGATCGAATTAATTTATCTAACGATTCTGACGATTATGCCCCATCTTGGTCGCCCGATAGTAAAAAAATCCTTTACACCAAAACTAAAATGGCAGGTGATGCTAAAAACCTGCAAGCGATAGACCGAAATATTTGGATTGCCGATATTCAAGGTGCAAATCCACCGAAAAAATTAGCCGAGGGTAGCGACCCAACTTGGTTAGCAAATGGTCAAAAAATAGCCTTTACTTGCGAAGCAGATAAAAATTCTAATAAATGGAACATCTGTTTTATTAATTCTGACGGTTCTAATTTGACCGAGTTAGATGCCAATGGTAGTTTTTTTACTTGGTCGCCAAACGGCAGAAAAATTGCTTTTCACTACAGCGAACGAGAAGAGATAGAGATTTATACAATGAACTCTGATGGTTCTGGATTGACTCAACTAACCAAACACAAAAAGTATTGATGAGCCTCTAGGCGATCGATCGGGACTGAATTTGGGTAATCTCTTGATATTGCGATCGATCTTTGTACCATGAAGAGAACTTTTCTCGCCGCCTTAAGTTTAATCGTCATTAGCACCTCAGCAACACCTGCGATCCCCTTGCCTCCCGATATGTCTGCTGTCAGCATCGTTGATTTTAACCAACAGCCACCCATTGGCAATTTAGGACAGCCTTTGGGCAAAATAACCACTATTTCTGGAGTTGTCCGGCAAGCACTGTTGGGGGCAAAATCCACCAATCTAGATTTAGTTTTGAGCGTCGAGGCTGTCAACGATCGCCCCTTGCCGCAACCTGTCATTATTCCATTTAAAATCTTTGAGACAGCACAAGTCGCCACCCCCATTTTAGGTCGATCTTTTCGGTATGTGGGCTATGAAACTGGCAGCTTTACCGGGGTACCAGCAGCAGCATTTCAGTTCGTCCCAGCCGTAGCGACGACGGATTATCGATTTACGACGATCTATCAGGTGTTGCGCGAAGAGTTGGATCGGGTAAGAACTAAAGCCGATTTAATCAGATTTAACGATCGACGAGTGCAAGTTATTGGTAAGTATATCGCTCATAGCAGAAAGCCAGCGGCAGGCCAAACTGGCGTTATTGGCTTTCAAGGCAACTATACGACGGCGAATATTGAATTAGCTGATGGCACGTTGGTTCCACTTTTTCCACCCGATAATAAACAATCGCTGCGATCTGCCGATGAAGTCCGAGCTTATACTGGGAAAACTGTCAGCGTTGTCGGTAAAATTCAGCTTCAAACCGATAACCGTCGATCGAATACGGCACCGCGCAGTATGCTAACGTCGATGGACGGCATTTGGCTGGAACGATCCCCGCAATAATGTAAGTATTAAAGTAGGGTGCGTTAGATGGCGATAATCTTGGCTCTGACTTAAATTCAGCAATCCGTCGCAGGAGCACCATTTATGCCAAGCGATCGCTAAAATACAACCGATATAAATTACATCTAGGGGTGCAATCGTTTCCTGCTAAATGAATTAATCCCATACTGTGCAGTTGAAATGCTTGCATAGTATCTAACCGCACGGGATTGGTGGCATTAACTACCTCTCTCATCGCCGCCACTAAATTAGGATGTTGCTCTAAATTCCATAAATGTCGGCGCAGATGCTCGCCATAAAGTCCGGCTTCAGTGGGAGCCATTTCTAAGAGTTGTTTTAATTCTAAATCGCGAGCCAGATGATAAAGAGCTAGGCGCACCAAATAGGGATGTCCGCCGATCGTACTCATTAGCATTTCTACTCGATCGTGCTGCCAATTCAGGCGATGTCGTCGAGCTAAATCGTCAACTTGTTCGGCACTAAATTCTGATAGTTCGACTGGCAATCCCACATTAAAAGGCGACTGATTGATATTCAATGGAATATACACTTCAGTAGAATGAACTAACACCAACCTGAGTTTTTTCCAAATCGGGTTATTTTTAGCTTCTTCATGCCAAGCCCGCAGAACTCCAAAAAAGTCAGAGGCAATTTCGGGATATTGGAAAACTCGATCGACTTCATCTAACCCCAACACTAAAGGGCGATCGATCTGAGTTAAAATATATTCTTCAAAGTAGGCCGTACAATTAACTTTACTTCCAAAAATTTCATCCCAATATTCTGATAGCTTGTTCGGCAAGCGTAATTGCCGACAAATGCTAGCACAAAATCGCTGCAAAAACTTATCTAAATCGGTAAAATCTCGCTCGTCTAAAAGTTGAAAACTGAAAGGTAAACTCAAGCAGTTTTGCCTTTTTGCTTGGTAAAGAATACGAGCCATCAGGGATGTTTTGCCCATTTGTCGAGGTGCTTTGATCCGAATCAATGCCCCCGGCTTGACAATAGTTTGATAGCATTGGGCTTCAATGGGAACTCGCTCGACATAAAAGGCTGAAGCCAGATCTACCTGTCCTTCCGGTAGCTCTGGTTCTGCCGATGGTAAAGGTGGAAGATCTAAACTTTCTAATACTGGGGAAGCTGGAATAGAATCAATTCCAAAATCTGCGATCGCTTGCCAATCTAACCCCAATCGTCGAGAAATTTCGACAAAGGTGAGATGATCTACAGGTTTGCCAGTGAGGAAGTTATTGACGGTAGAACGCGCCAAGCCGATATCTTCAGCCAAGATTTTTTGACTGGGAAAGCCATTGCGCCTCAAAGCAATTTCGACTTGCTCTAGAAATTCTTGGCGGAGTTTAAGCGATCGCTTCATGCACGACTCAATCTGGTTGTTGCTGAGATGCTATTTGTCTGATAGCGTTTAAATCTAAACGTAACTGCTGTGCAATTTCTTCAACCTCGATCCCAGCTTTGAGAAGTACGGGTACTACTATTAGTTTTCCTTCTTGATATCCTTCTTCAAACGCCTCTCGATAAACTTTTGTTTGTTTTAATTCCTTTAATTCAAACATTTATTCGCTCTCTTAACAACTAGTTTATAGGCAACGAACAACCTCATTTAGTTCTCAGTTTCTATCTATCTGAGAAGCAGCTTCTCTGACTGTTTGTATATCTAAACCTAGTTGTTGTGCAATTTCATCGACAGTCACTCCAGCTTTAAGGAGTAAAGGTAATGCTTCTAGCTTCCCTTGTTGACGACCCTTTTGAAGACCTTCTTCCAGGGCTTCTTGGCGACTTTCTTCACGACCTTCTTGGCGACCTTCTTCTAGGGCTTCTTGATAAACCTTTGTTTGCTTCAGTTCGTTCAATCCCAGCATTTCCTGAATCTCCTGACGACCTAAATCGGGAAACTTGTATATAAAGACGGTTTCTATTAATTCTAGAATTTTTTTGGTGTCTAGTGCCTCTGTAGCTTCCTGAGTTGCTCTCTGGGCTAGCTGTCTGGCTTTTTCTGGCGCTGCTGATTCCTTAGTACCAATCAATTGCAGTAGACTTAACCCGATCGACAAATCAGATCTTTCTCCTAATTCATCAAGATATACGCGCCGAAACCTGGGGCTATCAGCAAAGTCTTGGTAGTGAATCGGCAAACCTGGATCTAAGCTGCGTTTGGTGAAGATTAACAGCCCTCGCCAGTCATTAATGGGTTGGTAATCGTGCAAGTACAAAAAGATCTGACTGAAAAAACTGGAATATAAGACATTTTTGGTATCTTTATAACCTTGAATTTCCACAAAATAGAGCGGTAGATCGCTAGCATAGCTGGGAGGAACCAGAATGCCATCAATGCGAAAATTGGTTTGCTTGACTTCTTGAGAAGCAAAGCTATAGGTAGAACCTCTAGGATCGAGGTTGCCGATTAGTTCAAATATAATGCTGGGAGAAGTTTGAAAAATTAAGTAAAAGAGGCTGTCAGTTGGCACTGAGATCGAGTTAATTTGTAGCTGACATAAATACTATAGCAACAAATCAGTCATAAGTTAGTCACAAGTCAGTAGATTCCCAGCCCTCAACTCAGTCAAGGGCAAGTTGTAATTGAAGAAGGAGTTCAGAATTAAGAAGTTCAGAAGTTCAGAATACTTTCCGATCTGAACTGCTTTATTTTGGTGGAAATAGTGGAAGTATAGGAGCGATCGCCTGCGATGATAAATAAAACCAGTTTGGTGCGTTGGGGTAGATTTTCTCAGCTAAGCGATCGCAAAGAAATAATCGGTGGTGTACTAATTGCGATCGCTTGGTTTTATCTCAATATCTCATCTCTCATTTGGTTATTTGCATCTTTACAAGATACGGCTTTATTCAATCAAGCCATATTTGTGGCTACAGTAGCAACTGTAGCTTTTTTAGGGGTGCGGTATCGCCAGCAGATTGAATTCTCATATGTTCCTCAGTTACAGCTATCACCATCGCTTTTGATGTTAGGGTGTGGAATCGGTGCGATCGCTATTCGTTGGCTGCTCGATATCGAACAAGTCTCAGTATTGCTATTCGTTTTGGGAACTTATGGGTTAGCAGGTTTATTTATTTCCCCTAACTTTTGGCGTAAAGGATTGCCAGTTGCAGTTTTATTTGCTTGCATTTTACCTTTTAGCTTGCAGTTTAGCGTCGGATTGGGATTTCCCATCCGGGTACTAACTGCTTATGCTGTGGAACATATTTTAAATTCTTGGCAGATTGCTGCTGTTTCTTCCCATGAAATTATTGTTTTAGAAAATGGCATCGCTCAGGTAGATTTGCCCTGTAGTGGTTTAAAAAGCTTGTGGACTGGTACTTTATTCTTGCTAGCAGCTACTTGGTTAGAAAATCGTCAAATTAGATGGCGCTGGCTGTTGGTTTGCAGCGCTCACTTATTACTATTAATTTCTGCCAACATCGGTCGAGTCTTACTATTAGTGCTAATTGCTAATGTCTTCGATCGACCGGAATTAGCCCAAATCGTCCACGTACCGTTGGGAATTTTGGGTTTTAGCAGTGCTTGTTTTTTCACTTGGTTATTGCTGCAAAATGTTCCTATTAACTTGGGGACTAAAGTTGCGACTATACAAACGAAGTCCGCACAGGCGGACTTGAAGAAAAAGGAATTGATATTATGCGCTTTGCTGATCGGGTTATCGCTATTGCCCAAACCGGAGGTAATTTTAGCAGAACCATTAGCTTTAAACCAGATTAATTTACCCGCGCGTATGGAGTTAAAAAGTATTCCGCTAACTAAATTTGAACGAAACTTCTTTGCCGAATATCCCCAGACGATCGCTCAAAAGCAACGCTTTAAATCTGACAATCTTTCTGGTTCGATCTTGCTAGTTAGCACTACATCTTGGCAAGCCCATCACGCCCCAGAACTTTGTTTTGTCGGTAATGGTTTTGCCGTAGAGCAAATGAATAAAGAACGATTATCGCCAGAGGTAATCGGACGGTGGTTGAGTTTAGAAAATGGCCAAATGAATGCGGTTTACTGGTTTCAATCAAATCGCCAAACAACAGATGAATTTATTTCCCGTTTCTGGAGTGATGTCACTCGCCAACAAAAGTCGTGGACTTTAGTATCGGTATTGTTTGACGAGCCAGAAAAAGTAGATTCTTCTGAAGTTAGAGAGTTTGTTAGCAATATTCATCGGGAGATCGCTAATTCACTCTAAGTCTAGGATACAAAATACAAAATAAAAACCACAGATAAACACAGATGAACACAGATATATAGCGATTATTTTTAGGGGCGGGTTTTACCAGTTTTGTTAGGGGTACACCTTAATTGTTAAATCAAACCCGCCCTGCCACACTGATAGCCAAGATTGTGTTTGCTGTTTGACGCATATCATTAATGTCAAATAATTATCGATTTATTCGATCGATAAATCTAAAACTGAGGAGATTAAATGATGAAACAACATTCTAAATGTAACGTCTTATTCCAGGTTTATTTCTGGATATTTAATGGCGCACTACTGTTAATTGCTTACTTAGGATTGCTGCCTTTCATCGGTCCGACATTTGTTTCAGATACTTTGGCTGGGGAATTACCACTCGATTTCTTTCTGCCGCTATTTGGGTTAGTGGGAGTACCAACGGCTTCGGCTGTAATGGGAAAATTACCAGTTCAAAAGCGAAGTTTGTCATTAGTACAGATATTTTATGGCGTAGAAACACCGCTATTGTTACTATGTGTAATTCGTTTTTTTATCCTGCGGCAACTGAATCCTGCGAGTGCTTTAGTCTTAATTACTGGCTGCTTAGCAATAGGAACTTATTTACATCGACAGATTAAAGGCGAGCGCACTGATGGGTTAGGCTCGTGGTTTCAATTAGGATGCCACATTTTGATGTTAGCGATCGCGATCTATTTGGGCGCTCTAACTTTACTATTTGCAATTCCTTTAGCATGGGGATTTTTTGTAGCCTTATTTAGCATCGGTTCTTCTAGTGGATTTACTGGCTTGGGTGGTATATTTTCTCTGACTTACTTCCTGATTGTCTATGCCTTTCCCTTAAGCATAATTGTAGTAGTTTTGATAGCGATCGCTACTACTCCCTTTGTTATGGGTAAACTCTACATCCAATCTTGGCGGCAAAATTTCAACTATTTTGTTTCTCGCTATGGCACGATTAAAGCTGTATTGGGAACGGGAACTTTTCTATGTGCTTGGATGGGATTGCTAATTCTGCTGCAACAGCAACCGCAAACTCAAGCATTTCAACAATTAGAAAAATCTACCCAAACTGATAGCGAACGACAAGCACTAATACAGCGATCGGACAAAATTCGTCAAGGATTGTTGAATGCTTATCTATCTCGCTATCGCTACGCTGATTCTAGTGAAGATAGTACCATTATTAGCGATCTGTATGCTACTGTTTTTGGACTCAATAAACCAACTGTAGAACCTTTACAAAATGCTTATGAATTTCTGTTTGCCCCATTTTTATATCAAGGCAGCCACAGAGATAGCGACAAGGCGAACAAACTCTATGCTGAATTTTTTGATGCCCCAATTTTACGAGCAGAAAAAGCAGAAATATCGCGAGCCGTTGGTTCGACTTTTAATCGCACCGAAGCCAAAGCTGGCTTGTTAGATATTAACGAGAAAAAAGTTTGGCTGCGATCGCAAGAAGTTACGGTGAAACCACAGGGCGATTGGGCAGATGTGGAATTGTACGAAGTCTATGAAAACAAAACCTCCATTCAACAAGAAGTAGTTTACTCTTTTTCACTGCCAGAAAGTGCCGTCATTACTGGAGTTTGGTTGGGAAATAGTGCCGATCGATCTCAAAGTTTTCCCTTTGTTATCTCTCCTCGCGGTGCTGCCCAAGCTGTCTATACTCAAGAAGTAAATCGCCGCATCGATCCGGCTTTGCTAGAACAAGTTGCACCTGGAAGCTATCGCTTGCGAGCCTTTCCCGTAGTACCGCAAGCACAAAATCAACCGTTGCACTTGTGGATGACTTATCGGGTAATGCAGCAAAATGGTGAGTTTACTCTACCAAAATTGAGCGAAAAAAGAAATATTTTTTGGACTGAAAATACTAAGAGAGTTTACAACAGTAAAGCTGTTAGTTCCTCTCAAAATGAATGGCTGCCAAACACCATTTATGGCGAGCGATCGACCAAAGCAACTTTGCATCAAGTCGATCTACCTGGAGGCAATCGAATCATCGCCAAACCTCTAGCTCAATCTGACTATGTTTTACCCCAAGGCAAGCGATTTGCTCTGGTTTTGGATACCTCTCGCAGCATGGCAGCGCAAACTCAAGAAACCGCAAAAGCTTTTCAATGGCTAAAAGACCGAATTGCAGCAAATAACGATCTCGATCTTTACGTAACTGCATCACAGGGTAGAGAACCAGAACGATTTAATTTCAAAGCCAAAGATTTTGATGTTGCCAATTATCCCTTCTACGGCTTGCTTCAACCCGATCGAATGCTGCAACAATTTGAAAAGTTGCGCGGCAATAATTCTTACGATGCCATCTTGTTAATTACTGATGCTGGCAGCTACGAATTATCAGATGAAAGAAATACGATCGCCAAATTACCTGCACCTTTATGGATAGTACATCTGGGAGGGCTGCAACCTGCTTATGACGATGCTACTTTTGACGCAATTAAAGCTAGCGGCGGTGGAGTAGGCGATCGCATTGAAACCGTTTTGCAACGAATTGGCACTCAAACTGCTTTAGACTCGTCTGTTATTAGCGTGGAAGATGGATATGCTTGGTCGTTAAATAAAACTGAAGGAGCGGTTAATTCTAACGATAAATTTAGTCCTTTTGCTGCCAGACAATTAATTAATTATCTGACTCGAAACCGGGATTTAAAACAACTAAAAAATCTCGATGAAATCCACGCGATCGCCAAACGCTATCAAATCGTTACCCCTTATTCTTCAGCGATCGTCTTAGTCAACGACGTGCAAAGACAAGCTTTAAAACAAGCTGAAAACGAAGGCGATCGCTTTCAACGAGAAGTTGAAGACAAACAATTACCGCAGCCAAGTAATACAGCGGGATTGCCTAATGTGGTAGCTACTCCCGAACCAGCGGAATGGATGCTAATTGTAATTGCTGCGATCGCACTTTTCCTAATTTGGAAGCGCGATCGACAGCAATTAGTAAAGAATTAATCTACGTTCTAGAGTGGGGCAGGCAGGATACCTACCCCACAAGAATGTTCTTCACTGAATTGAGAATTGCTATATTTCTCCTCTCTCCCAAGTTTGGGAGAGGAGCTAGGCGCTGCCGTGAGCCTGTTGAACGGGGTGAGGGCAAGCCAGGTTTGACTAAGCAGATTTTATTTCTGCCGATTTTTGCGTCGCGATTCCTTTTTTTAATAATGGTATTGCTTGTGAGGTTCTAATTCCTACTGATGCGAATCTTGGCAAAAAGGGAAAGTCAGGATGAAAGTGGTTTTAGAGTTCTGTCCAGATCGGCTCCCAGTTAAACAACAAGCACCAAAAGTACCGATCGCATATGAAGAAGTCCTTGAATGTGCCGAAGAGAGTGAAGAATCACCTCTAGAGGATATCAGACGACGAATCAACAATTCCAATTAAGCCCCCAAGCAACAAACCCCTCTGCGAACCTTTGCGCTACCCTTTGCGAGCCTTTGCGTTAAAAAAATGCCCAAAACCCCACGAATCCCCATCCCTCCCGAAGTCAGAAAATATATTTTCAACCGCGATCGATACCAATGTCAAAGCTGCGGTCAAACCCAACGAGAAACCGAACTCAACATCGACCATATCATCCCCATTGCTACCGGAGGGACAAACGACATCAGCAACCTTCAAACCCTATGTCACACCTGCAACCAGCAAAAAAAACATCACTTCGATTCCCGCTTCAAACGCCATTTTAGTAACTGAGACTTAATACAATAGCTGGAGGAGCGCCAACACTACTAACTCAATGACATCCCCCCCCAGCAATAAACCAAATTCCTGGTTTCCCCAACTCAACCCGCAAGTCTGGATACTGATCTTTGGGCGCTTTCTTTCTCAAATCGGCACTGGTTTTACCCTGTTTTATGCCCCGATCTTTTTTGTCAATCAGGTAGGCTTGTCAGCCACTCAGGTAGGTTTGGCGATCGGTAGCGCCTCGATTTCGGGAATCGTCGGCCGCATCGCGAGCGGTTCCATGTCCGATTCGCCCTTCTGGGGACGCAAGCGCACCCTATTGCTGTCAGCAGCGGTGTCAGCGATCGCATCTTTAGTATTTGCCACCACCACCAACTTTGTCACCTTAGTCATCGGTAACTTACTCCTCGGTTTGGGAATTGGCTTATACTGGCCCGCTACGGAAGCAGTAGTAGCAGATTTAGCCCAAGGGGAACAGCGTCAAGAGGCTTACGCTTTAACTCGATTGGGAGATAACGTCGGTTTGGGGCTAGGAATTATCTTGGGAGGTTTGTTAATCGGTAGAACGGGTGCTTATCGAACGTTATTTGTCATCGATGCGATTTCGTTTGCCGTATTTTTCGGGGTCATTTGGGTAGCGATCTCTGAAACCCTCAAATCAGAAAAACACGAACACCAACCCCTACAAAGTTGGAAAATCGCTTTGCGCGATCGCCTCCTATTAATTTATGTCTTAGCGAACATCTTCTTTACTACCTACATTTCCCAACTCGAAAGCACCGTACCCCTATACTTCACTAATTTTGTCTCTTTGCCAGGATCGGGACGCGGTTTCGCCCCAGAAACCATCAGCCTGCTATTTGCTTGGCATCTAATAGTCGCTATTTGCTCCCAGATCCCGATTTTGAAGTTATTGGGGCGCTGGAGCCATCTGAGATCTCTAACTATTTCTCTCATCTTCTGGACGATCGGGTTTTTGCTGGTTTCCTTGACAGGCGTAGCTGACAGCTATCAGTTAGCTTGGGCGAGTTTGGCCATGGGGGTGTTAGCGATCGCGATTACCACTTATTCCCCCACGGCTTCTTCCCTAGTAGCAGATATCGCCCCACCAACTTTACGGGGGATCTATGCCTCGATCAATTCTCTCTGCTGGGCGGTGGGATATGCCATCGGGCCGGTTTTAGGCGGTTTTGCTCTAGATCGAGATCGATCGCTAGTTTACTTCTTCTGGGTGGCTCTCGCTGCCAGCGTTATTGTCCCCGTTATAATTTTGCGATTCCTCGATCGATTGCTGAGGCTCTAGCCTCCAAGTTTTGTGAGATCGTAGAAGCGATCGAGCAACAGTTTTAACCGAATCGCAAAGTTCAAAAGTTATTGCACGTTTACCCAAAAATCAGCAGTAACAATTTTTCCAGCGCGATCGAACTGTCCCCAAAGTTTATATTTTCCCGCTTGGGGAAAACTCGTGACAAAGTGAACCTCTCCGGCTGGGGTATCTTTCAGAGCGTGAGCGTGAATGTAGTCGGCGGCTGTCAATGGAGATGACTGTTTGATAATTACTAAATGTCCTCGTTCTCCTAAATACGATCGCAAATCTTTGATGGGTTGTTTGTCAGTTGCATTCTGCAAATTAAAAACTAAGTGGGTTTCTTCCCCAGTTTTTATCGTAGGTTGAGAGAAGGTCAAATCCACTTGAGTATCGCCAAAAGTTTTAGTTTGGTTGAGATCGATCGTTGGCACCGATGGACTCTTGCCAGCAACTTTAGTTGTTATGACTGAAACTCGTTCTGCTTGTCCGGCAGGCTTGTAATCGCTAAAAAGCGTATAACTACCAGGCTGGGGAAAATTAGCTGCGATTTCAAACCGCCCGTTTTCTTGATAGGTGGGATGAAGATGCTGGAAAACTTGCAGATCGTCGCTGACTACAATTAGGTGCATCAGCTTTTCCTGAAACGTCTCAAACTGGCTAATCGGTTTTCCGGCTTTATCTTGAATAGCGATCGCCAACGAAACAGCAGTATTAGGTTTAATATTGGCAGGAGCAGAGAGTTTAGCTTGAGTTGTGGGCGAAGATTCTCCCTGGCTGGGATGCTCTCCTCCATGTCCGCCATGAGAATCTGATGGTGTGGGCTTAGGGGTAGCGCCATGTCCGCCGTGAGAATCGGATGGTGTAGGCTCAGAGGGGCTTCCATGTCCTGTAGAATGGCTTTCATTCTGCTTGGGGTTGCCCTCAGCTTTGGGGGATGGCGAGCAACCAGGGGTAAGTAACAAGGCAGAAATAATTGCGATCGCCGACACAAAAGTTTTCATCAACTCATTCTCCATTAATTATTCCTACCTACTTACCCTGACTAAAGTAATTTTGCATTGGGCTTGGGTCATTCGATGGTTTTTGGTCAGTATAGCAACAACTAACTGTTAAGAGCCTAAACCAATAGACAAATTAAATGCGTTACAGCTTAACTTAGATGAAAATTGCCGATCGACTAATTTCCAAGCCATATTTCTGGCAAAAGATTTATCCCGATGGCGATGACTGATACCAACTTTGATACCATTGCCGCATTTGTTCGATTTCAGCATTTTGAGATTTGATAATCGATTGGGCTAAGGTGCGAATTTCTGAATGGGTAGCACTTTTCAGCACCATTTGCGACATCATTACTGCCATTTGGTGATGGGGAATCATCTGACGAATAAATTCGCGATCGAAATCAGCAGCATTCTTTAAAGCATTCAAATCCATTTGCATCCCCATCATGTCTGGGTGCATAGACATTCCCCTGCCCATCATCCCGTGGTGCATCATTTGCACTTCAGCAACTTCTGTTCTGTACCATTTTTTATACCAGGTTCGCATTAGTTGAATTTCGCGACTTCGATCTTGTTTAATTGCTTTCGCCAGGTTTTTAATTTCAGGATGTTTAGCTTGGACTAAGGCCAATTCAGCCATATCGATCGCTCCCTGATGGTGGGGAATCATCATTTCGATGAAATGGCGATCGACCTGAGACATCATCGGTTTTCTCGCAATACTATACTCGTTTAATTGACCATCCCACTCTGATTCTACTAGGCTGGGATATTCGGCTTTGGTATTACTAGAGATTAACAAGCCAGCGATCGCACCAGTTGCGAGTAAAGCTAAAATTCTATAAACCAAGCTTCTGCTATTCATATGCTTCACCTCGAACGATGGGTTACTTGGTTTTTATATTAACGATCTTAGATCTTAATTGTGAGGATTTTGTGAGCAAAAATGTCGGAGAAATAAGTCAGAATTAACCAGCAGTAACCTTCGCCAACTTAAGTCGATGACTCATAGGGTTAGTCATCTGAAACTTAACCGATATAATGTCGTTTAACCTTGCCTGATATCATTGGTTAAAACTAAAACGACCGTTAATTTTTTCTCCGTTAAGATCGGCAGTAATTTTTACTTGATGCTGACCAGTCGATCTCCCAGTAAATAAAGCCGCATAGTGTTCGTCTTTGGCATCGTAAGCGAAGTTTAAATTTTGCTGCGTTCCATCTGGCGATCGAACTTGCGCTGTGACTTTAGCATTAGGAATTGCTTCGTGGTTAGCTCCTGTTTGTAAATACAAATCTAAGTGAGTTCCTCGATCGCCCTTTTCGGTAACAAACTCTAAATGGTAAGACCCTGATTCAACCACTTGACCGCCTTTTTGCGGCTTACCAGGCTCGTCTTTATTAGCAGCAGGAGCAGTTCGAGCAGCCGGACTGCTATTAGCTGGAGGGCTACTGGTTTGAGTTCCACTATTACAAGCAGACAACAAGATCGATCCCACACTGCCGATAATTATCAAACTCGATCTGACTGTTTTCATGTTTACACCAGAGGTATAATCTTAAGTTTTTCATCCCCAAATGAAATCAAGACTATGATTAGATTGATTATTTGATTGACTATGATTTGACTAACTTTTCTTCCTTTTGACTGGACTCTGAGCTTGTCGAAGCGTTGACTTGATTTGGCCGTTTCGGAAAGAGATATTTGCCGAACCTAGCATAGAGAGCAGGTAATACCAGCAACGTCAGGACGGTGGAGGTAAAAAGCCCGCCTAGAACGACGATCGATAACGGTTGCAAAAGCTCTTTGCCGGGACCGCCTGCTACCACCAAGGGCGCTAATCCTAACGCCGAGGTAAACGCCGTCATCAGAATGGCATTGAGCCGTTCCATCGACCCTTGAATCAGAAGGTCTTTCAAGGGCATCCCGGTAGCAAACTTGGTGTTGTAATTATCTACCAGCAGCAACCCATTGCGGGTGGCAACCCCAAACAAGGTGACAAATCCTACTAGGGAAGCGATCGACAAAATGCCTCCCGTCAGAGCTACGGCAATAGCGCCACCGACTAACGCCAGAGGCAGGTTAACCATAATGGCGGCGGTGGATGCAACTGATTTTACTGACAGATACATGATGACAGTAATGACGACAAAGGCGATCGCGCTGAAGATGGCAATGTTTTGAGACGCTCGTTCTTCGGCTTCAAATTGTCCGGCGTATTCGATGTAGTAGCCAGCGGGAATCTGCACCTGTTGTTTGACTTTTTCCTGAATGTCGCTAACTACAGAGCGCAAATCTCTACCCCGAGCGTTAGCCGCAACGACGATGAAGCGAGAGACATTTTCGCGGTTAATCGTGTTGGGTCCCGTGCCATCTCGAATAGTCGCTACCTGCGCTAGGGGAATTTTGTTGCCGTTAGGGGTATCGACGACTAAATTACCGATGGTGTCGAGATTTTGACGCGCTTCCGGCTCTAACCACACCACGAGATCGAAGGTTTGCTGTTGCTCTAAAACTTGTGAAACCACTCGCCCGTTGAGTGCGGTTTCGATCGTTTCTGCCAGGTTGCCGATCGTTAAACCGGATCGAGCCGCAGCAGCGCGATCGAACTGAATTTGAATCTGCTCGACCGGAATTTGCGGCTCTAGTTGGAGATCGACAATGCCTGCCACCGACTGCATGACATCGTTTACCTGGTGTCCCAAAGAGCGGAGTTGCTCCAGGTCGGCACCGAAGATTTTGACTGCGATCGCGCTTCTGACCCCCGATAGCACTTCATCCATGCGGTGAGAGATAAAACCGCCGACGTTCGGTGCTGCCCCCGGTATTTTATTAAACTCCTGACGCAACAACTCGACGCTGGCCGGGCGATGTTTCATCCCTCGCTCGCTCAACTCCACATCCAGGTGAGCTAGGTTTACCCCAGCGGCATCTGCGTCTCCTATGGCCCGCCCCGATCGCACCTGAATGCTTTTAAAGTTGGGATGGTCTTTGAGCTTATGTTCCAGCACGGAGGCGGCGCTATTGGTAGCTTCCAAGGACGAGCCGGGATAGAGCAGCAGGGTATTGACTAGCGATGCTTCCTGAAACTCTGGCAGAAAGATCCGTCCGAATGCAGGCACGACGATCGCGGCTGCTACCAAACTGGCGGTGGCGATGCCTAAAATCAAGGTCGATCGCCGCATGGAAAACTTTAGTAGCGGCAGGTAAAGGCGTTTGCAAAACCGAGCTACCCACGGTTCTCGTTCCGGCAGGCGACCGTAGGGCAGCAAAATCGCGCACAGCGCGGGGGTGACGGTTAAGGCGACGACGCTGGAAGTCAATACCGCCGCCAAGTAGCCTAACCCCATGGGAATAAAGATGCTGCCTTCTACCCCAGCGAGGGCAAAAATGGGGGAGAAGACAACGATCGTAATGACGGTAGCGCCAAACACCGAATCGCGGACTTCCTGACAGCCATCGAAGACTACATCTAAAACCGGACGGGGAGCTTCAGAGTATTTATTTTCTCGCAGGCAGCGATAGACGTTTTCGGCATCGACGATCGCATCGTCCACCGCCGAGCCGATCGCTACTGCCAATCCTCCTAGAGTCATGGTATTCAACCCTTGTCCCAGCCAGTTCAGCGCCAGCACGCCCACCAACAAGGACAGAGGCAGAGCCGCCAAACACACCGCTAGGTTGCGCCAATTCATCAAAAACGGAATCAGGATTAAGGCGACGATAATGCTGCCTTCGATTAATGCCTCTCGCACGTTTTCGATCGAGGCCTCGATGTAGGTTTCCTGGCGAAAGGTGGTAGCCACTTCGATTCCTTCTGGCAGCGCGGCTTTCACCTCGTTCATAGCAGTTTCAACCGCGCGGGTGACAGTCGGCGTGTCAGCCTGCGGCTGTTTGTTAACCAGCACCACGACGGCTTTTTGAGCGTTGACGCTAGCATCTCCCCGCTTCACGGCGGCCCCAATTTTCACCTCAGCCACGTCGGCAATCTTGACGGGCGTGCCGCCACGAGAGGTAATTACCGATTGCTGCAAATCTGCAATCTCCTCAATCCGCCCGATGCCTCGGATCGATTTTTCCCGATCGGACCCGATTAAATAACCACCCGGCGCATTAACGTTAGCCGCTGCCACTGCTGCCGATACTTCTTGCAGGGAGACATCGAACGCCTGGAGTTTAGCTGGAGACACTAGAACTTGATATTGCCGCTCCTCTCCACCAAAGACGATGGTTTGCGTCACTCCCGGCACAGCCAGCAGGCGGTTGGTGACTTGCCAATCGACGAGCCGCCGAATTTCCATTAGGTCGATCGTTTTGGAGGTAAAAGCGTAGGTGAGGATCGTCCCGATGGGCGAACTGATGGGAGCGATCTGGGGAGTTTCAACGCCCTCTGGCAGTTTGCTTTCGGCAGACTGCAACCGCTCTGTCACTAGCTGCCTCGCTCGATAAATGTCAGTTCCCCAGTTAAAGATGACTCGCACCACTGAAATACTGGTAGCACTGGAAGAGCGAACGGCCGAAACTCCTGGCGTACCGTTAATCGCGCTCTCGATCGGCAACGTCACTAGAGATTCCACCTCTTCCGGCGCGAGTCCCGGTGCTTCCGTTTGAATTTCCACCTGCGGCGGGGCAAAGGGAGGAAATACATCTAGGGGCATCTGGGCGATCGTGCGAAAAATCCAAATAGTAATGACGATCGCGCCCAATATTACCAGCCAGCGGCGGGCGATCGCCCATCGAATAATCGAACTGAGCATCAGTTTGAATCTCTATTTCGATCGCGTACTTATTTCCCCAGTTAGTTTCATCCACAGCTATGAAATCAGGATGAAATTTAAGTCATACCATTTGGGATTTTGGATGGGCTTCTCCTCTCTCTGCCAAACCCTTAAAAAACACCAAGAACTAATCTTGATTTCATCCTAATTTCATTTGGCCTTGAAACACTGAGATCCTAACTGCCCCTAGCTGCTTCTTAGCAAGGCGATCGCCAATTACTAACCTAAATCCAGCCCTTCCCCGCGTCGATCGTCTGGGGCAAATTGCAATAAAAACGATATTAAATGCCTAAGTTTGATGTCTCAGTGGCAATTTTGAGCTTTACTCTGCTCCTAGCTCCCACAGCAGTTGTAGCTCACGGCGGGCATGGAGACGAATTTTCAGGAGAGAACCAAACCAGTCAACCGACTAATTCGATTGCAGTCGATCGAGAAACTGCCAAGCGGCTGGGAATTGAAGTGGAGCCAGTTACCCGTCAGCGCCTAGCAGTTGGGATTAAAACTACAGGGCAAATTGAAGCCTTACCCGATCGCCAGGTAGAAGTTAAAGCTCCTGTAGACGGCACCCTAGTAGAACTATTAGTGCAACCAGGCGATCGCGTCAAACCAGGCCAACCCGTGGCGGTGTTATCGAGCGCCGAACTAGCTCAACTGCGGACTGAAGCTCTAACTAAACAAGCTGAAGCTCAACCCGATCTCCAGAAAGCTCAAGCAGATTTAAATTTAGCTAGACAAAACTACGATCGCCAGAGAACCATTACTGAAGCCGAAATCGCCCAAGCTCAAACTCAATTAATAGCGGCCCAGAAACAGTACGATCGCGATCGCTCCTTGGTAAATCGGGGCGAGTTGGTAGCCGTAGCGCGAGAAAACTATCAGCGTCAAGGGCAAATTGCCAATGCCGAAATCGCTCAGGCTCAAATTCAATTAGCAGCAGCGCAGAAACAATACGATCGCGATCTGGCTTTAGTTAACAGTGCCCCTTTAGTAGCAGTGGCGAAACAAAACTATCAACGTCAGGTGCAAATCGCTGATGCCGAGATCGAGCGAGCGAAAACCGAACTAGCAGTGGCTCAAGAACAGTACGATCGCGATAAATCCTTGGCAGAAGCAGGCGCTCTCCCACGACGGCAAATGCTGGAATCTAAAGCCCACCTAGCCAAAGCGCAAGCTCTATTGGTGAAAGCTCAGAGTCGCCAAAATGTCCTGCAAGCCGAAACCGAAATCCAACGCGCTCAGGTGGAACTGCCACTGCGAGATCTGCGGGAATCCCAAGCTAAGGTAGCCGAAGCGCAAGCTCAACTCGTGAAAGCCAAGCAGCGGGCCAATGTCTTGCAAGCCGACACCGAACTCAAACGCGCCCAAACCGAACTGCCGCTGCGAGAACTGCGAGAATCTGAAGCGAAGCTGGCAGAAGCGAAAGCCTCATTTACTAGGGCGCTGAGTCGCCGGGAAATGTTGGGGGCAGAAAACCAACTTCAACTCGCTCAGTCGAATCTGCAAGCCGCGCAATCTCGCGTCCGTCTGGCTGGAAGTGCTTATCAAACTCGGTTGCAACAACTAGGAGCGATCGCTAACGAGCGCGGACAAATAACGGTGCTGGCTCCGATTTCTGGGACGGTAGCCGATCGAGAAGTCACCCAGAAAGAATCGGTATTGGCATCGGCAACCCGGTTGATGACAATTATCGACGAGACTAGCGTGTTTGCTACCGCTAACATCTATGAAAAAGATCTAAATCGAGTCGGGAAAGGGCAAGAGGTCAGGGTAAAAATCGCTAGTTTGCCCGATCGCACCTTCACGGGTAGGATTAGCGTCGTTGGTTCGACTGTAGCTGGAGAAACGCGGGTAATCCCAGTTAAAGCTGAAATCGATAATAGCGAAGGTTTGTTGAAGCCAGGAATGTTTGCCGAATTAGAAGTTCTGACAACCGAGAGAACTAACGGGATGTTGGCAATCCCCAGTTCGGCGGTAGTCGATGCTAACGGCCATAAAATCGTTTACATCCAAAATGGCAATGCCTACCAAGCGGCTGAAGTGACTTTAGGTGAAACTTTTGGAGATTTAGTTGAGGTCAAAAGCGGTTTATTTGAAGACGATGCGATCGTCACTCAAAGAGCGCCTCAACTTTACGCCCAATCTTTGCGGGGCGGAAACCAAGCAGAGGAGAACTCCGAACTCCGCACTCCGAATTCCGAACTCCAAACTCCTCAGCCCTCGTTGCCTTGGTGGTGGACAATCTTAGGAGGAGGAGCGATCGCGGCTGCGACTTTCATCGCTGGAGCTATGTGGTCAAATCGTCGAATTCAGGCTTGATTAGAGGCAATCGCAAGCTGAAAGTACTGCCTTTCCCCAAAATGCTCTGTACTTCTAGCTTGCCGTGGTGGGTTTTGGCGATCGCTAAGGCAATGCTTAACCCCAATCCCGAACCCCCAGTGTGACGGGAGCGATCGCTTTTAACTCGATAGAAGCGATCGAAGATGCGTGGCTGTTCTTCTAGTGCAATTCCCATACCTGTATCTCGCACCTGTACGATCGCCTGTTCGTCCCGGCGATCTAAGATAACGCTTACTTTTCCTCCGGTTGGCGTATATTGAATGGCGTTGACAATTAAGTTAGAAACCAAACGGTAAAGCTGCTCTTGATTACCTTTGACGATTACTGGTTGAGGCGATCGCACTTCTAACTCTAGTTCGATCTCTGACGCGATCGCCAAAGCTGCCAATTCTTCCACTAAGTCGCTGACAATATCGTTCGAGCAACAAAGTTGGTGTTGTCTCTCGATCGGTTGTCGTTCTAGACGAGAGAGTAACAATAAATCGGCAACTAACTCAGTCAGCCTCAGATTTTGGCGCTCTATAGTTTCTAAGATCCCTCGCGCTTCGGTTTCAGGTAGGCGAGACATCCGCAAAGTTGACTCGACGGTGGCGCGGATGGCTGCTAGAGGCGTGCGGAGTTCGTGAGCGGCATCGGCGGTAAACTGTTGAATCTGTTTGTAGGATAGATAAATCGGCTGCATGGCTAGTCCGGCTAGCCACCAACTAGCACCGCCAACTAGCAAGATCGCGATCGGCAATCCTAATCCTAAAATCCATTGCAAAGCTTCTAGATGGCCGTCTAAATCTGCCAAACTCCGCCCGATTTGCATATATCCCCAAGAGCGATTGTCTTGGGTGTGGAGAGCTAGAGAAAGTTGGTGATAAAGTTGCCCTCGATCGTCTTTGAGCGTCTGCCAAGGTTCTTGCTGGGAAACTGGGGTCAGTCCTGGGGGATAATCGCCCGCGATCGCCATTAGCTGGTGGGAATTATCTAGCAACCGCACGTAGTATCCTCCTTGGTTGACTACTCCGGCGATATGACGTTGAACGTTCGATTTCCGATCGATGCAGTAAGAGTTAACCGCACAGAGATCTGGTAAAAGTTCCTGAAGTATTGGTTCTAAACGTTCTGGTTGCTGCAATCTCAGTTCGATGCTATCGTGCAGCGTTCCGGCTACAGAGTTGAGTTCTCGATCTACCGCTAGCCAATGGGCGCGATCCATAGCTCGATAGAGGGCAAATCCGCACAGGCTCAAGATTACACCCATAACGGCTGTATACCACAAAGCCAAACGCAAACGGGTGAAATAAAACAGTCGATCTTGATTCATGGCAGCTTCAAGCGATACCCAATGCCATGAACGGTTTCGATCGGACACTCGCTGCCCAACTCGGCGAGTTTGCGTCGCAGCAACCGCATTTGCGCTGCTACCACGTTACTAATGGTGTCCGAACCAACTTCCCAAAGCTGATAGCGAATTTGTTCGCTGGTAAGGATTTGATGGGGGTGCTTCATCAAATATTCCAGCAATTGAAATTCTTTATTAGTCAGAGCGATCGCTTGTTCCTCTCCCGATTCTGTTTGGCAACTAACGCTGTAGCTACCGTAATCTAAAGTCAAGTTCCCGACTGTTAATTGCTGAGGTTGAAATTGAGGCGATCGCCTTTGTAAGGCTCGCAATCTTGCTAGCAATTCTGCCATGCCAAATGGCTTGACTAAATAATCATCTGCGCCCGCATCCAATCCCATTACTTTATCTTCCATCCGATCTTTAGCTGTCAGCATTAAGATCGGCAGAGAGTTTCCTTGCAGTCGCAACCGTTGACACAATTCCAACCCCGATACTCTTGGTACTAACCAGTCAAAGATTGCCAGCGCGTACTCCATCCATTGGTTTTCTAGATAGCACCAGGCTTCGGTACCGTCAGTTACCCAATCGACTACGTACTTTTCTCGCTCTAAAGTGCGGGCGATCGCACCTCCTAAATCTGGTTCGTCCTCCAGCAGTAAAACTCTCATATCGCTATTAGTAAGTTTGAATTCTGACTGTTCCCAGCGGGATTGATGCTGTCATCCCTACAAATTTGCCATAGATCGGATAAAGCCAAACGCGAGGATATTTGGGGATCTCAATCCCTTTCATAGAGATCGATACGATCGTTCCAGAAGAGATCGGCCGAGCAAAAGCGATCGCCGCCTTGTTGTTTTTGACGGTAAAGGTAATATCAATGCGATCGCCTGCTAGATCGGTCACTTCAATCTGTTTGGGAATGTCGATTTCATCGGGCAAATCTATTTCTAATTGTGCCAGGGGGTTGCCAGCGACGTGTAACTCAAAATGGTACGTGGCATTTGGCGTGCCAACAACGTTAGGATGCGCGCCACTATGGGAAATATGGGTGGCTTTCTGGTATGCTCTCGGACCTTCATCTGCGGATGCTACTCCAACTAATGAAGTCAGCGTTAGTGCCAATGTTGCAGCATAAATTAGCGGTTTCATTGCCATTATCCTCTATTAATTTGGCTAGAGTATTTTGCTATTTACTACATTGACAACTACAGATGAAATCAACGTGAAATAGCAGATTAGTTATTGCACGTTTACCCAAAAATCAGCGGTGACAATTTTACCAGCGCGATCGAACTGATTTCGGAAAACTCGTGACAAAATGACTTTCATTTATCAAGTTAGTGAGTGTAGGCTAGAAAAAGCAATCCTTGCTTGTAGTTTGCCGCACCATGGCCCGTCGTCGTTTACCCCTTTATCGCTTACTGCTGCTGGTTTTCGGCAGCACTTTTATCTTGGGACTGATGCTATGGCTGATAAGTTCTTTTTATCGGCTGTACCTGGAAATTTCTTTTACTTCCCCTCTGCTAGCTAATCTGCTGCTGTTGGTGTTAATTGCCCTATTGGTAGTGCTGATAGTGGCTTTTATCTACTATCTAGGGCTGTTCGGCCGATCTCGATCGACTCCTCCCCGCCCGCTGCCTCAAGTCCCAGAGGTGAAAACCGAAGCCGCTCAGTCAAACTTAGAAGCAATTCGGCAACAGGTAGCTCAGATTCAAGATGAGGTGGCGCGGCAAGCTTTACTAGAGCAATCGGCGCAAATCGAAGCTAGCTTGGCGCGGGGAGAACTGTTGGTAGTAGTTTTCGGTACTGGTGCGGCAGGCAAAACTTCTCTGGTAAATGCTCTCATCGGACGCATAGTAGGGCGGATAGACGCACCGATGGGAACGACTGAGGCAGGAGAAACCTATCGCCTGAAATTAAAAGGACTTCCCCGCCGGATTTTAATTACCGATACCCCAGGAATTTTAGAAGCTGGAGTAGCTGGCACGGAAAGAGAAAAATTAGCTAGAGAACTAGCGACGGAAGCCGATTTACTCCTATTCGTGGTCGATAATGACTTGCGGCAATCGGAATACCAGCCGTTGCGGATGTTAGCTCAGATCGGCAAGCGATCGCTCCTGGTTTTGAATAAAATCGATCTTTACTCTGCCAGCGATCGAGAGGCAATTATGGCTCGCTTGCGCCAGCGGGTGCGAGACTTCATTCCGCCAGCAGATGTAATTGCGATCGCGGCTAACCCTCAACCCGTTACCGTTGAATCCGGCGAAACCCTCGTCCCCGAACCGGAGGTGCTGCCCTTAATGCGGCGGTTAGCTGCGATTTTACGGGCAGAAGGCGAAGACTTAATCGCTGACAATATTTTATTGCAATCCCAACGTTTGGGAGAGCAAGCCAGGGAGTTGCTCGATGCCCAACAGCAAAAGCAAGCAGAAAAAATCGTCGAGAGATATCAATGGATCGGGGCTGGGGCGATCGCTGTTACCCCCTTACCAGTAGTAGATTTATTGGCAACAGTGGCAGTAAACGCCCAAATGGTGGTAGAAATCGGCAGAATTTACGGTTGCGAACTGAATATGGAGCGAGGACGGGAATTGGCTCTATCTTTAGGGAAAACGATCGCTGGTTTAGGCATTGTCAAGGGAGCGATCGAATTACTTTCCATCCCGTTGCAATTCAATGTCACCACATACTTAGCTGGTAAGGCAATTCAGGGAGTAACTGCCGCCTATCTAACGCGGATTGCTGGTAAAAGTTTTATCGAATATTTCCGTCGCGATCGAGATTGGGGCGACGGGGGGATGACAGAAGTGGTGCAGCAGCAGTTTCAACTCAATCGCAAAGATGAGTTTGTTAAAGAATTTATTCAGCAAGCACTAGCCAAAGTGATTAAACCTCTAGAAGCTACTTCGGAAAGAGATCGCGAGAGGTAATTGGCATGAGTTAATGTTGGGTTTCCTAACGTCAACCCCACCTACCAAATGCTGTTCAATACCCTGGGCTATGACATCGACACCAAAAATATGAATATTAGGGCAGCTAATCGCGAAGAAGATAACATCATTGCCAAACACTTTTATCATCTCTGGCGCGATAATGATGTGCCAATCGAAAGTATTAATTCTGATTGGCTAGAAATTGTGATTAAATTTATCGATCGCGCTCGGCAAGAGTTAGCTTATAAAGCTTTTATAGCAGAGATCGATGGTGCGATCGTCGGTTCTGTTGGCTGTCAGATTTTTGATGGACTTTACCCCCTAGCTTTGGCAGATTCTCACCGCAAATATGGCTATATTTGGGGCGTTTATGTCGAACCATCTTATCGTCGCCAAGGAATTGCGAAGAAATTGACTATGCAAGCGATCGATCGCTTAAAAGATCTCGGTTGCACGCGAGCGATCCTTCATGCTTCTCCATCTGGCAAACCCTTGTATTCCAGTTTGGGTTTTTCTGAATCCAATGAAATGCGATTAGATTTATAGTTTGTTTGGCAATGTGAGGTTTTTTATGGCAATTTGTGACTCGTTGAGGTACAGAATTGGTAATTATTTACCGCAGATGAATAGAGATACACGCTGATAAACGCAGATGAAGATGTACCTCATATATAGCGAGTCTAAATCATTGGCGAACAATCTTGTGAGGTAGGCTTCCAGCCTGCCAACTGGGACAGCCGGGACGGCTATCCCACAAGTCATTTAGAAATGCTATAGCTGCAATCTATTGGAATTGGGAACAGATCGTCGATCGTGGCTTTGATTATATGCTTTCTCCATCGCACAGATGGCGATCGCGATCGCTAATATTAGGGTTATTAGTTAGATAATTTCGCAACCATTTACAACCGCGCTCCAGTAGAGGCTCTAACTCTAAAGGAGATACTATCGGGTTGAGTTGCCATACTCTCACGGTGCGATCGTCGCTAGCAGAGGCTACGAGCTTGCATTGAGGACTGAAGCTGATACTATTAACGCTGCGATCGTGACCGGAAAAAGTCTGGATTTCTTGGCCCTCAAGGTTCCAAATTTTGACGGTCTTATCGTCACTAGCAGAAGCGATAAATTTACCGTCGCGACTGAAACTCACACTGCTTACAGCATCTTGATGACCGTAAAATGTAAGTAATTCTCTACCATCAATGCTCCAAAGTTTGATAGTTTTGTCGTCGCTTGCCGAGGTGATAAATTTACCGTCAGGACTGAAGCTAACACTTCTTACCCAATGAGTATGTCCTAAAAAAGTTTGCAGTTCTCTACCATCAATGCTCCAAAGTTTGATAGTTTTGTCATCGCTTGCTGAAGCAATAAATTTACCGTCGGGACTGAAACTAACGCCCCAAATCCAGTTATGATGTCCTAAAAAAGTTTGCAGTTCCCTACCATCAATACTCCAAAGTTTAACGGTTTTGTCGTCGCTAGCAGAGGCGATCGATTGACAGTCAGGACTAAAACTAACGCTTCTAACGCGATCGCGATGTCCTTTACAAGTGGTAATTAAACTGCCATCAACGCTCCAAATCTTGACGGTTCGATCTTCGCTGGCTGAGGCAATCATTTTGCCGTCGGGGCTGAAGCTGATGCTTCTTACCCAGGCGCTATGCCCTCGAAAGGTTTGTAATTCTGTGCCTTCAAGATTCCAGAGTTTGATGGTTTTGTCTTCGCTAGCAGAAGCCAACATTCGTCCGTCAGGACTGAAACTGACGCTACTAACTCTGGCAGTATGTCCTTGATGGCTGGGTTTGGTAATGCGATCGAGTCTCCAGAGTTTGACTGCGCCGTCATCGCTGGCAGCAGCTAAGATTTCTTGGCAAGCAGAATTGGGCAGCAGCGGGCTAAAACTAATGCTTCTACTTCTAGAGCTATGCCCCTTGAAAGTCTGAAGTAAAAATCCCTCAAGACTCCACAGTTTAACCGTACCGTCATCGCTAGCCGAAGCCAGGATTTGCCCGTCGGGACTAAAACTGACGCTTCTGATGATGGCATTGTGTGCCGAAAAAGTTTCCAATCGAGTGCCGTCAAGATTCCATAGATCGATCGCCCCATCATCGCTAGCCGAAGCCAGTATTTGCCCATCGGGACTGAAAGTAATGCTTCTGATTTTGGTGTGGTGTCTCGAAAAAGTTTCTAATAGAGTGCCGTCAAGACTCCACAGTTTAATCGTGCCATCATCGCTAGCCGATGCTAAGGTACCCCCTATGCCTGACGGCAGGCTTGCGCCAACGCCCCCCTTTTTAAGGGGGGTTGGGGGGAATTCCCTGCGGGAACGCTGCGCGAACGGACTGAAACTGACGCTTCTCACCCAGCCGCGATGTCCTTTGAGGGTTTGTAAATGCGTGCCATCAAGGTGCCAAAGTTCGATCGTTTTGTCGTTACCAGCAGAAGCTATGACTTGCCCATCGGGACTAAAACTCACGGCTAAAACCCAATCTTTATGCCCTTTAAAGGTTTGCAGTTCCGTACCGTCAATTCTCCAAAGTTTGACGGTTTTGTCGGTGCTGCCAGAAACTAGCATTTGTCCGTCAGGACTGAAGCTGATGCTATTAACCCCCAAACTATGCCCTCTTAAGGTTGTTAGTAATGTGCCGTCGAGTTTCCACAAATTGATAGTGCTATCCTCGCTAGCAGAGGCTAAGATCCCCCCTTCACCCCCCTTATTAAGGGGGGTTGGGGGGAATTCCCTATCTCCTTCGGAGACGCTGCGCGAACGGGAACGCTGCGCGAACGGGCTGAAACAGACGCTTAAAATTCTGGCACTATGCCCTTGAAATCGATCGCACTCTTGAATGCTGCCGACGATCTGCTGTAAGTTAGCTACTACTTGCAATTCGATATCGGGTGACACCAACGTCTGTTGTAATTTTCTGCCAGCTTTAACTGCTGCGACTAATGCCCCTAACTCATCATCCGATCGCCACAAAGCTTGAGATAACGAATTTATAGCTTCAATTTCGGCAATTTCTGCTCGATTTTGAGCTTGCTGTTGTTGGTTGAGAGATCGCCTCAATTGCTGTAGCGCTCGTTCGAGTTTTTCTTGAGTTAATCTTTGCTTTTCTCTAGTTACTACCAGTTCGGCTTGCAATCCCGGTGGTTGTTGTTGGCGGATAAAATTGACTAAATAATCGTGAATTAATTGATAGCGATACGTTGCGCTGCAACTGGCTTCGCCAACGGCTGGCGTTTCTCTTACCCGGCAAACCAATCCAGCACCGACTAAAATTTCTAGAACTACATCTATTTGGTCAGTTTCTAAAGCTAAACCTGCCGCTTCAATCTTCTCGATTAGTTCGGCACGAGTTTTTAAGGGGCGGATATTGTTTTCATCTGTGAGCAAAAACAAAGCCAATCTTGCTACCAATCTATTTTCCAAACCACAATCGGCGATCGCTGCTTCTAAATATCGCTCGATCGCTTCTTCTTTAGGGTTTGTTCCTAGCTCTTCATAAGCTTTTAAGGTGGTAATTTTATCTGTTTCTAGTTGAGAACCTAAAATCTGCAACTCAACTGGAGACACCATGTTAGAACTATCGGCCAGATCTTCCAAGAAAGCATCGATCGCTGCTGGTTGAAATTGCAACTGCGATCGCGCCATTAAACTTTGAACGTATGACTTAGCTTCTTTGATGGAAAACTTACCGATATAATAGCGAATATCTTTACTGAGAATGTCATTATTAATAATATCTAGATTAGTTAAGCGTTCCCACTCTAACAAACGCGGTAAATAATTTTCTTGAATTGATAAAATAACATTGACAAAAGGAGTATTCAAACACAGGCTCAAAAACTGATAAAACGATTCGCGTTTAGAGAGTTTATCAACCACGAAAAAAAACTCCTCAAATCGATCCAAAATCAGCACAGTCATCAAACGCCGATCGATATTTCTTTCTAATTGTTCGATAATAGCGGTTAAAAAATCTAAAGATTTAGGCAGGCTAATATTTTTTGTATCTTTTAAAGCGCTCGATAAAGATTTGCCGAATTCCTGCACCCAATTAGTATAGCTTGATAGAACTACAGGTAAGAGATTGCAACCGTCGATCGAAGTCTGTTTCAATGCGGGAATCAAACCGATCTCGATCGTAGAAGTTTTGCCGACTCCCGATTGACCGTAAAGAATAGTTAGTTTGCGATCGGAGCGAGAAATTCTATCTTTAATCAAGCACTCAATATCATGCTGTCGAATAGTAGCTGTTAGTTCTTGGTTAAACGCGATCGAATTATTTGATAGCAGCAATCCTGGGTTAATTACTTGTCGCTTCAGCCGTAATTGACCCGAACCAATAAAAGTTCTAAATCCATATTGATATTCGATCGAACGCTGTTCTTGTTTGAGTCGAAAAGCTTTGAGATATTCACCTCGCTGAAAATAAAGCGATCGCAAAGTTTCCAAAATCCGAATATAAAGTGCTGGATTAAACTCAGGTTGACTTTTAGTTCTAGCGATTTCTAAGTTAGCGATCGCGGCCGAAGTATATTTTAAATGCTGTTGCGACTGTGCCAATAATAATAAGTACCAACCCTCATCAGCTTGCCAACTTCGCTCTAATTTTAAGTTACTTTCAGCGGTTTCTGCCCTCACCCCCAGCCCCTCTCCCATTGGGAGAGGGGAGCCGCAGGCGGGGTGAGGGCTGCGATTACCTATAAACGCAGTTTTATTTAATATTTCCCGTGCTATTTCCACATATTGCCGTGCTTGCCTCCAAGCCGATTTTGCCAGTGCGACCTCAGCCAGCAAACCGTAACTGTAAGCTAACCGGACCGGGTGAGAATCAGTTTGATGCAAAGCTTGCGCTGCTAGGGCGACAACTTCTAACTCGTTCCACTCCTGCAACCGCTGGAGAACTTCTCCAAGGGCATTAATAAACTTAGCTTGCCATTGAGGGCGACTTTCTAAAACTTGCAGGCATCGCTGATAATATTCTTTGGCATGAGCGCAGGCAGACACGTATTGAGAGCGATCTCGAACAGCATAAGTCCGCCACCACAGCCCCAAACAGAACAGCAAACAGCCTCGCCACTCTAGGTTATCGCTTTGCTCCCAAAAAGCTAAACTACTTTGATAGTGCTGGTAAGCCTGCTCCATCGAAATGCCAGCATCCCGGCCGAGAACGAATTCGCGACAGGCTTCTAACTCAGCAGATAAATTTACACCCCGACGCAGTAAATCTTTACGGGCTAACTGCAATTCTGCCCGACGCGGCGAACCGATCTCTAAGTTGAGGGCGCTATTGTCTAAAAATACATCTGCCCCCACTTCTATAACTCTGGCAAATACCTCATCAGCAGTTTGTCGCAGGAATTCGAGTAACTTATCGGTAGAGAGTTCAAATTCGATCGTAGTTGCCCAACTCTCAAAATCTGGTGCCAACCGAATCAGTTGGGTTAAGACTTCATCATCGATCCACAACACCACCGGAAAAGAAAAGTTTTTCCGAAACTCCTCGCGAACGTAGTTAGTAGCAGTGAAAACGGTATCGAGATCTTTTACCGATTCCAGCCCAAATACTATTAAGGCTGGGGGTCGATCGCTTTTCAACTCTGCCTCAATGGTAGTGTAGAGAGTCTTGACCGATTCAGGTAAAACCAAAGGTCGAATTTTGACTGGGCAGATTTCTTGCAGTTGCTGCCAAAGGCGATCGCGCAAGGCTCTATAGTTACAACGGGTCAAAATCAGGGTAAATTCCCCCTGAGATAGCATAATTGCCCGCACTAAAGTCTGTAGCGACCTCTCGTTATTTAAGGCAATATCTTCCATGATTAAGGAGTTCAGGAGTTCAGGAGTTCAGGAGTTTAGAAGTTTAGAAGTTCAGAAGTTCAGTTGTAGGGGCGGGTTTTGCCAGCTAGGTTGTAGGCTACATCATTGATGTGAAATCAAACCCGCCCTGCCTAACCATTAACGTCAATGAAGTTTGGAAGGTAGAAGTCAGCAGTTCAGAGTTAATTTTTGACTTTTGACTTTTGACTTTTGACTTTTCTCTTCATCCCCTCATCTCACCTTCTGCCAAAATAGGATTGATATCAAACCAAGAACCATCGCGATCGCGATATTCAAACACGAACATATTGTGAATTAGGGTTTGATATTTTTCTTCTCCTCTAACGCTTTTCTGTTCCGCTACTTGCCGCAATAAATCCCATTCATCATCGGTAATTGCTAGGCTCAGTTCGTTACAGCGTTGTCTGATGACACCCTCTAAGCACTCCTTGGTGATAGGAGGATCTTGCCGTTGCAAACAACGGTAAAGCAGCATTAGCAAATTGCGAATATGCCCGCCGCTAACTCGACACAAACGGCTTAAAGTCTCAGGGCGATCGAAAACTTCGGTAATTAATTCTAATCGCTGGTAAGCATTAAGATCGGGAAAAGCCCTCGCCAGTATCATCTGTTGCAGCAATGCCATGCCCTCTTTAGATTCATCGCCTTCGCGAACTTTTACTGGCACCATCGGCAAAACTTTGGGTTCTGCTCCAAATCGGTTAATCAACCTCCCTAAAGCATTGGAAAAAATTAGCTGCAATGGGATCGTATAGACAACGTGGCAATTTAGTTGCTTTAATTGCTCGCCGCGATCGATAAAGAGATATTCTGGTTGCCAAGAACCCGATGGCTTCTGTATACTTTCCAAGCGATCGAGGTTATCGACGATTACCACTAGGCCTTTTTTGCCTTGCTGTTTCAGCTTTTGGTTAGCAACTTCTAGAAACTCTCGATCGATCGCGGTTAAAATCCCATTAGTGCGGGGTTCTAAATATTGTCTTAATTGAGAGCGAAGATTAGGGCTATCTTGAGTTTTAGCCGCAATGGTGGCAATGCCTACCGAAAACTCGACATCAGTTATTTCTATCGGAGTTTGCAAAATCCCGGCAACTTCTCGAAACAGGTTGACGAAGTATCCAGGCTTGAGTTTGATTTGAATGGCTTCGAGGCTTTCACTGACTTGGTGGACGATCGCCAATAAAATATCTGTAATATCGACATCTGCCATATCCATCACTTGGCTAGACTCGAAATAGACGACGTGAAACCCCTTTTCCTCTAACTCAGCTTTGAGGTGCTGCAACTCAGTAGATTTCCCACAACCGATATGCCCGGTAAATAGCTGACAAGTCGGCGCGTCAGGAGCCAGGTGAGTAATCGTGCGCTCTAATTCCTCAATAATTTTGCCGCCGCGTACCGAAGCAAAATCGATATAGTATTGCTTATCCTCTGGGTTGCCCACAACTAAAGTTTTACTGGGATTGCAGGCTTGATAAAATTTGGTTAAATCCAGTCCCATCACCGTAACCCTCGCAAAAAGTTTGAAGGGAAAAGCTGCGATGTCACACTTCGCGATCGTTCTTGAGTTGACTTTCTATTTTGCCGAACTGCTTTCGATCGTAAACCGTCAACTCGATCTTGACAGTGGTAAAAAGTGGCAAAAAGTTAGTAATTTGCTAGGGTGAGAGTCATTTGGAGAGCGCCATCATACTTAAGATATAGGGCATAGCGATCGATAACTTTGCTATCTTGATTTTCTATAGCTGCCCATAGATTGCGAGCGCCATCGTGAGTTCTAAGAAATTTGTGCCTGAAACAACCGCCCACGTAAAAATTGTCAGGCAATCCTGGCAAGAGGGAAAAATAGAAGGGGAAGTGAGTGCTGGTGAGTTTGCGTGGCACTTTCAGTGGTGTTTCCGCCAAGGCAACTTGTTAGTTAAACCTTCTTTAGGGCGTGCTCTGATTCAAGAACCCCTCAATCGCTTTTTAGAGCGCTCCGATCATTTGTTAGAACCTGGCGGAGATTATGCTTTTACGATCAAAGCCCAGATTTAGTCAGAGAGGGGGAAGAGGGGGAGATGGGGAGATGGGGAGATGGGGAGATGGGGAGATGGGGAGCAGGGGGAGCAGGGGAGGATTTTTAACTCAACACTAAACACTTAACACTTTCTACAGCACTCCACACTCTGTACAGGCTGCGCCAACGCCCCTACGACTAAACTTCTGAACTCCTGCCTTCTAAATATCTTTCTATCAGCAGAATCGCCACGATATCATCTACAGGGCGCGGTGGTTGGCGCATTCCTTGGGGAACGAATCGCTGCAATCCTTTGGGAGGATACATTTGCCAGTAGCGATCGCGGGCTGCCAAGGTAGTATAGCGCTCGTCTACTAGCACGATCGGTAGCGACTTTAATTCCGCAGATAGTTTCTGATGCCAACTTTTTGATGTCGTTTGGTTTCCCATCACTAACTTAGCAATCGGCCATTGCTGGCAAAAGTTCTTGATGCTATCTATAGCTGTTGCTGCTGGCACTACTTGGTGAGCGTACAGTTGACCGTTTGCTCCCATCACCGCTAAGCCGCATTTATCTTTTCCTGGGTCGAAACCCAAAATTACTTGCTCCATCTGCTTTGGCTGCATCTATGCCATGATTAATTAGTCTAACAAGAATAACTTTTCTATGCCCCGTGTGCCCTTCTCCATTTAGATCGTCAATGAAAGCTTACCTACTTAGCAAATTGCCTGCTGGCTGGCGATCTTCGATCGCCTCTAGAAACCATGGCTATAGCTGTGTCAAAATATAATAACTTCTCAGTAAAATCCGCCAGGTGCTTAAGTCGGAAAATTAATCGATATTTCGCTAGCTTTGTTTTTCTTGTTATGATTAGATAATGGCTGAAGCAAATCAACAAAGGCATTTATTAATTATTGAAGACGATCGAGGGCGTAGGGAAATTGTTCTGAATAATTCCACATACTCTCTAGGTCGTCAATCAACGTGCGACATTAGACTGTTTTCGCATTTTGTCTCTCGCTATCACGCCACTTTAATCCGACGATTGCGCGAAGATGGCACTTATTATTACCGAATAGTTGATGGCGATCTTCAAGGGAAACGCAGCACTAACGGCATTCTCATTAACGGCCGCAAACTGCAAGTCCACGATCTTCAAGATGCTGACGAAATCGTCTTTGCACCTCAAGTATCTGCCGTGTATTATCTGTTGCGCCACGATTCAGTTCCAACTGGCTTAGGGTATGAATTAGAAACCACTATTAATACTGTATATCCAGACGATGAAACCGAAGAGCGGGATTTATTCCAAAGATAGCAAATGCTCTCTAAAATCTGCCACTCTCCGAAGTTATCCCACTACATTTTCTAAAATTTGCCACTGACTATTTTCGGTAACTGCCTTCTGAATATCATCAAATACTTGTCGGCAGTGGTTATTTACTTGCAAGGGCAATTCTTCGTTTTTAACCACTAATTTAATCCGCACTTCTTTGGCAGAAGTGAGATCGATCAATGCTTCTACTGTAACCAATTTAGCAAAAGGAACTTTACCGGGAAGCTCTCGACCCATCATGTAGTCCCCAGTGTCAGTTTTATAAATTACTTCACAATTGCAAGCTTGCATCATTTCGCCCAGCACTGGGTGGAGACTTTCAAAGGGGATAGCAACAATTAATGAAGAAGTGTAGCGAGCCATAAAAAATATTTTTCCCTGGAGTCTCAATCTATGGTAACTAACGTCAATCCAAGTTGTTGATGACTGGAGATTTATTTGGTTGAAACATAGTCAGGCTATGCTTCTTAGTGTATAACATCCCAACAGTCGTTGCCGAGAAAAGAAATTAGGTAATTATCTCTAGTTTAAATTATACAGTGGTAGTAATGATGAGGGAAGGATGAGAGGTAAACTGATTGTATTTGAAGGGGTTGAGGGCTGCGGTAAAACCACGCAAATCGAGCGATCGCGATTATGGCTGCAAGATCGAGGTAAAGCACCAGTCGTGGTGACGCGAGAGCCAGGGGGCACAGAGTTAGGGGTAGCCTTGCGTCATTTGCTCCTGGCAGAACAACAACATCCCATCTTTCCCAGAGCCGAATTGCTGTTGTATGCTGCCGATCGCGCTCAGCATATCGAGGAAACCATCGAGCCGCACTTAAGTCAAGGAGCGATCGTTTTATGCGATCGCTATACCGATTCTACCGTGGCTTACCAAGGCTACGGCCGGGGCTTAAGCTTAGAGCTAATCGAGCGACTCAATCGCATCGCCACATCTGGTACGATGAGCGATTTAACTTTGTGGTTGGATGTTGAGGTCGAAATTGGTTTGGCTAGGGCTAAAGCTAGAGGAAAGATCGATCGATTCGAGCAAACCGAGTTAGATTTCCACCGCCGCGTGCAGCAAGGATACAAGGAATTAGCTCAAAAATATCCCCACAGAATCGTGCGGATAGACGCTAGCCGTAGCGAAGTTGAAGTGCAAGCCCAAATTCAAGAGATTTGCGATCGAAGGGGCATAGGGCATAGGGCATAGGGCTACCGTGTATACATAAATCCCCCAAAGCTTGGCTAGACGGGCTTGCCCTCATCCCCCAGCCCCTTCTCCCAAGCTTGGGAGAAGGGGAGAACGTGGAACTTTGGTCTTTCTTCCCCCTCTCCCA
>JAESGS010000280.1_pt1 | contig 58779 bp, 42 predicted proteins | sample 9269761 | NCBI WGS metagenome assembly JAESGS01 (sample SAMN15741799, study PRJNA653493) | algae metagenome | isolation source: Cyanosarcina radialis HA8281-LM2 and co-occurring heterotrophs from damp... | place: USA: Makauwahi cave, Hawaii | collected 2011-01-06 | reverse complement strand
GGTGTGGCGTTGTTCCCTCCCCCCCAAGGGGGGAGGGAATAAGATCGTCTCGCAAAGCCTCGACGGATTTCTCCACCGTCACCACTACCCACTTCGAGGTCGGCGTGCCGCTCGTGTCGGCCGTGCTGTCGAGCGGGACCAGCACGTTCGCCTCCGGGAAGTACGTCGCGCAGCAGCCCCGCGGGATGTCGTACCCGACCACGATGAACTTGCTCGCCCGCCGCGTTTCGCCGCGGAAGTGGCTCACCAAGTCCACGACGGTCCCGGCCGCCAGCTTTCTGTCGGCCATGTCGTCGCGGTTCATCAGCACGACCCGGCGCTCGTTGTGGATGCCGCGGTAGCGGTCCTCCAGGCCGTAGACGGTCGTGTTGAACTGGTCGTGCGTGCGGACCGTCATCATCACCAAATGCCCCGGCGGCACGGCCAGGTCCGGCAGCGGCGACGCGGTGAAGTTCGCCTTCGCCGTGGTCGTCGGGAAGCGGCCGTCCCGCGGCTGGTTCGGCAGATAGAACCCGCCCGGCCGTCGGACCTTCGCGTTGAAGTCATCGAAACCGGGCACGACGCGGGCGATCCGGTCGCGGATCAGGTCGTAGTTCGATGCGAGCACGTCCCACGGGATCCGCGACCGGCCGCCGAGCGTGGCGGCCGCGAGCCGGGCGACGATCCGCGTCTCGCTGAGCAGCTGCGGCGAGCACGGGGCGAGGCTGCCGCGGCTGGCCTGCACCACGCCCATCGAGTTTTCCGTCGTCACGAACTGCTCAGCCCCGTTCTGCACGTCCCGCTCCGTCCGACCGAGGCACGGTAAGATCAGCGCGGTCCGCCCGGTGACGAGGTGCGAGCGGTTCAGCTTGATCGAGACGTGGGCCGTCAGCCGCGTGTTCTTCAGCGCCCGCGCCGTGAAGGCCGTGTCCGGCGTCGCGCTCAGGAAGTTGCCGCCGAGCGCGAAGAACACCTTCGCCCGGCCGTCGTGCATCGCGTGGATCGCCTCGACGGTGTCGAACCCCGGCTTCGTCGGCGGCGTGAACCCGAACTCCTCGCCGAGCTTCTGGCCCCACGATGGCAGGTGTTCCCAGATGCCCATCGTGCGGTCGCCTTGCACGTTGCTGTGCCCGCGCACCGGGCAGAGGCCCGCCCCCGGCTTGCCGATGCTGCCGCGGAGCAGGGTCAGGTTTACCACGTCCTGGATCGTCGCGACGGCGTGCTTGTGCTGCGTCAGCCCCATCGCCCAGCACGCGATGACCCGGTCCGATTCACCGAGCAGCTTCGCCACGCGCTCGATCTCCTCACGGCTCAGCCCTGTTTGATCGAGGATCGCGTCCCACGTCACGGCGTCGAGCGATTGCCGCAGTTCGTCGAACCCGGTCGTCTGATTCCGAACGAAGGCCGCGTCAATTTTCCCCCAGGAAATCAGGCACTTCATCAGCCCCTTGAGCAGCGATTGGTCGCCGCCGATCTTCACCTGGAGGTACGGGTCGGCGAGCGCCGTCGGGAACACGCCGAACATCCCGCGGACTTCCTGCGGGTTGTGGAACGCCAGCAGCCCGGCCTCCTTCAACGGGTTGACGGCCACGATCACGGCCCCGGCCCGCTTCGCCCGCTGGAGCGCCGTGAGCATCCGCGGGTGGTTCGTGCCGGGGTTCTGGCCGAGGATGAGGATGACTTGCGCCTTCTCGAAGTCGTCGAGCGTGACCGTCCCCTTGCCGATGCCGACGGTCGGTCCGAGGGCCGCCCCGCTCGACTCGTGGCACATGTTCGAGCAGTCCGGGAAGTTGTTCGTGCCGAACTGCCGGACGAACAGCTGGTACAGGAACGCCGCCTCGTTCGACGTGCGGCCGGACGTGTAGAACACGGCCTCGTTCGGGTCCGCCAGCGCGGTCAATTCCTTCGCGATGAGCGTGAAGGCGTCGTCCCAACCGATCGGCTCGTAGTGCCGCGAGCCGGGCCGCAGGACCATCGGCTCCGCAAGCCTGCCGAACCGCCCGTGCTCGTAGTCGGACAGCTTCGCGAGGTCGTCGATGGAGTGCTCGCGGAAGAAGTCGGCCCCGATCGTCCGCGTGTCGGCCTCGAACGCGAGGGCCTTCGCGCCGTTCTCGCAGAACTCGGCGGCCGTGCGGTTGCCGTCCGGGTCCGGCCAGGCGCAGCTCGGGCAATCGACGCCGTCCTTCTGGTTGAGGGTGAGCAGCGCCCGCGTCCCGCGGACGACGCCGGCCCGCCCCCAGACGTGCTTCAGCGACGACACGACCGCCGGCAGTCCGGCGGCGACGGCCTTCGGGTCGGAGACGGCGAGGCCGGTGTGCGCGTCCGGGCAGTCGGCCTCGGGGACGGCAGGGGGAGTAGCTTCCATAGCGGAATCTTGGAGCCTCCGGCAGACATGGACAAGGGCGATTCGACTTCTTGCCGCGGGGAGGATTCGGGTAAAATCACATCGTACTGACTTGAGGGTGAAGTATGAGCATGTCCGTGCTGGACGAAGCGATCGACCAAGAACCCCCGCCCCGGCCGGAGGTCCCGGAGGGATTCGAGATGGTCAACGGGCAACTGCGGGAGGTTCTCGTGAGTACGGAATCGAGTCGCGTTTCGGGAACCGTTTTCTTCGCCCTCAAGACCCACTGTGTCGCCCGTCAACCCGGTTGGGTTTTCCCCGAAGGAACGTCGTTTCGGTGTTTTCCGAACGAAGACCGCCGAACCCGGCGGGCCGACACCGCGTTCATTGCACTCGACCGGATGCCGCCGGCGACCTATCGGGATGAAGGCCACTGCACCACGGTTCCCGACTTGGTTGTCGAAGTCATTTCGCCGAACGATCTCGCGTATGACCTCGATGAGAAGTTGGAAGACTGGCTCGGAGCGGGCGTAAAGGTCGTCTGGATCATCAACACGCACGCCCGCACCGTTCGCGTCCATCGGGCCGACGGCACGACGGACTATTTACGTGCGACGGCCACTCTCACCGCCCCCGATCTGCTCCCCGGCTTCGCGTGCCCCGTCGCCGAGCTGTTCCGGCTCCCCGGCACGGCCGGGACCGGCGGTTAACTCACCGCCGCCAGCTTCTCCTTCTTCACCGCGTCCAGCATCGGCTGTACCATCAGGTCCAACTCGCCGCCGAGGACGGCGTCCATCTTGTACACCGTCACCCCGATCCGGTGGTCGGTGCAGCGGTTCTCCGAGAAGTTGTACGTCCGAATTCGGCTGTTCCGGTCGCCGCTGCCGATCTGCGACTTCCGCGCGTCCGCCCGCTCCTTGTGCAGCCGCTCCTGCTGCCGCTCGAAGAGGCGGGAGCGAAGAATCCGCATCGCCCGCTCGTAGTTCTTGTTCTGGCTCCGCTCGTCCTGGCACTTCACTTCCATCTCGTCCGGCGTCCCTTTGCGGTACCAAATCCGCACGGCCGACTCCGTCTTGTTGACGTGCTGCCCGCCCGCGCCGCCGGCCCGCATCCGCTCCCACTCGATGTCTTCCGGGTGGATGTTCACCTGCACCTCGTCCGGTTCCGGCAGCACGGCGACCGTCGCCGCGGACGTGTGGATGCGGCCCTGCGTCTCCGTCTTCGGGACCCGCTGGACGCGGTGGCCGCCGCTCTCGTACCGCAGGTGCTGGTAGACGCCGTCCCCCTTCACGCTGAACACGACTTCCTTGAACCCGCCCGCCTCGCCGGGGCTGTGCGAGATGTCCTCGACCGCCCACCCCTTCGCCCGCGCGTACCGGCCGTACATCTCGTACAAATCACCCGCGAACAGGGCCGCCTCGTCGCCGCCGGTCCCGCCGCGGATTTCGACGATCAGCCGGTCGAAGTCCTCGTTCGGGTCGATCAGTAGTTGATCCTCGATCTTCTGCCGCAGTTCCTCGTGCCGCGGCCGCAGCGCGGCCAACTCCTCCTCGGCCATCGGCTTCAGGTCGGCGTCGGCGAGCATCGCCTCCGTCTGCGCGATCGCCTCGTGCAGCTCCAGGAACTCCTGGTACGGCCGCACGGCCTTCGCGAGGCCGCCGTGCTCCTTCGCGACGGCCGCGAACTTCCCCGGATCGCCGGCCACGGTCGGGTCGCCGAGCTGCGCTTCCAGCTCGCGGTACCGGGCGAGCTTCTGTTCCATCGCGGGCCACATGGGACACCAGGGGACAGGGATCGGGAAACAGGGGACAGGGAACAGGAGTCAGGAAACAGACGGGCGGGAACAGAAATGCAGAAGGGGCCAGGGGCCGGAGGCAACGCCTCTGACACCTGGCCCCTGTTCCCTGTCCCCTGTCTACTTCTTCTCTTCGGCGGCCGCCTCGCCCGCGCCGGCGTCGGCCTTCTTGCCGTAGGCGGAGTTCTTGTACTTGTTCTGGAACTTCTCGACCCGGCCGGTCGTGTCCAGGAACTTCATCTTGCCGGTGAAGTACGGGTGGCTGGCGGACGAGATTTCCAGCTTGTACAGCGGGTACTCGTTGCCGTCCTCCCACTTGATCGTTTCCGTCGTCTGCACCGTCGAGCCGGTCAGGAACGAGAAATTCGCGGCCGCGTCCAGAAACACGACGGGGCGGTAGTTGGGGTGAACGCCTTTCTTCATGGCCGATCTTCCGTTATTTCGTTGGAGGGTTCCCGGATGAGTCATGATAGGCAACCCGCCGACGCGGGCAAGGGCCCGGGCCGCCCCAGCGACTGGTAGCGGCTTCACGGTTTGGCGAACGGCACGGCGTCAGCGTGCCGGTGGAAGCCGCGGGGACCGACACCGGCACGCTGACGCCGTGCCGTTCGCCAAGCACCCTCCCCCAAATGGCCGGGGGAGAGGGAACTAAGGCCCACCGCCGGCCGGGCTGTGTTAGAAATCCCCCCGCCGGCGGTACTAGAATGCGCCTACCGAACCGCTCCCTTTTTCGTCGAGATTGTCGCACATGACCACGAACCCCGATGTCGTCGTCCTCGGCGGCGGCCCGGCCGGCAGCACGGCCGCTACCCTCCTCGCCCAGCACGGGCACTCCGTCACGCTCTTGGAGCGCGAGAAGTTCCCGCGGTTCCACATCGGCGAGTCGTTCATGCCGGACACGTACTGGATCCTCCGGCGGCTCGGCATGTTGGAGAAGATGAAGACGAGCCAGTTCGTCAACAAGTACTCGGTGCAGTTCGTCAACGACCAGGGGACGGAGTCGCAGCCGTTCTACTTCTTCGAGAACAACCCGCACGAGTGCTCGCAGACGTGGCAGGTGCTCCGCAGCGAGTTCGACGAGCAGCTCCTCCGCAACGCCGCCGAGTACGGCGTGGACGTTCGCGAAGAGACCCGCGTGATCGACGTGACGTTCGACGGCGACCGGCAGACCGGCGTGCGGTTCCGCACCAAGGGCGGCGACGACCAGGTGCTGACGCCGAAGGTCATCGTGGACGCCAGCGGCCAGTCGGCGATCATCGGCAACCGCCTCAAGCTCCGCAACCCCGACGAGAAGCTGAAGAAGGCGAGCGTCTGGAGCTACTTCAAGGGGGCGCGGCGGGAGCCCGGCAAGTTCGACATCGGCGCGACGCTCGTGCTGCAACTGAAGGAGAAGAAGGGGTGGTTCTGGTACATCCCGCAGCACAACGACGTGGTCAGCGTCGGCGTCGTGGCCGAGGTGGACTACCTGTTCAAGGACAACAGCCCGCCGGAGGAGGTGTTCTGGCGGGAGGTCGAGAACTGCCCGGCGGTGAAGCGGCGGATCGAGGGTAGCGAGCGGGTGGACGTGTTCCGCACGACGAAGGACTACAGCTACCGCTCGACCCGGTTCGCCGGCGACGGGTGGGTGCTGGTCGGCGACGCCTACGGGTTCCTGGACCCGATCTATTCGAGCGGCCTCCAGCTCGCCTTCCGGTCCGGGTCGATGGCCGCGGACGCCGTCCACGAGGGCTTGACGAGCGGCGACCTGAGCGGGGCGCAGCTGGGCAAGTGGGGGCCGGACTTCCGGAAGGGGATGGACCGCATCCGGAAGCTGGTGTACGCGTTCTACGAGGGGTTCCACTTCGGCCAGTTCGTGCGGAAGTACCCGCAGCACAAGCGGCACATCACGGACCTGCTGATCGGCGACTTCTTCAAGGAGTCGATCGACGAGGTGTGGGAGCCGCTGGCCGACGTGCTGCAAGAAGGCCAGCAGCAGGAAATGCTGAAGGCGTGATCCTCGACTTCCGAAGTCCGGCTTCGACTTCGGAGGTCGCCCCGCGCGGCGACTTACTCGCATCCCTTATTGTTGCCGGTTGGACTTCCGAAGTCGAAGCCGGACTTCGGAAGTCGGGCGTTCGTTTCGTACCATCTCCCCATGCCCCGCCCGTTCCTCACCGCCGTCTGGCGGAACCTGATCCTCGCGCACTACCCCGTCCCGGACGAACTGCTCGTGCCATTGCTGCCGGCCGGCCTGGAGCCGGACCGCCGCGACGGCCGGTGCTGGGTCAGCCTGGTCGGGTTCCAGTTCCTCCGCACCCGCGTGTTCGGCGTCGGGTGGCCCGGCTTCCGCGACTTCCCGGAGTGGAACCTGCGGGCCTACGTCCGCCGCGGCGACCAGCGGGGCGTGTTCTTCGTCCGCGAGTTCGTGCGGAGCCGGTTCGTCGCGTGGACGGCCCGGCGGTTCTACAACGAGCCATACCTGGCCGTCCCGATGGCGGAAGAAGTCTCGCCGGAGGCCGCGACGTACCGCGTGCTTCACGGCAACCGCTGGCACGAGCTGCACGCGACCGTAGGCGGGCCGCCGTCCGTCCCGCCGCCGGACTCGGCGGACGCGTTCTTCATCGACCAGTCGTGGGGCTTCGGCCGCACCCGCCGCGGGGCGATTCAGCAGTACGCGGTGGAACACCCACCGTGGGCCGTCTACCCGGTGGCGGCGAGCCGCGTCGGTGTGGACTGGCCGGCGCTGTACGGCCCGGCGTGGTCGCCGCTGGCCGGCGTCGCGCCGGCGGCGGTGACGTTCGTCGTCGGGTCGGCGGTGGCGGTGTACCCGGCAAATCGTGGCAACGGGTCCGCCGTCTGAAGTGGCGGCGGGGCGACCCGAACGAAGGGGCGGTTACTCCGCGGTTTCGCGGTAGATCTCGTCGAACTTGTCGGCGACGTTGCGGAACACCATCATGAGGCCGGGGTCGAAGTGGCCCGGCGACGCGTCCACCATCGTCATCAGCGCCATGTTGTGCGACAGCGACGGCTTGTACACCCGCCGCGACCGCAAGGCGTCGTACACGTCGCAGATCGCCAGGAGGCGGGCGGCCAGGGGGATTTCCTCGCCGGACAGCTTGTCCGGGTAGCCGCTGCCGTCCCACTTCTCGTGGTGGTGGCGGGCGATGTCCACGGCCATCTGCAAGAAGCCGGTCGCGAACTTGTACTTCCGGGCCACCTCCTGGAGCGTCTCCGACCCGTTGGTCGTGTGCGCCTCCATCAGCACCCGCTCGTGCGGGTCGAGGCGGCCGGGCTTGTTCAGGATGTAGTCCGGGACGGCCGCCTTGCCGATGTCGTGCAGCGGGGCCGCGTCCTCCACCACTTGTAGGAAGTCCGGCGTCAGCCGCTCGGCGTACGGCGGCGTCTTCCGCGCCGCCTCGCCGAGCACCCGGCAATACTTCTGGAGGCGGATGAGGTGCGCCCCGGTCTCCGCCGACCGCTGCTCGACGAGCTTCGCCAGGGCCAGCACCATCGCCCCGCGGGCGTGGACCAGCTCGCTGTCGCGGGACGAGACGTTCCGCTCCAGCTCCTGGTTCAGCGTCATCAGGTGGCCGTTGAGCGTCTCCGACCGGTCCTGCGCGTCCTTCAGCTTGAGCGCCGCCTTCACCCGCGCCCGGAGTTGCACGAGGCTGAACGGCTTCGTCAGGAAGTCGTCCGCCCCGGCGTTGAGCATCCGCGACAACTCGTCGCCGCTCGTGCGGCCGGACAGCATGATGACCTTGATGTGCGGCGACGGCGGCGTCTGCCGAATCTTGCGGAGGACTTGCTCGCCGTTGATGCCCGGCAGGTCCACGTCCAGCAGGACGAGGTCGTAGTCGGTTTCGCGGACCTTGGCGAGCGCGTCGTTCCCGTTGCCGACCTCCTCGCACCGCGCGCCGTCGCCGGCCAGGGCCAGCTTGCAGACGCGGCGGACATCAATCTGGTCGTCGACGATCAGAATCTGGTGCGGGACCGGGGCGGCGTCCGGGACGCCGTCCGGCGTCGTGTCGATCAGCGCGTCCGGCTGGCCGTTCATGTCCGGGGCCGACTTCCCGGACGGCCGGGTGATCGACCGCAGGAACGGGAGCATCTCCCGCATCGCGGCCTCGGCCGTCGGGACCCGGTCGGCCGGGTTCAGGGCCATCAGCTTCGCCATCACACCGTCGAGCGACGCGGGCACGTCGGACCGGAACTCGCGGGCCGCCGGCGGGGCGAGCGCCCCGGCCGACCCGACCGGCGGGTCGAACGGGTCGCGGCCGGTGAGCATGAAGAACAGCGTCGCCCCGAGGCCGAACACGTCCGCCCGCGCGTCCACCCCGCGGGCGTTGCGGACCTGCTCCGGGGCCATGTACCCGATCGTCCCGAGGCGTGCGCCGTCCTTCGTCAGCCGGTCGTCCGGCGTCGGCAACCGGGCGACGCCGAAGTCGAGCAACTTCGCCGTCCCGTCCGCGGTGAGTAGCACGTTCCCCGGCTTGATGTCCCGGTGAATGAGGCCCTGGCGGTGCGCTTCCGTGAGCGCGTCGGCGACCTGGTGGGCGGCGAGGCACGCCTGTTCGAGCTTCATCGGGCCGTCGCGGGCGACCACGTCTTCGAGGTTCCGCCCGGCCACGTACTCCATGACCAGGTACGGGACCGGCGCGCCGTTCGGCCCCGCGCCGGGCTGCTCGCCGGCGTCCACGGCCGCGACGATGTGCGGGTGCTTCAGCCGGGTGACCGCGAGCACTTCGTTGAAGAACCGGTCGAGCGCCCGGCGGTTCTTCTCGCCGTCGATGAACAGCGCCTTCACCGCGACCGGCTTGCGGAGCTTGACGTGCTCCGCCCGGAACACGACGCCCATGCCGCCCGCGCCGATCTTCTCCAGGATGCGGTAGTTGCCGAGGACGAGCGTGTGGGCCTCGTTACCGCGGAGGCGGCCGACCTGGAACGGGGTGAGCAACTGTTCGGCGAGGAGGGCGTTGAGCAGGTTGTCGTCGTCCGGCGCGATGAGGATCGACTCCCGCTTCTCGGACGGCAGCACGTCCCAGTCGCCGGCCGGGATGATGGAGGAGGCGAGCAGTTTGCGCAGCAGGTGGGGCAACGGCGACGGGGTCCGCACCGAGTCCGTGAGGCTGGAAGAACGGGTCGCCATGACAAAATCCAATCGTCCGGTAACTCGCCCGACCGTAGCGCGATTCTTGCCTGACTTGGAGGGGCGAGCCGTAGGCACGTACTGCCTGAGTTTAGTGTCTACTTCTGCCCCTGGAAGGCGATTCGTCAAATCCCGCATAAATCCCCTCGCGGCCGGGGCGAATTTTCCGGCCGAACCGCGAGACGCGCATTTCGATTCCGGTCCGGGCGCGATATTCGCGGCCCGGCGGAAGAGGGCTTAACGCAACTTACACTGCTTCAATGTCAGGTCCACCCACGCCCGGTTCACGTCGGACATGGTCACGCACCCCGGCAGCGGGCGGCCGTAGTCGATCAGCTTCTGGAACCCGCCGAGGTCGTAGGCGCGGCGGAACACGTCCTGGAGGTCGAGCATCGTGTCCCGGTCGTCCACGGCCAGCGGCAGCTTGAACTTCGGCAGCCGCTTCTGCACGGTCGTGGTGTAAATCTCGAACTTCCCCGGCGACAGCGGGCGGGTAACGGAGAACGTGTAGTCGTGGTCCGGCAGCGAGTCGCGGGCGAAGTCGAGCGTCGGGTTGCCGTGGGTGACGAGGTCGATCTCGAGCGTGGCGGCCCGCAGGTTGTCCTGGAGCTTCCGCGTGGCGTGGTACGCCTCCCGGCCGACGCCGGTGGTCTTGTTCGTCGGGCTGACCACGTCGATGAGGGTGACGAGCCGGCCGTCGGTCCGCTCGCGGATCTCGATGAACTGCTCCTCGTGCGGCTCGCGGATGACGGACGTGAACAGCGGCATCTCGACGGTGTACGCCCGGAGGCCGACGCGGGCGCGGTACCGGTCCACGAGGCTGGGCAGGAGGATGTGGTACAGCCCGGAGACGAACTGGTGCTGGAACGCGGCCCAGTGCTTGGGGTCTTCGAGGAACGGGTCCATGCCGGGGAAGGGGCTGGGCATCGCGGTTCTCTCCAGGGGTCGGGAGGTGGGCGACCGACCGGTGGGACCGGTCGTTCAGCGTGTCCGACGGTCGTTCCGAATTTGCGGGTTGGAGAGATTGTACCCGATCACGGGTCGGGTTCGCTAGGGGGCGGCGGCGGGAAAATCGGGGGTGCCCGACGGCGTCGCCGAAAGTCGAGGCGATGGGGATGACTGAGAAGTGATTATTCCACCAGCCCGGCGAGTTCGACCCGCAGCCGCTTCAACACGCGGCTCTTGGCGATCAACACCGCGTTGAGCGACAGCCCCAATTCGGTCGCCACCTCGCCGGGCGGGCGGGCGTCGACGACCTGCCGCCGGAACGCCTGCCACGTCGCCGGCGTGAAATCCGGTTCGACGGCCCGTAGCGCGCGGGCGGCCAAATGTTCGTCGTGTTCCCGGTCCCACAGTCGGCCGAGGACACTTTCCGGGTCGGCGACGGCGTCGAGATCGACCGCCGGGGCGAGCGGGTGGTCGCGGAAGTACTTCTTCGTGTGGTTCGTCAGTATGACCCGCAACCAGCCCCGGAACGCGCCGGGGCCGCGGCGGTCGAACTCGCCGACCCGGCGGACGACGACCACCATCACCTCCTGTACCACGTCGTCCCGGTCGCCCGGCGGCACGCCGGCCCGCGCGAGCCAGCCCCGCAGCACCGGGCCGTACACGTCCACCAGCCGCCCCCAGTCGTGGCCGGTCGGGGCCGTCGTCAACCGGTCGAGCCAGGTGAGGGAGGTTTCCATGGCGGCCTTCGATCAGGGCTTCCGTCCCGCCGCCCGCACCTCCGGCGGCAGTGCCAGGAGGTAGACGACGCTCGGCCCGCTGCACGTGATGACGGCGTACTCGCCGTCGGGGGAAAAGTCGTGGGTGTCAATCCCGCCGCGGTCGAGGCGATGGGTGCCGACCACCTTGGCGGACGGGACGTGGATCAGCCGCACGTCGGGGTCGTTCGGCGTGGCCCACAACACGTAGTTCAAGTCCGGGCTGACGGCGCTCGCGCCGTGCCCCTGGGGGATCGACAGCAGTTGAACCGGCTCGTCCCGGTCGAGCCGCCAGAGCCGCACGCCGCCGGGGTGACAGGTGACGAAGCTCTTACCGTCCCGCGCGGCGCGGGCGTTGAGGACGAGGGACCGATCGGGCGAGGTCCACCACCGCAGGATGTTGCCGGATTCCACGTCGATGAGCCGGATCGTGGTGTCCTGCTGGTTGTAGTCGTAGACGACTACGGCCTTGTCGCCGGCCGCCACGGCGAACGGCACGTGCATCGTGTCGAACGCGAACTTCCGGCGCTCCCGCGTCTCGACGTTCCAGAGGCGCACCGTCCGATCGGAGTGCCCGCTCGCCAGCCACGTCCCGCCCGCCGCGAGGACGCCGCTGTGCGTGTTTTGGGTCGGCTCCTCGATCGCGGCGACCGGCTCGCCCGTCTTGAGGTTCCACCCACGGATTGCGCGGCCGCCGGCGTGGTGACCGTAGGAGAATAAGGTCCGACCGTCGGGACCGAACGCGAGCCACCCGCATCCCGGAACGGTAGCCACCTCCCGGCCCGTGGCGGATTCCCACACCCGCGCCGTTCCGCCGCCGGCATCGCCCGTCGCGGCGTAGTACCGCCCGTCCGGGGAAAAGCGGCTGACGTAGGCGTGCCGTTCCGGCCAATCGTGCTTGCGGACGAGCCGCAGTTGCGGGACTTGTTGGTTGAGGTTGACGACCGGGGCCGTACCGGCCGCGGCCGGTACGGCCTTGCCCTCCCGCCGGATCGTCACGGCGGCCGCGCCGTCGCGGCGGAGTTTCAGCGGCGCGGCGTCGGGCACGTCGATCGTCAACTCGCTGCCGTCCGGTTTCAACCGCAGCCGCTTCGCGTCCAACTCCCACGTCTGCTTCGCCTTCGTGTCGACGATGCGGACGAGGTCGCCGTTGCGCCTCATTTGCACTTCGATGTCCGGGTCGTCGGCCTCGACGACGATGACTTCGTTGTCCCGCTGAATCTTGTACACGACGCCGGCGGCCGCCGTTGCGGTCGCGACCAGGATTCCGAGGGCGACGGCCCACCGCCTCGCCGGCGCGGGGCGGGCGTAAGCCCCCGGCCGGTTCGGCGTCGTGAGGGTTTCTCCGCCCGCCCAGGGGTCCAGGGCCGCGGCCACGTCCGCCGCCGTGGCGGGGCGGTCGGTCGGCCGTTTCGCCATCATCTTCTCGACGACCGCCGCGAGGGCGGGCGGCACGCCGGTCAGCGGCTCGGGCGACCGGGTCGGGTCGCGGTGGGCGTCGAGCTTCCCCAACACCGTGGGGGCCGGGTACGGCACGCGGCCGGCGAGTAGGTGGTACAGGGTGCAACCGAGGCTGTACACGTCCGCCCGGGCGTCCGCGGCGTGGGCGGCGTCCGCCTGCTCCGGGGCGATGTAATCGGGCGTGCCCATGACGACGTTTTCGGCCGTCAGCCCGGCGGCGCGGTCGTCGGCCCCGACGAGGCCGAAGTCGAGAACCTTGGTCGTGCTGTCCGGCGTGCGAATGAGGTTTCCCGGCTTGATGTCGCGGTGAACGAAGCCGGCCGCGTGCGCGTGGGCCAACCCGCGGGCCGCGTCGCGGACCGCCCGGCACGCTTCGGCGACGGGTAGCGGTCGGGCCTTCACCAACTGCGCGAGCGTCTCGCCGGGGACGTACTCCATCACGAGGTAGTGCGTGCCGCCCGCCTCCTCGGCGTCGAACGCCGTGGCGAGGTTCGGGTGGTTTAACTGCGCCGCGGCCCGCACCTCCCGGCGGAACCGCTCGACCGACCCCGGCCGGGCGAGGAACTCCGGGCGAATCACCTTGAGCGCCACCGGCCGGCCCATGACGACGTGCTCGGCCAGCCAGACGCGGCCCATGCCGCCTTCCCCCAGCGGGCGGATCAACGTGTACCGCGGGTGATCGACCAACCCGGCCGGCGGGAGGGTCACGGAGAAATCCCCCGCCTCCCCGTCCCAATCGACCGTCGCGGCCACCGCCGTCCGGTCCGGCGGCGGCGTCACGCTCGCGGCCCGGACCGCCGCGGCCTTCGCGTCGGCCGAGGCGATGAGTTCGACGAGCGTGTCCCGCGGGCGAATGGTGGCCGCCCGCGCCTGGCAGTCCGTACACCCGGAGAGGTGTTCCTCGACGCGGGCGTGAAACGGGTCGGGTAGTTTACCAATCAAGAAGTCGTCCAGGTCGCGGCCGGTCGGGTGCGTGGCTGGCATGGAATACTGTCCGCGGGGGTCCGGCGATTGTTACCCAGAGTACATGCGCGGCCGGCGGGAATCCTTTCAAAAAAGTGCGGCAACGACTCGAGATGTGCCTTCGACGGGGACGAAAAAAAACCGGGCACGGTTGCCCGTGCCCGGTACCAGACTTACTTTCGGGTCCCGTCCATCCCTTCGGTAGCCTGGCTGCTTAAACCGCTCCCCCCTCGGAGCGGAACAAGCCAACGCTAACGTCCACTCGCGTGGACCCCGAACGACACAAAGACTGCCGCCGGGTCGTCTTCGGTCACCGCTCTCGCGGGGCCGAAGACACAGGTATCTAGGTCGCGATTCCACGGGGGGCAAGCGGATCAACGAGAAAAATCTTGCCCTTCAGACCCCGCGCAAATGTTGACAACACCTGGGCATCGAGACGGACGACCGTTACGGTTTGGAGACGGCCCGGGCCGCCGGCTGCCAGTCGGCCGGGATCGGCCGCCGCAGGTCCTCGCCCGTGTACCGCCAGAACCCCACCGCGTCCTCGCCGAGTTGCCACGAGTAGGCCGCCGGCCGGCCGTTGATCCGCGTCGGGAAGTCCACCTGGCCCTTCGCCGAATCGACCAACGACACGCCCAACGTGTCCAGCTCGTGAACCGCGCCGGCCAAGGACTTCTCGCCCGCCGTGATGGCATCCTGAATCGCGTACCGCCGTTGCCGACTCGCCCAGGTCAAGGCCCGCCGGTATTCCTCCAGCGTCGCCCGTTCCGGGGCCAGGGTGTTCAACTGCTCGGTCGTGGTCACGATGTCCGTCACGATGCTCTTCACCAACGGTAGCATCTGGCGGGCGGTGGTTAAATCCAGATTCACGGCCTTCCTACGCGGCTTCCCCGAAGGGTTTGTGGCACGGTTAGGAGAACTGTTCATCTTTAGCTCCCCGTTAAGGTTGGTCGCCGGTCGCCCGGCGGTTACTGCATTCTATGTCGCGATCCGCCTCGAAAGGGAGTACGGGCCGGGGTTCCGGGGCGATTTGGGAAAAACGCATCGGCGACCCACTAGTTATACGCTTCGACGGGACAATCCTTGCGGCGGTTTGGCATCGGCCGGAAATCACTCTATAGTTCGCCCGTACGTGACTACGGAAGCGGTTTCGCCCCACGATTTCGGCCGCGGCAAGATATGTCAGTGCCCACCGCCAACCCGTCCGCTGCTTGGTTCGTCAAGGAGCTGACGACCGCGCACGTCTTCGAGGCCGCCCAGCTCGCGCCGTACCTCGCCGAATTCAAGGCGCTGCACCGCGGCGGCGACGCCGTCGCCCTCGCCGACTACCTCGTCAACTGCGGCCTCCTCACCCGCTACCAGGCCAACCGCTGCCTCGCGCACGAGGCGAGCAAGCTCGTCCTCGGGCCGTACCTGATCGCCGAGCCGGTCGGCAGCGGGACGATCGGCGACGTGTTCCAGGCCATCGGCCGGTCCGACCGGAAGCGGTACGCGGTCAAGGTGTTGCCGCTCCGTAGCCTGTGGAACGTCCGGCAGGCGAAGAAGCAGGTCGAGGCGTTCGCCAAGCTGCCGCCGCACCCGGCCGTCGTCCCGTTCCTGGACGTGGACTCGGCCGGCGGCCACCACTACCTCGCCTGGCCGTACATCGAGGGGGTCACCCTCGCCCAACGGGTCCGGGAGAAGGGGCCGGCGTCCGTCGCGGCGGCGCTGATGGTCATGACCCAGGTGGCCGAGGGGCTGGCCGTCTGCCACGCGCACGGCATCGCCCACGGGCTGTTCAGCCCGGCCCACGTCCTCATCGGCGTGGACGGCCAGGTCCGCATCCGCGGCCTCGGCATGGGGGCCATCCTGTCCGAGAACATCGCCGACGACGAGTCGATGCTGGACACCATGTCCAGCGCGAGCGCGGCCATGGGGATGCTCGAGTGGTGCGCCCCGGAGACGCTCAACTCCCCGACCCTCCGCGACCCGGCCGGGGACATCTACAGCTTCGGGTGCGTGTTCTACTTCCTCCTCGCCGGCCAGTCCCCGTTCCCGGACGGGAACATGGTGGACAAGGTGCTGGCCCACCAGACGCTCCCGCCGCCGGCCGTCCGGGCGCTGAACCCGAACGTCCCGGCGTGGCTGGACGACCTGATCCAACGGCTGTTGAGCAAAACCCCCAGCCGCCGGCCGGCGTCGATCGACCAAGTGCTGTCGAAGCTACTGGCCGGGTCGTCGGAGGCGTTCGTCGAGCTGCCGCCGGTCCCGCCGGGCGAGGCCGCCCCGGCCCCGCCGCCGGCCCCGCCCGCGAGCCTGACGCCGAAGCCGCAGATCCACGTCGAGACGCCGCGGCAGATGCACGTCTCCACCCCGACGCCGTGGCAACCCCCGGCCCCCTCGGCGAACCGCGGCCCGGCCGGGCCGCCGTCGGCCAGCGAGATCGACTTCGGCGACTACGCCCCGCCGGACGACGGCCGCGACCGCCCGTGGGCCGTCCCGCCCCGCCGGTCGGACCCGGCCCAGGACTCGCCGATCATCCTGCTCTCCCCGGCCGCGGCCGCGTCGCCGCCGGTCGTGCCGATCATCCTGAAGGGGGCCGAGTACCCGACGGTCCTGCCGGTCGAGGAAACCCCGCGGCCGGCCGCCCGCCGGGTCTCGACGGCGCTGCCGGCCCCTCTGACGTACACGGCCACGGACGCGCCGGCGGCGGCCGTGGCGTTCACCGCCCCGGCCCCGCCGACGTTCCGCCGATCGCTGTGGGAGCGGCTGAAGTCGTTCTTCACACCGATCCGCCCGCCGGTGGCCGACACGGTGCAACTGAGCGTCTTCGGCCCGGCGACCGTCTCCCCCGGCGACAGCATCAAGTTGCAAGTGTTCGCCCACAGCCCGGAGCTGTTCGACAGCGTGAACACGCTCGCCCGCGCGTTCCACGCCGCCGCCGCGCCCCTGGCGACCGGGTACGTGACCCGGCCGGTCGAGCGGGCCGCCGCCCTGGCCCTGCACCTGAAGGTGGCGAACGCCGGCGTGGCCCACTCCCACCTGACGCTGATGTGGCTGGGCCAGCCGCAGCCGCGGGCGTTCGACGTTCACGTCCCGTGGGAAAGCCCGTCCGGGCTGACGGCCGTGAGGCTGTCCGCCGGCGTGAACGGCCAGGAGAGCGGCCAGATCGACTTCCAGCTCCACGTCCTCCCCCGCCGCGGGTGAGCGGCTTTATATAGCCGCCGGCTTGCCGGCGGGGTTATGCGACACCCAAAACCCCGCCGGCAAGCCGGCGGCTATATGAACCGCGAACTGCCCTTTACACCACTTCCGACCTCTGGCATATGCCGTACTCGGATCGTTCGGGGCGGGCCGTCGGGGGACGGCCGGCCGCGGATCGTGGGGGACGTTGCATGAACCGCTTCGCCGCCGGGGGGCTGGCCGTGGCGCTGGGCCTCGCGGCCGGGATGGCCGCCGCCGACGGGCCGAAGCCGGCCCGCACTTCCGGCAAGAAACCCGACGAGAAGGTCGAGAAGAAAGCCGACACGCCGCTGCGGCCGCCGGTCATCATCGCGCCGCTGACGGCCGACGTGCTGTCCGAGGCGGTGAAGGACGAGCAGGCCGCCTGCACCCGCCGGCTGGACGCGTGCGCGAAGCTGCGGGAGATCGCGGCCGCGAAGAACGACGAGAAGTCGCTGGCGCAGATCGACGAGTTGGAGAAGCAAGCCATCGAGATTTGTCAGGCCCGCGTCGCCCGGATGGGGGTCCGCGGGACCGCGGCCCGGTCGAGCGTCGTCCGGGCCGCCGCGGAGCCGCCGTTCGACCCGGCGGCCGTGGCCCCGCCCGCCCCCGTCGAGACGCCCGGAGGGAAGCGATGAACAAGGTCCTACTCTGCGGGCTGGTGCTGGCCGGCGGCGGGTGCGTCCACATCAAGCCGGTCGGCCCGCTGGCCCAGTTCCAGGGGCTGAACCCGGACGGCAGCAAGCCGGCCGCGGAGACGCCCGACCCGATCGTGCGGGACGCGCCGCGGCCGACGCCGCCGGCCGTGTACATCACGCCGAGCGAGGTGACGGCCGCGAACGCCGACGAGGCGCTGAAGCGGCTGGCGCAAGAGTTGGAGACGGACCGCCGGTCGATGGACGCGATGCCGCGGTACGCCGAGGTGTCGGTGGTGAAGTAGCGGCCCGACTTCCGAAGTCCGGCTTCGACTTCGGAAGTCGATGTCGCAATCACTTCCTGTACAAGCAATCGTTGCCGGTTGGACTTCCGAAGTCGAAGCCGGACTTCGGAAGTCAGGGCAGCCGCCCGTCGTGGAACGCCGACGCGACGAGGACGCCGTCCACGCCGACCGCGGCCAGTCCTTCAACATCCTCTCGATTTCGCACGCCGCCGCCGGTGAGCAGCCCCACGTCCGGGAAGCGGTCCCGAATCCTTCGGCAAACGGCGAGCGTCCGTGGCCCGTCGTTCCCGCCGACGGCCGCCAGGTCCAGCACGATCAACGTCCGCGCGCCCGCCCCGACCGCCGCCGCCGCCACGTCGTTGGCCGTATCGCCCCAGGTAGACCCGCGGCCGAGCAACTTCCCATTCATCAGGTCGATCGAGACGGCGAACCCCGCGGCGTGATCGCGGAACGCGGCCGCCACGCCGGGGCCGTCGGCCGTCTCCGTCCCGACGACCGGCCGCACGGTCGCGGGGACGAGCCGCGCGTCGGCCGCGTGCCGCACGCCGAAGTCGAGCCAGACGGGGGCGGGGAACAGGTTCACAAACTCGCGGACGGCCGGCGATGGCCGGTCGCCGCCGCGGATCGCGTCGAGGTCGGCGACGTAGACTTCCCGCGCGGCGGTGACGCCGAGCAGGTCGTTCGCGACCGTGAACGGGTGGGTGGACGCCGTGACGGAGCTGACGACGGGCCGGTACTCGTCGCGCCGCCCGCCGACGCCGCGGACGACGTGGCCGCCGAGGATGTCGAGGACGGGGATGATGCGCACGAAAGGTTTTCTCGTTTCAACGGCGAGCCGAGCGGCGTAAGCCGCCGGGTAAGGGCGCGTTACCCGGCGGCTTACGCCGCTCGGCTCGCCGGGGTTGTCGCGGGATTATTTCCCGCCCACGAACCCCGCGCGGTCCTTCGTCAGCTTCCGCGTGTCGGCCTCGCTCAGCACGAACACGTCGGTGCGGCCCTTCTCGTCCACGCGGGCGTACACCCGCTTGCCGCCGCTGCCGCCCTCCTCGCGGCCGAGGTAGAGCGTCTTCGTCAGCCCGCCCTGCTGCGTAATCGTGACGATCCGCTGCGGCGGCTGGAGGCCGTACAGCTTCGGGTCCGCGTCCTTGTCGGCCGCGTACCGGAGGGCCTTCAGCCCGGCGAGCGCGTCCAGGAACTCGCTCACCTGGGCCGGGTCGATCCGGTCCGTCGGCTTCGCCGCGTCCGTCCAGTTCCCGCCGACCTTCGTGAACCGGAAGTCGGCGTTCCCGGCCTGCACGGAAATCGCCTCGACCTGGGCCGCGTCCACGCCGGACCACGCGGCCCGCTTGCGGTACTCGCCGGTCACCTTCGCCGTCAGCGACGGGTCGAGCAGCGCCACCAGGTCGCCCTTCTCCAGCTTCGCGTACACCCGGCCGCCCTTCTCCGCGCCGACGAGCAGGCTCAACACTTCGTTCGCCCCGTTCTTCAGCACCCACTTCACGGCCGGCTTGTCCAACCCGAACGGCTTCAGGTCCGTCGGCTTCTCCGCGACCAACTCGTCCGCCTGGAGCTTCGCCAGGGCGTTGATGAACTCGTCGATGTCCGCCTGCTCCGCCTCGGCCTCGACGGGCACGACCGTCTTCCACGTCCCGTTCACCTCGGCGAACGTGACCGCCCGGTCCCCGCGGGTCATCTCGATGCGGTCGGCCTTCGCGAACTTCGCCAGCGCTCGGTCGCGGAACTTCAGCGGCGCGGCGAGCAGCCGTGTCGCCAGCGGGCCGGGCAGCACGCCGACGGTCGGGTTGCCGTCCACCATCGCGTACCGCTGGCCGTCCGGGTAGTTTTCGTCTACGAGATTACCGAGCTTCAGCACCTTGTCCGTCGGCTTGTCGAGGCCGACCTTCAGCGTGACGGTCGCGGTCGGCTTGTCGAGGCCGAACGGCTTCAGGTCCTTCGGTGCGTAGGCCGCGACCTTCGCGGCCCGCAGCTTCGAGAGCTGTTCCGTCAGCTCGTCCAGGATCGGTTGGTCGGCCTTCAACTTCGTCGGCTTCACCATGTCCCAGCCGACGGTCGCGCCCTGCACGATCTCCAACTCCTCGGCCCCCTTCTTGCGAACGAGGGAATTCAACGCGGGGGCGTCGAATGTCAGCAGCGTGCGGTCGGCGAAATCGAGCTTGCCGCGGGCGAGGGCCTCGACGCCGACGCTCGCCAGCACCGCCGCGGCCGGGCCGTCGTCGATCCGAGCGTACCGTTGCACGCCCCGCGCCTTGCTGAGGATTTCTTTGCCGAGCTTGACGGCGTGCGTCTCCGTCTTGCCGTCGGCGGTGAACGTGCCGGTGATCGTGTACGCCGGCTTGTCGAGGCCGAGGTCGGCCCACTTCACGGCCGGGCCGTACCCGGCGAGTTCCTGCACCGGCGGCCGCGCCAGGAAGCTGAGCAGCAGATCGACCGTCGGCTTGTCCGGCACGAACGCCGCGCCCTCGGCCTTCCACGCCCCCTTGTCGTCCTTCACCAGCGTCACGTTCTCGTCCGCCTTCGGGCCGACGATCTGCACCTTCGTCAGGGCGTCCGGCTTCTGGTTGAGGATCGTCTTGTCGAGCAGCTCCAGCGCGGGCTTATCCACGTCCTTCAACAGCGTGTCGTTCAGCACGAAGACGGCCGCGTTCGGCCCGTCGGCGAGCTTCGCGTACCGCGTGTTCGGCTCCGCCGCGGGCTTGCCGACGAGCAGCGTGCGCGTCACCGGAACCTCGGCCTTCGCGTCGTCCGGCTTCGCCTCCTTGTACGTGACGACGAACTTCAGCGCCGGCTTGTCCAGCCCGTGCTTCGCGGGGTCGGCCGTCGCCGCGTCGTACTTCTCGGCCCGGACGTTGGAAAGCGCCGACGCCACGGCCTGCGTCTGGAGGAACGGGACCGGGGCCTCGAACGGGCCGGTCAGCTTCCACGCCGCGGCGTCGCTCGTCAGCCTGTACGTCTCCTTCCCCTCGTCCCGCGTCACCTCGACGGCCGTGACCTTGTCCGGCGGCACGCTCCAGAGTTGCAGCGGCAGGAACGCGAGCGCCCCGTCCTTGAGCGAGTCGATCGTCGCCTTCGGCACGGTGAACACGCTGTTCGTCCCGGCCCGGCGGGCGTAATACTCCGGCTTGAACTCGGGGGACGCCCCGATCTCCAGCTTCTCGACCTTCACGCCGAACGCGAGTTCGACGGTCATCGTCGGCTTCGTCAGGCCGTACTTCTTGTCCAGGTCTTCGGGCTTCGGCGCGTCGTCCACGTACTCGGTCACTTCGAGCCGCGACAGGTCGCCGGTGAGTTGGTTGGCCTTCGCCTCGTCGGCGTCAATGGCCAGCGGCTTCGTCAGCTTCCACTTCGCGTCCGGCTTCGCGAGGGCGAACGTGTCGGCCCCACGGGTGACGGTCACGCCGGTGAGCTTGAGTTCGGCCGTGTCGAAGAGGCGGCGGCCGCGGTACGCCAGGGCGGGCCGGTCGAGCAGCTTCTTCACGTCGTCCGCGACGACGTTCACCCGCGGCCACCCGGCCACCTGCACGTTCAGCTTCTTCTTGTCCGCGTCGTGCTTGCCGAGGACGTACTTCACGGAGCGCGGGGCGGGCGGGGTCTGCCCGTCCGGAACCTTTTCTTGAATCGTCAGCGTGATGGAACTCGTGCCGTCGAGGCCGAGGCCCGTCAGCACCGTCGGGGCCGGGTTGTCGAGGACGTTCTGCTCCCCCTTCGGCTGCGCCACGATGAGCGGGTCGGCCGGCGTCGCCGGGTTCTTCGCCTCCAGCTTCGCGAGCTGGTCCACCAGTTCCGTCACCTTGCCCGACTCGGCCAGCACGTCGCCGACGTACCACCGGTCCTGCTTCTCGTCCTCCTTGTCGGCATTCTTGTTCCCCTTCTTCTTCGTCAGGGAAATCGGCGGTTGGCCCTTGAGCGCGACCTCGACCTTCGTGACCTCGTCCGTCTCGAACCGAGCGAGCGTCGCGTCCCGCAGGTCGTCGAGCTTCGGGAACAGGTCGGCGAACTTGTCGGCCTTCACCTCGAACAGCAGGTCGAGGCCGTCGATGCTGGCGTAGTGGTACGTCTCGGTCGTCTTCGGCGGCGGGGGCGGCGGCGCGCCGAACGGCATCGGTGGGGGCGGCGGCGGGCCGTCCTTCACGACCGTCCGCGACACCTTGCCGACCTTCAGCGTCGTCGGCCCGGCCGCGCGGGTGACGGTCAGCACGTACTGCGGCTTGTCGAGGCCCGTTTCCGTCGAGGGCTTCGCGGGCAGGAACTGCTCGACCCACAACTCGGGGACGGCGGTGAGCAGGCCGCGGAGCTTCGCCGGGTCCGGCCGGTCGCGGAGCGGCGTGAGGCTTTTGCCCGCGGCGTCGATCTCCCACGCCGTCGCCAGCTTGTTCGCGGCCAGAGCGGGTTCGCTCGTCGCGTCCCGGTCCGCCTTCGGCGTCGGGTTCGGGGCCACCCGCTTCAGTGACAGCCCGCTGTCAGTGGTTTCGATCTTGATGGAAGTAATGTCGTTGCCGACGACGGCGGCCCGGCCGCCGGGCGGGGTCGGCTGCGCCGGGTCGAACGACTCGCCGCCGGTCAGCTTGACCCGCTCGAACTCCGGGAAGAGTTGCTTCCGCCGGTACTCCTCCGGCTTGCGGGCGGCGACCTGCATCAGGTCCGAGTCGAACCGTAACAGGTCGGCGTGGTCGTCCACCTTCACGAACGTCGGCCGGGCGTACTCCGGCTCGTCCGGCTTCGCCGCCGGGCGTCCCAGGGTCAGCGTGGTGGTGCGGTTGCCGGTCGTCAGCTTCGCGACGATCTGCTTCTGCGTCGCGTCCAGGCCGTAAGCCTTCAGGTCGCCGTCGGGCGCGATCGGCTGGAACCGCGACTTGAGGTTCGCCAGCACGCTCACGAGCGCCTTCGCGTCGTCCTGGCGGACGGGCCAGTTGCCCGGTTGCGTCCACGCGCCGTTCGCCCCGCGGACGAGCGACAGCGTGTCCTTGTCCGCGGCGAGCGTGAGGGCCGTCACGTCGTCGGCCTTGAGCAGCGCGAGCGCGTCGGCGGCCGGGGACGCGGCGGCGGGCGGCGGCGGGCCGATGCCGAGCGTCGGGGCGACGGCGTCGCCCTTCCACGCCCAGAACGCGGACCCGGCGACGAGGGCGAGCAGCAGAATCGTGGTGAGCCAACGCATGGTGAAGTCTCGAATAATCTCGTTCACTCGTGGGGCCGGGCGTCGCAACGCCCTCCCGTTCCCGACAACGGCGAGCGTCACGGCGTAAGCGTGACGTGTCTAGAAATCGCAACGACCGGTTTTGTGGAACCCTGAGCGGAAGCGACGGGGTGGAGGCGATTCACCCCGTCGCTTCCGCTCAGGGTTCCACAAGCAACGGCATTCTCTCGCCGCGGGGCACGAGACACGTCACGCTTACGCCGTGACGCTCGCCGTTGATACGGACGGGCGACGTTGTGGCCGCTACCGCACCTTCCGCAGCATCAGCATCAGGACGCCGAGGTACGCGCACGCCAGCGGCAAGCCGACGGCCGTGCCGAGCCGCCAGTAGAGCGATTGCTTCTCGCTCATCTCCACCCGCGGGAACTGCCACTTCTCCTCGGCCGGGCGGTCCTTGGGCAGCCGGTCGTCCCGCTTCAGTTGCCAGTTCAGCGTGTGGACGAGCAGCTTCTCGTGGGCCGGGTCGAGCGACTTGCCGGCGATCAGCCCGCCGTGGCCGTACACCGCCACCCGCACCGTCGGCGGCGACGGCCGGTCCTCCGGCTTCAGCAGGTTCGCGTAGTTCTCCGGCTCCACCACCAGCGGCGTCAGCCCGGTCCAACTGCCGATCGCGCCGCCGACGATGCTGCGGGCCTGCTCCGCGACCAGCTTCGGCTGGAACCACTCGGCCGGGACCGTCCGCTCGATGGCCGCGCCGACCGGGAACGGCCCTTTCCGCTCCTCGTCCCGCGTGCCGCGCTTCGGGTCGTCCGGCTTCGCCGGCGTGAACTCCGGCGTGTACTCGCCCTCCGGGACCGGCTTGTCCTCGCCCCATGACTCCTTGCCGCTCTCCGCGACCGTCGCCACGAACTTCTGCCTCGCCGCGACCTGCGCGTTCAGGTAGACCGGCCGGAACCAGTTCCGCCGCAGCTGCGCCTGCGCCTCAGACGTGCGGCCGGACACCTTCATCGCCTCGGCGATCGGGTTCGCGGCCTTCCCCTTGCCGGGGAGGTCGAACGTCAGCGGCGGGACGGTGACGGTCCCGCCGGCGCGGAGCGTCTCGCCGCTCTGCTCGACCATCGCCCGCGTCTCGGCGTCGTACATGACGGTCAGGGTGCTGAACTCGAACCCGAGCCGCTTGAACACGCCCTCCAGCGCGTCGTCCGGGAAGCCGGGGATCGGCCGCACGTTCGACGGGTCCACCGCCCCGAAAAGCCCCAGCACCGGCTTCCCGGCCTTCAGGAAGTCCTTCACGACCTCCGCCTGGTCCTCGGTCAGCGAGTAGATGGCGGGCGGCAGGAAGTCGCCGGTCACGAGGTTCGGCGTCGTCTGCCGCGGCACGATCAGCACGTCGCAGTCGGCGACGGCGCGGGCGAGCTTTAGTTTCACGTCCGTCGTCCGCCGGGCCTCGACGGCCCGCTCGTTCTTCATCGCCTCCAGGTACTTCGGCGTGACCTTGTCGAGTTCCTCCTTGTTCGACTTGATCCGGTCCTGAATGGCCTTGATGTTGTTCGCCAGGAACTCGGACGCGGCCTTCCGATCCTCCTCCGTCTCGAACGGCTGGTTGAACTTCAGGAACTCCAGCTTTTTCGCGATCTGGTTCAGCGGCTCCTTGTCCACCGTCTCCTTCGACTTCTGGAACAGCACGAGTTGCAACTCTAGCCGCGGCTGCCGGGCGCTGAACGTGGCGTAGGCGTTCTCGATGGCCGTCAGTTCGTTCTCGGCGAACGTGTCCCCGGCGGCCGTCCCGGCCCCTCGGCCGAGGCCGCGGCGGGTGAACACGTCCACGATCTCGAACCCGTTGCGTTCGAGCATCCGCCGCAGGCCGCCGCTGGTGTACCGGTCGGCCTCCTCGTCGCCGGCCGACTGCGACGCGAAGAACGGGTGGATGACGAGCAGCCCGACCTTCGGCTTCTTCTCGCCGAGCTTGAACACGCGGTCCGCGAACGGCCGGATGCCCTGCGGGATGAGCACGAGGTTCTTGTTCTTCGCCTGCGTCGTCCCGTCGGCCCGCGTGACCAGTTCCTGCGACGCGGTCTTGTCGAGCAGGTAGAACTCGGCGAAGCTGAGCCGCTGCACCTTGCCGTCGGCGTGGAAGAAGATGCTGTTCTCCGGGGCCGATTCGAGCGCCGCCCGCAGCGTCGGCGATTCCTTCGTCGCGGCGTCGAGTTGGTCGAGGTAGCCTTCGTCCGTCGTGTCGAGGACGGTGACGCGGAATTGCGGGCCGATCTCGCGGAACAGGTCCACCAGGTCGCGGACCTTCTCCGTCACCTTGCGGTCGGCGGCCGACACGAGGCTGTCGTCGGTCGAGCTGGTGGCGGCGTTCGCGGCGTCCGGCTTCCGCATCTTCAGCACGATCACGTCCGTCGGCCGGGTGATCTTCCGCAGCTCGTCCTGCACGTCCGGCGGCAGCGTGAACTGCTTGTCCCGCGTCAGGTCGAACCGCTTGTAGTGCGAGAACGACCAGTAGTTAACGATGACCACGAGCGCGACGGCGAGGGCGGTCTGGAGGTAGCCGTTCGCGCCGACGGCGGTGCGGCGGCCGGTGACGAGCGTGATCGCGCCGAGCAGCTCGACGACGAGCCACAGCGCGACGGCGATCCCGCCGACGCCGACGACCCAGCTCGCGACCTTCGCGGCGTCGCCGAACTTCCCCTCGAACGCGGATTGGTAGTTCGCCCACAGCGCCTTCGCGCCGTCTGTCGTGAGATCGACCGCCGGCAGGTCGGTGGCGAGCAGCACGCCGCCGACGGCGGCCGCGAGCAGCCCCGTGAGGCCGAGGCCGCGGACGGTGAACCGGAACACGTTGCCGAACGTCGTGCGCTGGCGTGCGTCAACCATGAATCGACCTCTTCAATTTCGCATTTTTCATTTCACATTTTTCATTGGTTCAAAAAGTCTAACACTTTGAACCAATGAAAAATGAGCAATTCAAAATGCAAAATGGTTTATCGCAACCGGCGGGCTTCCAGACTCCGCACCGTCAGGAACAGGCACAGCAGCGTGACCGTCGCGTACAGTACGATATGCCGGGTGTCCAGAATCCCCCGCGTGAAGTCCCGGCGGAAGTGCTCCGGCACGCTGATGAAGTACACCAGCTTCGTCGCCAACGACCCGGCGTCGTACTCCGGCCGCCAGAACGCCGCCACCACGAACACCAGGCTCAAGAGCATCGCGATCATCGCCGCCACGAGCTGACTCTTCACCAGGCTCGACACGAACAGCCCGATGGCCAGGAACATCGCCCCGGCGAGGAACGCCCCGAGGTACGACGTGACGACCGGCCACGGGTCGATCCGCGGCCGCATCGTGTTCATGTCCAGGTCCAGCAGCACCGGCAGGTACGCGACCGTCGGCAGCCAGAGCACCACGTAGAACATCAGGCACGCCACGTACTTGCCGGCCACGACCTGCCAGTCGCGGATCGGGGCCGTCATCAGGCTCTCGAGCGTCCCCGTGCCGCGCTCCTCGGCGAGCAGCCGCATCGTCAACAGCGGCGGGATGAACAGGAACACGAGCCAGAACTTCTCGTCCCCGAGCAGCGTCTGCATCGGGAACTCGGCCCCCCGCGGCCCCGGCTCGGTGAGCAGCCCGAGCGTCAGCCCGAACAGCCGCCCGGTCACGAGCAGGAACACGGCGAGCGTGACGAACCCGATCGGCGAGAAGAAGTACGCCGTGAACTCTCTCTTGATCAGACTCAGGGTGGGTCGCATGGCGTTCTTGAAACTCGGAACTCGGAACTCGGAACTCGGAATGACGATCACGAAGGTGGTCCACGGTTTTCGTTCCGCGTTCCGCACTCCGAGTTCCGAGTTCCTCAAATCCCCTCTTGGCCGGTCAGCCGGACGAAGATGTCTTCCAGGCTCTGGTTCCCGTGCTTCTGCCGGACCGCCGCGAGCGACCCGTCGGCCACGACCTGGCCCTGGTAGATGATGATGACCGAGTCGCACGCCGCTTCCACTTCCGACAGGATGTGCGTGGACAACAGCATCGTGTGCTGCTGGCCCAGCTCGCGGATCAGCTTGCGGGTTTCGCGGATCTGCGTCGGGTCGAGGCCGGCCGTCGGCTCGTCGAGGATCAGCACCGGCGGGTCCGCGAGCAGCGCGTCGGCGAGGCCGACCCGCTGGCGGTAGCCCTTCGACAGCGTGCCGACCAGCTGCGACTTCACGTCCTTCAGCCAGCAGCGTTCCAAGACGTAGTCAATCCGCTTGCGGCGGGCGGACCAGCCGAGGCCCTTCAGCCCGGCCCGGAACTTCAGGTACTCGGCCACCCGCATGTCGGCGTACAGCGGGCAGCTCTCCGGCATGTACCCGATCCGCCGGCGGGCCTCGATCGGGTCCCAGAACACGTCCCGGCCGTCGATGCTGGCCTTCCCGGACGTGGCCGTCAGGAACCCGGCGAGGATGCGCATGGTCGTGGACTTGCCGGCCCCGTTCGGACCGAGGAACCCGACGACGCGGCCCTTCGGCACCTCGAACGAGATGCCGCGGACCGCGGGGTATTCGCCGTAGTACTTGTACAGGTCTTGGACGAGGATCATGGGGGGCACGGTCCCGGCAACGGTGTGACTCAGTGGCGGCGGCGACCCGGCAGGTTGAACGCACGTTATGGATTAGACGAACCGTCCGGGCAAGGCAAGGGGCGAAACGTGGGCGGGTTACGGAGGTGGTAGGAAGACGATGGAAATGACGGGGGGCCGGGGCACGGGATGATTCCCGCGCCCAGGCCCCCGGTGTCAATATGCCGACGGCGTTACTTCCCGAACAGCCGGCCGGGGCTGCGGGCCAGGTCCGGCGTGTCATCGACGGCCGGTTTCGCCGGCGCGGCGTCGCCGTCCGCCTCCTGCGGGTGCTTCTTGCCGCCGAAGATGCGGCCGGGGGCGCGGTTCAACGACGGCTCCTCGAACGGCTGCGCCCGGATCGTGTCCGCGTCCGTCGGCAGGTCGAAGCTCGCCTGCTGCACGTCGCCGGCGCGGGTCGTCGAGCGGGTCACTTCCACGTTCGCCACTTCCAGGTTCGAGTCCGACTGCGCCAGCCGGGCGAGCTGCGTGATCGGGATGCCCCGCGGGGTGGCGTCCACCGCGACGGTCGCGGCCAGCACCTTCGCGGCGTCGGCCTTGCGAATCACCTCCACCACCTCGGCGTACCCGCCGCCGAACTCGCCGACGGCCGTGAGGACGCCGCGGAGCGTCGCGGGCACTTGCGCCGTCACTTCCTTCGCCCCGTCCTGACCCGTCGCCAGGTACGTCACCGTCGCCTTCTCGTCCCCGGCCTTCGCCGAGATGACGAAGTCGTTGCCGACCGGGATCGTGAACGGCGGGACGAGCGTGCCGCCGGTCCCGAACAGCACGACCTCCGCCCGCTGGCTGCTCGTCAGGTGGACGACGGCCTGCGAGGTCGGCGCGACCTCGTGTAGCCAGAACGCCTTCTTGACGTGCGTGCCGTGCAGTTCCGGGTGGCGGTCGTTCGCGCTCCGCAGGGCGACGAACGCCCCGTACCGCAGCCCCGTGTCCGGGTGCTTCATCAGCTCGACGAGCCGGTCGGTGCTGACGCCGTCGTCGATGCTCGCCAGGGCCGTCAGGCAGTGCGACCGCAGGGCCGGGTGCTCCTCGGCCAGCTTCGCGAGGTCGGCCGCGCCGCTCGTGCTGCCGAGGTACGCCAGCGCCTCCGCCGCGGCGAACCGCACCCACGGGGACTGGCTCTGCAGCCCCGTTTGCAGCGCCCGCGTGCTCTCCGCGCCGAACGCCTCCAGCTTCGCCGCCGCGCCGATCGCCGTCTCCGGGTCGAGCAGTTCCTGTTCGAGCTTCTTGCGGAGCAGGCTGTCCGGGCCGCTCGGGACCATCGGGACTTGCCGGGCGACGATGAGGAAGCGTTCGTGGTTGAGCCGGTACGCGGGCGGCACTTTCACGAGGACCACGTCGCCCTTCACGGCATTCGCGACCTTGTTCCGGGCGTCGCCGGCGAGCAGGAACGTGGCGTTCAGCCGGGCCGCGACCTCCATCGCCGTCCGCGGGTTCGCGTCCTTCTCGTTCAGCATGAAGAAGTACGGCCGGTCTTCGAGAACGCGGCCGCCGCCCCACACCCGGCCGGCCGTGGCCGTCGGCGCGTCGCTGGCGACCGTGGCCTTCAGCTTCGCCGTGTTCTCCATGACGCCGGCGACGAGCGGCCCCTCGGCCCGCACGAGCGTCTTGCCGACGAGCAGCGTGTCGCCGCTGACGGCCGGGTTCGCGCCGACATCGAGGCCCGCTTCGATCATCCGCTGGCGGACCGTGCCGGACAGCTCCGACGTGGCGAGGTCGGCCTCGAAAAGGATGCCGCCCTTCAGGCTCGTCGTCCGGCTGCCGCGCGGCAGGACGATGTCGATGTCGATGCTGTCGCCCTTCTTCGCCCCCGGCGGGATGACCGCGGAAACGAGGACGAGCGAGCAGGTGTTGTTCGGGTCGTCGAGGAACTGCTTCGGCGTGAGCTTCTTCTTGCGGAGGTCGCGCTCGAGCATCGGCCGCCACTCGCCGGCGGCGACGCACCCGGTCCCCGGTAGCCCGTACACGAGGCCGACGGCCGACACCTGGATCGGCTCGGTGTTGCTCACGACCGTCTTCTGGCCGACGGTGGCGGCGATGTTCTTCTCGGCCGCGTCGTCCGCGGCCTGCGGGCGGGCGGTTTGGCCCTTGTCCTTCTCGAAGGAGGTGCAGCCGGCGACGCCGTGAATGGCGGCGAGTACGCCCACGGTCAGGAGTGCGGCCCGCGTCATCGTGTTCCCCCCGTTCCCCGGTCGGCCGGAACTCCCCAGTCCGCGGCCGACCCGTCGGGCGGCGTGCAAGTGCGCACGCACATTCCCGGACGGGGGCGGACGATAGCGTGAGGGAAACTTGAGTCAAGTGAAAAATGCCGGCCGGCGAGTGGCCCGGCGAGCCGAGCGGCGTAAGCCGCCGGGTTAATGTCGCGGGCGACTCACCCGGCGGCTTACGCCGCTCGGCTCGCCAACGGCCGCCGGGTATTATGTCCGCATGTTGAAGTTTGAAGCGATCCTCCTCGACCCGTCCCCCGGCGAGATCGCCGAGCGGCTGGCGGACGCCACGGCCGCCGCGAACAAGCGGTGCCGCACCCGGCTGCTCGCGGACGACCCGGCGAAGTGGCGGAAGTTCGCCCGGCAGGTGCAGGCGTCGCCCGAAGGCTTCGAGCTGTGGCGCGGCGGCAAGGGCGGCGTGCCGGGGACGCAACTCGTCGGCGGGTGGTGGACGGACCACGTCGGCCGCAAGCACGTCGTCCTCCGCGGCCGCCGGATCGAGCACGACGCGGCGAAGGTGCTCTTGCACAAGGACGAACTGGCCCGCCGCCCGCCGCTGTGGCACTGCTACCCGGAGCACCTGTACCAGCGGCTGTTGCCGGACGGCGACGGCGTGCCGGTGACGGAGTGGATCGCGGCGTGCGGGTGCGGCGCGGTCGGCACGCCGGAAGCACTCGGGTGGATGGGCGAGACGTGCGGCCCGTGCCACGACCGCCGCGAGGAGGCCGGGCCGGCGGCGCTGAAGGGCAACCGCGTCGGGTGGCTGCACGGCGTCCGGAACCCGTTCAGTTGCGTGGCGTTCAGCCGGGACGGGACGAAGGTGGCGGCGGTGGAAGAGGACGGGCCGCTGTGCGCGTGGGACCTCGAAACGGGCGGGACGCGGCCGGGCCGGACCTCGCCGTTCGAGATTCGAGAGGGCCGGGCGTTCTTCCTGGGCGACCGCGACGACCGGGTGCTCGTCACGGAACAAATCACGGGATGGACCTGTGTGTTCAAGGCGCTCAAGGGGAGCGACGACGGCCGGTGGGAACCGGGCGGCTTGACGGAGGACTTCCGCACCTTCCCGACCGACGAGCCGGACCGGGTGGCCGTTCTGTTCGGGAACACCCTGCGCGTGGCGGCGTACCCGTCCGGCAAGACGCTGCACGCCCGCGAGTTTCCCGGTGCCGTCTGGGTGTCATCGCCGACGCGGCCCGACCCCCGGCACGTCGTCGCCGTCGGCACGGAACAGGTAACTGTTCTCGAATCCGCCACTTTGGGTGAAACCGCAACGGTCCCTTTGCGACTGATGTTGCCCTCAGGGGCACATGTTTACCACAACATCCAGGCCGTGTACCACGAGGCGATGAACGTCGTGTTCATCGGCCGTCACTCGGACCTCGAAATCTTCGATGCGCGGACGGCAAACTACCGCCCTTCCATCTCGCTCTATCGCGTGCCGATCGCGAGCTATCAGAACGGCCCGGCGTTCGTCCGCGCGATGGCGCTGTCGCCGGACGGCCGGTTCCTGTACCTCGCCGTCGCCGGGCGGCTGGTCGTGTTCTCCGCCGGGTTGATGCAACCGAAGGCCGCGTTCGCGTGGCACGTCGGCGACATCGAGGCGCTGGCCGTGTCGCCGGACGGGAAGACGGTCGCGACCATCGGCAACGACGGTGTCGTGAAGCTCTGGCCGATGGACCGGCTGCTCGACGTGTGACCCGCTTGGTGGGAACGTGTACGAATTATCATTATAGGTGTCGCGTCAACCCAGGTGGCGATTCCGCCACGGGGGCCACCCCGTGGCGGTGGCGGCGGTGGCGGTGTCGCCTGTCAAGTTGGCAGGGTCCGGGGGGCAGCGGGGGTACGTGGCCTTGACGCCCGCCCGCGAATTTCGCGACCATGCCGGGCGATGCTGCTCGAGACGCACACCGCCTGGGTCGAGGCCGACGGCCGAATCGCGACGCTGTGGCTGAACGGGGCCACCGTCGCGGACGTCGGCCGGGCCGTCGCGGCCGTGCGGGACGACCCGTTCCTCGAAATCCTCGTCGTCCGCAGTGCGAGGCCGACCGGCTTCGCCGTCGCCACGCCGTTCCTCGACGACCGGTACGAATTCGCACACGCGGGCCGCCGCGTCCTCCGCGAACTGGAAGAGTTGCCGATCCCGACGCTCGCGTTCATCGAGGGGCCGTGCGCCGGGCCGGGCCTGGAGCTGGCGCTGGCGTGCGACTACCGGCTAGCCGTCGCCACGCCGGACGCGTGGCTCGCGCTCGGCGACTCCCCGTGCTGGGGCGGCACGGCCCGGCTGCGCGAACTCGTCGGGGCGCGCACCGTCGGCACGGTGACGGCGCGGGAGGCGAAGGCCATTGGCCTGGTCGATCACGCCTTCTGTCAGCGGCGGGCGAAGATCGAACTGCGGACGTGGCTCGACCGGCTGGAGGACCGCCCGCGGAAGCGGCGACGCCCGTGGCTCGGCTGGCGGCGACGCCTACGGCTCGACGCGGCGGAGTTGGAAGCGTTCGTGACGGCCCCATCGGTGAGCGTGGCCGGAGCCGCTTCCCCTTGCTTGCGCCGCGGGCTGGTCGTCGAACTCCGCGGGTGTCCGCAGGCCGTGCCGTTCGCCGTCGAGTATGTCCTCCGCGGCGGCACGGTCGTCACGGACGACCCGGAAGCCATCGGCGAACGGCTGACGGGACCACTGCTCCGCGGCCGGGCGACGCCGCTGGAGCGCGAGCAGGCCCGCACCCGCGTCAAAACCGAGGGCCGCGGGAACCTGATTTTCGAGGCCGAATCCGCCGACCCGTTTGCCGTCGTGCGGGCCACGCTGCGGCCGCACGCCCGGCCGGTCCGCGTCGGGTTCCCGCTGTTCGCGGACTCGCCCGCCGTCGAACTCACGCCGGGATCGGCTACCGCGGCCATCGCCGAGTTGTTCGCGAGCGCCGGGTTCGCGCCGGCGGTCGTGCCGGACTCACCGCGGCTGCCGGCGCGGGCGCGGTTCGCGGCCGTGGCGGACGAGGCCGTGCGGCTCGTTGCGGACGGCTTTCCCATCGAGTTAATCGACGACGTGGGCCGCGCGGTGACCGGCCGCCCGCCGCTGCGGGCGCTCGACGAGTTGGGAACTGACACCGTGGTGTCACTCGTGCCGCGGGTGCGGCCGTTCGCCGCCGCCGGGCTGCGGCGGGCGTTCTACCACGCCGACCGGCCGGCCGAAGCGAACGCGCTGGCGCAGGCGATGCTCGGGGGCGACGTGTCGGTCGAAGAAGACGAGCGGGAGGACGCGGAACTGGCCGGCGAGATCGAACGGCGACTACGGGACGCGGAGGGGAACGCGGATCGCGTCGAAGAGAGTCTTCCGCTGCGGCGTGCGGCATAACGTGCGCGAAAGCCCCGGCACGGTCGTGCCGGGGCTTTCGCGCCCAATCACTTCGCGGTCAGCTTCTGAATCAAGAAGTCGTTGATGCCCGTGTACTTCGCCGACTTCTTCTCCGGCCACGACACCTCGGCCTCGACGCCGGCCTTCTGCATCACCTCGGCCAGCTTCACGCCGTAGATCGCCGCGTGCGTCGGGTCCTTCGGCCTCTGCCCGACCTCGACCGGCACGTCCTGCGACGCGTAGCTCAGGAACACCGGCGCGTCGTCCTTCGTCACCAGCTCGATCGGCGAATACTCCTTGATCCACGGCATGATCGTGTCGCGGTTCTTCAGCGCCTCCTCGAACTCGCCCGGCCGCGGCCGGCCCTCGGCCCGGTAGCCGAAGGCGTGCCCGCCGTAATTGGCGTTCGGCATCCATTCGCGGAGTTGCTTCGGGTCGAGTGACGTTTGCGCGCCGTTCACGGCCGCGCACGTCAGCCGGGTCGATTCGCGGGCGACCGGGTCGTCGCTCTTGGGGTCCGCGAGGTCGTCGTGCAGCGCCAGCCACAACGACGTACACGCCCCGGCCGACCCGCCGGTCGCGCCCACGCGGGTCTTGTCGAGGTTCCACTCCTTCGCCTTCGACCGCATCACCTGGATGGCGCGGGCGGCGTCGTGAAGCGGGGCCTTCACCGGCGGCTCGACCTTCTGCTCCATCGCGTGCTGGATGAACCGGTAGTTCACGGACGCGACCGAAATCCCGGCGTCCAAGAACGGCTTGATGGCGGTCGTGCCGTAGGAGTTCTTGTCGCCGTTGACCCACCCGCCGCCGTGGATCATGACGACCAGCGGCGTCGGCTTGTCGGACTTCGCCTGCCAAAAGTCGAACTTCTGCCGCGGGTGGTCGCCGTAGGACACGTCGGCGGCCGTCGGCGTCGGGCGGACCGGCGGGGCCTTCTTCTCCGGCTGCTTCGCTTTCGTCTCCGGCTTCTTCTCGGTTCGCGCCTTCGGCTTCTCGGCCTGGGCGAGGATCGTGCCGACGCCGACCGTCAGGGCGGCGAGGGACAGGAACGTGCGGACCATCGGGGAGTCTCCATTGGGGAAAGGGACACGCGGCGGGAAGTTGAGGATACCCGATTGCGTGCAGAAGTCACCAGAATATAGCCGCCGGCTTGCCGGCGGGGTTTTGCAATCCCCAGAACCCCGCCGGCAAGCCGGCGGCTATATTAATCCACCACCCATCTCCCCAACCGAGGGCCTCTCCCATGTCCGCGACCGCCACCGCCCCGCGCCCGAAACTCACCGCCCCGAAAGTCGCCAATCAAAAGATGCTCGTCGGCGGCAAGTGGGTCGAGGCCGCGTCCGGCAAGTCGTTCCCGACCGTCAACCCGTCCACCGGCGAGACGATCTGTCAGGTGGCCGAGGGGGACAAGGCGGACATCGACCTCGCGGTGAAGGCCGCCCGCAAGGCGATGGACGGGCCGTGGGGCCGGATGAACGCGTCCGAGCGCGGCCGGCTGATGAACAAGCTCGCCGACGCCGTCGAGAAGAACGTCAACGAGCTGGCCGCCCTCGAAACGCTCGACAACGGCAAGCCGATCGCCGACTCGCTCGCCGCCGACCTGCCGCTGACGATCCAGTGCTATCGGTACTACGCGGGGTGGGCGGACAAGGTCACCGGTAAGACGATCCCGGTGGACGGCAACTACTTCTGCTACACCCGGCACGAACCCGTCGGCGTCGTCGGGCAGATCATCCCGTGGAACTTCCCGCTCCTGATGCAAGCCTGGAAGTGGGGGCCGGCGCTGGCGTGCGGCAACGCCCTCGTGCTGAAGCCGGCCGAGCAAACGCCGCTGACCGCCCTGCGAATCGCGCAGCTCGCGCAGGAGGTCGGGTTCCCGGACGGCGTCGTCAACGTCGTCCCCGGCTACGGCCCGACGGCCGGGGCGGCGCTCTCCTCGCACATGGACGTGGACAAGATCGCGTTCACCGGCGAAACGTCCACCGGCAAGATCGTGATGACCGCCGCGGCGAACAGCAACCTGAAGCGGGTCAGCCTGGAACTCGGCGGGAAGTCGCCGAACGTGGTGTTCGCGGACGCCGACCTGGACGCGGCCATCGAAGGGGCGTACTTCGGCCTGTTCTTCAACCAGGGGCAGTGTTGCGTGGCCGGCAGCCGCCTCTTCGTGGAGGAGAAGGTGTACGACGAGTTCGTCCACAAGATCAGCGCGAAGACGAAGGCCCGCCGGGTCGGCGACCCGTTCGACCCGGCGACGGAGCAAGGCCCGCAGGTGAGCCAGGAGCAGATGGACCGCATCCTCGGGTACATCGAGCACGGCAAGAAGGACGGGGCGAAGCTCCTCACCGGCGGCGGGCGGGCCGGCGGCAACGGCTACTTTGTAGAGCCGACGGTGTTCGCGGACGTGCAGGACGGGATGAAGATCGCGCAGGAGGAGATCTTCGGCCCGGTCATGAGCATCCTGAAGTTCAAGGACATCGACGAGGTGATCGACCGCGGCAACCGGACGCTGTACGGCCTCGCCGCGGCGGTGTGGACGAAGGACGTGAAGAAGGCGCACGCCCTGGCGCACCGGCTGAAGGCGGGGACGGTGTGGGTGAACTGTTACGACGTGTTCGACGCGGCCGCGCCGTTCGGCGGGTTCAAGATGAGCGGCATCGGCCGCGAGCTCGGCGAGTACGCGCTGAACATGTACACGGAGGTGAAAACGGTGACGATGGCGATGTGAAACCAGCGGTTAGCGGGCGATCCGATGGGTCGCCCGCTAACCGGTCTTACACGCTCTCATACGTCCACGGCTTCCGCTGCTCGCGGGCCAGGTGCGTGTCCGCGTCCTTGTCGTTGACGAACGCCTCCGTCGCCGCGTCCCACGTCAGCTTGCGGCCGAGCCGCAGCGCGATGCCGCCGAGGTGGCACAGCGACGCCGACCGGTGGCCGACCTCCACGTCGCAGATCGGGGGCTTCCGCGTCTTCACCGCCTCGAAGAAGTTCGCCATGTGGTCGTTGCTCACCGGCAGCCGCACGTCGCCCGTCGCGAAGGCGTCCTTCAGGATCTCCGGCTTGCTCGCCTCGATCTTGCCGCGGGTCACGAACAGCCAGCCGTCCGGCCCCTCGAACTTGATGCCGATGCCCGTCTCGCCGGCCTTCGGCTCGCGGAGCTGCGCCCCGAAGATGCTGTGCGTCGTCGTCGTCTGGCAGCGGTGCTTCACGCCGTTCGCGTAGGTGTAATCGACCTCGTACTCCGGCGGCGTCGTGAACCCGCCCTCGACCGGCTTCACCAGGACGCGGCCCTCGATGGTTTGCGGGCCGCTGCGGTCCAGGCCCATCGCCCACAGCGCGATGTCGTTGTGGTGCGCGCCCCAGTCGGTGATCGTGCCGCCGCTGTACTCCCGCCAGAACCGGAACCAGAGGTGGCACCGCTCCGGCACGTACTCCGCCTCCGGGGCCTGCCCCTGCCACGTGTTCCAATCCAGCGTACTCGGCGGCGGCGACGCCTTGAACGGCCCCTTCGCGGGACCGGCCGGGAGGACCGTCGTGATCTGCGTGAGCTTGCCGAGGCGGTTGTTGCGGACGACCTCGCAGGCGAGCCGGAACTTCGCGTCGCTCCGCTGCTGGCTGCCGGTCTGGAGCACGCGGCCGGTCTGCTTCACGGCGGCGACGAGCCGCTTCCCCTCGTCGATGGTCAGCGTCAGCGGCTTCTCGCTGTACACGTCCTTGCCGGCCCGTAGCGCGGCGAGGTTGACGAGGGTGTGCCAGTGGTCCGGCGTGCCGTTGAGGACGATCGCCACGTCCTTGCGGTCGATGACCTTGCGGAAGTCGGCGTACACCTCGGCCGCCGGGTGCGCCTTCTTCGCTTCGGCGGAGTTCTTCGTGTCCACGTCGCAGACGGCGACGACCTCGCCGAACCGGGCGGCGTCCTTCAGGATGCCCCGCCCGCGGCCGCCGCAGCCGACGAGCGCGATCTTCGGTTTGGCTTCGTCGCGGGCGAGGAGAAGATTGGGTGCGAGGGCAGCGGCTGTGGCGAGGGCCGCGCGGCGGGTCGGGAGATGCGACATGATTCGTCTCGAGAGGGTGGAAGAGGCGGGCGTTAGTATAGCGTGCGCCCCGTTGGGTCGCACGCTAAACGGTCACGCCCTCTCCCGCACGTTGAATTCGAGCTTCCACCGCTGCTTCCCGTCGCGGCTGTGGCACCAGATTTCGAGCTGGCCCACCTCGGTCACCTTGCTGTGCAAATGCACCGGCACGACGGCCCGGCCCTTGCCGTCGAGCGTCACCCGCATCGGCGTCAGCTCCTCGATCTGCTCCTCCCACTCCTCGACGACCGCGCCGGCCTTGTCCTCGCGGCGGATAGTGGAACCCAGGAATCGGAACTCCGCCTCCTCGCCGACGACGAGGCCGAACTCCTGCTTCGGCAGGTCCGCCTCCGTCCCCTCCTCCATGCCGAACGGGGCGACGCACAGCGCCTTGATCGGCGGCGCGAGGCCGGGGACGGCGGGGGCGGCCGTCTCGACGCCGATGTAGTAGGCTCGGGCCGTGCCGCCGCGGATGCGGATGCCCTTGCCGCGGCGGACGAGGCCGTAGTACGCCGCGCCCTTCGCGACGGCTTGATCCAGGTCTGCGCCGGCGAGCGTGCGGACGGCGTCGGCCTTCGCCGCCTTCGCCCACGCGTTCAGGACGTGCATCAGCCGGTCCCGCAAGCCGTCGGACTTGAACACGCCGCCGTTGAACAGCACGGCCGACGGCAGCGCGGCCGCGTCGCCCTTTTTCTTCTTCGACGGCTTCTCGCGGCTCGCGAGTGCCTCGGACTGGCGGTTTAAGAAGTGCGCCAGGTGGCGGGTGATGCCCGCGTCGGCGACGTAGGGCAGCCCCAGTTCCTGAAGGCCGCCGGCCCGCGCCCGCGCCGGTTCCGTGTCCTTCGGGCACTCGGGGAGGAAGCCGTCGATCAGCACCCTCTCCACGTCGGCACGCGGCAGGTCGTACTTGATGGAACCGCCGATGACGGAGCGCCCCTTGCCGAGGACGGTGACCGGCGCGGATTGCTTCGTCGCGTCGGACAGGAGCAGCTCCTTCGCCGCCCGGCAGCCGTAGGTGAGCTGCAGCATCTGGTTCGCGTCGAGCTTCGTCCCCTGCTTCCCGAGGGCCGCGGCCGCCGTGTGTGCGAGCGCCAGGTCCATGTTGTCGCCGCCGAGCAGCAGGTGGTCGCCGACGGCCAGCCGCGTGAGCGACAGGTTGCCGCCCTCCTCGCCGACCTCGATGAGCGTGAAGTCGGTCGTGCCGCCGCCCACGTCCGCGACGAGGATCAGCTCGCCGACCTGCACGTCCTTCCGCCAGTTGTCGCCGAGCGAATCGAGCCACGAGTAGAACGCCGCCTGCGGCTCCTCGAGCAGCGTGAGGTGCTCGAACCCGGCCGCCTTCGCCGCCTCGACGGTCAGGTCGCGGGCCATCGCGTCGAACGACGCCGGTACGGTCAGCACGATCTCCTGCAGCTCCAGCCGGTGGTCCGGCGACTTCGCCATCGTTGCGTTCCACGCCTCGGCGATGTGCTTCAGGTAGCGCGTGCTGGCTTCGAGCGGCGACACCTTCTTTCCGCCCTCCGGGGCGCGGAACGGCAGGATCGGCGACTTCCGATCCACCCCGGCGTGGCCGAGCCACGACTTCGCGGACGCCACCAATCGGGTCGGGACTTGCGAGCCGAAGTTCCGGGCGAACTCGCCGACGGCGAAGTCGCGGTTGGCGTCCCACGGCAGTTTCATCGCGCCGGCCGGCTGCTCCCCGTCGCCGGGCAGGTACAGGAATGACGGCAGCAGGGATCGCTCCTCGACGACGCCGGGGTTCACGACCTGCGGGATGGCGAAGCCTTTGACCTTCGCGGCGTCGCCGGCCCCGGTGTCCACGTAGGCGAGGGCGGAGTTGGTCGTGCCGAGGTCGATGCCGACGACGAAGCGCGATGCGGCCATGAAGCGGGGTCCCCGAGGGTGCGACGGAATCGGGGTATTCTACGCGAGAAGACTGGAAATCGCAGGGGAAATGCATCCACCCGCCGCGTCGAGCTGCTGGAGGGTTCGTGCGTCCGGAAATCTTGAGCGGCCTCCGGCGGCCGGGCCATAGTAGTAGGCACACTCCGTGTGCCGTCTGCTGAGTGCCGCGGAAACCTACATAAGGTCGCTGCGACCGACAGCAGACGGCACACGGAGTGTGCCTACTACTATGCCGCTGCGAACTCGACGCTTGGACGAAGAAGAGAAGTGGCGTCACCGCCGGCGGGCGAGGAACTTCGACGGCAGCGACGGCAGGCTCTTCTTCAAGTACGGCGACGCCGGCTCCTGCTTCATCAGGCACTTCAACTCGAACGGCGTGAACAGCCCGTCCCCGTCGCGGTCCACCTCGGCGAACTCCTCCAGCGGCCGCTGGCCGACAGCCCGCCACTCGTACAGCCCGACCTGCCCGTCGCGGTCCTCGTCCAACTCGCGGAACCACGCCGGCACGCTCGCCGGCGGCTCCTTCTTCGGCGGCGGCACGGCTTCCGGCCGTTCCTCCGGAGGCGGGGCTGTTGGCAGGCCCGCGGACAGCACCGTCGGGTTGTCCCGGTAACCCGTCATCCGGGCGCGGAAGTATTCGCGGTACTCGTCGTACTCCAGCACGCCGTTGCCGTTCGCGTCGAACTGCCCGGCCGCCGCCTTCAGCGACTCGGGGGTTTCCGCCGGTTCCAGCGCGCCGCTCTTGTTGCGGTCCAGCATCGTGAATATCTTCGCTGCATCGTCGAACGGATCGGCCTCGACCTTCGGCGTCTTCCACGGCGGCGAGTTCCCGGCCGTCAGCGATTGCCCCGCGTAGGCCAGGAACATCTCCCGCGTGATCGGCTGCTGCTTCCCCACCTCCAGCCGCTGGGCCGTGCGGAGGTAGAGTTCCTTGACCGACTTGTCGCGGATGCCCGGCAGCGCCCACGCGGGCTGCCCCTGACTCACGGCGTCGAACCAGCGGTTGAAATCGACCTCGCCGCGGCCGTCCGCGGCCGTGACGCCGGGGAACTGCGAATCCATCACCTTCAGCCACCGGTCGCGCTCCGTCTCGACCGCGAACGTCCGCTTCGCGGCCGCGAAGATGATCTGCTCGTCCTTGCTGGCGAGCGGCTTCTCCTTCGGCGGCTTCTCCTTCTTCGGCTTGTCCTGCCCCGGCGTCGGCGCGACGAGCATCGCCCCGACCCACGCGGCGGCCGCGAGTTTCAACGACAGTCGGGCGTGGCGCACGCGGGAAGCTCCCTGGGTCCGTCGGAGAGCGTGAAGGCGGGATGAGAAATGAAACCATGATCGGGCAGAAAGGTTCCGGTTCTCATAAATCCCGGCCCCGACCCGGCGAAATGCTCCTTGACCAGCTCGATACCAAAGTGATATCATCACGATATCGGGCGGAATCACGGGAGAAAGCCATGCAAGAGCGCGAGCTGAAACTGATGTCCGGGTGGGCGGGGCTGTTCGGGTTGTTCTGCCTCGCCGGGCTGATCGCGGTGGTCATCGCCCTCACGGTCAACCTTCAACTGCCCTGGCTGGCGTTCGTCGCCGGGGTGCTGGCGGTCGGGTGGTTCATCCTGCTGTTCGGGTTCATCGTCAACGGCCCGAACCAGGCCCGCGTCGTGCAGCTGTTCGGCAACTACGTCGGCACAGTCAAGGAGACCGGGTTCTACTACGGCAACCCGTTCTACTGGCGGACCCGCGTGAGCCTGCGGGTGCGGACGTTCGAGACCGGGGTGGAGAAGACGGAGGAGGTGAAGGACGCGGCCGGCAAGGTGCTGGCCCCGGCCACGTCGTCGCGGTCGCCGTTGAAGGTGAACGACAAGGACGGCACGCCGATCGACATCGCGGCCGTGGTGGTGTGGAAGGTGGTGAACCCGACGCACGCGGTGTTCGAGGTGGACGACTACGAGTCGTTCGTGCGGACGCAGGCGGACAGCGCCCTGCGGAACCTGGCGAGCCGGTACAGCTACGACGCCCCCGAGACGGACGTGCATTCCCTCCGCGGGCACATCGACGAGGTCGCGGCGCAGCTGAAGAAGGAGCTGCAGGACCGGATGCAGCAGGCGGGCGTGGAAGTTCAGGAATCGCGGATCAGCTACCTGGCCTACGCCCCCGAGATCGCGGCGGCGATGCTGCAACGGCAGCAGGCGGGGGCGATCATCGCGGCCCGGGCGCGGATCGTGGAGGGGGCGGTCGGCATGGTCGAGCACGCCCTGGAGCTGCTGAAGGAGAAGGGCGTCGTCGAGTTCGACCCGGAGCGGCGGGCGGCGATGGTGAGCAACCTGCTCGTGGTGCTGTGCGGCCACTCCGTCCCGCAGCCGGTGCTGAACACCGGGACGCTGTACAACTGACGGCGAAGCCGACCGCGGGTCACAACCCGCGGTCGGGCCGTTTTCACCCCGAGGGCGACCTTCGCCCCCACGGGGTTTTCACCCCGAAGGGGTGGGACATGTCAGCCCAGGGCAAGAAGCGCAGCGACGCCGCCCTGGGTACGACCGTCACCGAGGGAAGCCCTGAAAGGGCGAAAGAGTCTTCCGCCCTTTCAGGGCTTGTGGTGTCGGTGGGGGCGGTACCCAGGGCGTTGCCCTGGGCTGACATGTCCCACCCCTTCGGGGTGAAAACCCCGGCGGTTGATGACGGTGGTTGCAACCCATACGGCGTTGGATGTTGTCATGCCGAGAAAAGCGTTCTTGTTGCGGATCGACGACGCGGTCCTCGCCGCGGTCCAGCGGTGGGCCGACGAGGACCTCCGGAGTCTGAACGGCCAGATCGAGTTCCTGCTGAGGCAAGCGCTCGCGAAGCGCGGCGTGAAGCTGAAGGAGAAGGACGAAGAGAAGCACGAAGAGAAGGAATAGTCGGTACTGCCCTGGGGTCGCGTTAATAGTTTTAGTCGTCGATCTTGGCCCCTTCCGTCCCAGGAATTGGTTTGAGCACGATTACCCACGGCTTGACGTGACTGACATTGTCGATTTTTTGCTCAAAGCTCCCGTCTAGTTCGATGCGTCCGTCTTCCCCACGATGCAGGTCAAACTTTGCTGTCACGTCGTATTCATCTGGTCGGTATTCGCATATCCCCTGGAAATGAATACCGTCTTCGGAACACCCTCTAAACGTGCCCATGCCTATGTTATCAGTGAAGTAGATGCGAAGGTCGTTATCAACGAGCACGACCTTGGAAACGACAGTTTCGTACTTTTTGTCGCACTTTCCTTCGTACTGCATCTTTTCTCCTTCCGTTGGGGGGGTGGGGGCCACGACCGTCAGGCCCTCGCGGCCCCAAATTCTACTCCCTTGGCCGCCGATCCCTTCCAGCAATACCGCCACACCCCAGACGTGATCGATCAGCTCCGATGCCATCGCGGGCGTGACCTTCCACTTCGGCCCGTCGTCCGCCTCGTCTCGTCGGTAGTTGTAGTACGCCAAGCACAGAGCGAGCGCGGTCGGGTGGTTGTCCCACTTCTTGCCGTGGTCGTTCGTCAGCCGCGTCATCTTCGACCCACTGCCAGTACACTTGAACCTCACCGCCCGTTCCCCCTCGGAACCCGTCGCATGAAGATCACCCGCATCCGCGCCCACCGGGTCGAGCTGCCGCTCGTCGAGGGGAGCTACAAGTGGTCCGGCGGCAAGGCCGTCACCGTGTTCGACAGCACGATCGTCGCCGTCGAGACGGACGCCGGGATCACCGGGCACGGCGAGGTCTGCCCGCTCGGACCGTTCTACCTGCCGGCCTACGCCAACGGCGTCCGGGCCGGGATCGCCGAACTCGGCCCGCACCTGCTCGGCGAAGACCCGACGCACCTCGCGAAGCTCAACCGCCGGATGGACGCCGCCCTGCTCGGCCACCCCTACGTGAAGTCCGGCCTCGACATGGCCTGCTGGGACGTCCTCGGCCAGGCGACCGGGCTGCCGGTGTGCGTGCTGCTCGGCGGGCGGTACGGCGACGACGTGCCGCTGTACCGGGCCATCTCGCAGGAGTCGCCGGAGGCGATGGCCGGCCGCGTCGCCGGGTACCGGGCGGAGGGCTACCGGCGGTTCCAACTGAAGGTCGGCGGCGACCCGGACGTGGACGTCGCGCGCATCCGGGCCGTGGCGGCCGTGCTGCAACCGGGCGACCGGCTCGTCGCCGACGCGAACACCGGCTGGCTGATGCACGAGGCGATGCGGGTCGTCCGGGCCGTCCGCGACGTGGACGTGTATATCGAGCAGCCGTGCAAGACCTACGACGAGTGCCTGTCCGTGCGGCGGCACACCGACCACCCGTTCGTGATGGACGAGAACATCGACTCGCTGGAGGCGCTGCTCCGCGGCCACGCCGACGGGGCGTTCGACGTGGTGAACCTGAAGATCAGCAAGCTCGGCGGGCTTTCGAAGCTGAAGCAGGCCCGCGACCTGTGCGTGTCGCTCGGCGTGGCGATGACGCTGGAGGACAGTTGGGGCGGCGACGTGGTGACGGCCGCGATCGCGCACGTCGCCCAGAGCACGCCGCCGGAACTGCTGTTCTCGACGACCGACTTCAACAGCTACGTGACGGTCAGCACGGCCGACGGCGCGCCGCGGCGGGCGAACGGCCGCATGAGCGCCTCGACCGCTCCGGGTCTGGGGGTTCGCCCGAAGCTGGACGTACTCGGCCCGCCGGTCCTCGTCGTGGAGTGAGCGATGGCGAAGCCGTTCGACGCGACGCTGAACGCGCTGATCGACGCCCGGCCGGACGACTGGGCGAACGGGTTCGGCCGGCTCGTCGGCATCCCGCCGGGGCCGTGCGAGGTGCTCGACACCGACCTAGCCACGACCGTGCAGGCGGACAAGGTGTTCCGCATCAACGGCCCGCAACCGGCGATCCTTCACCTGGAACTGGAGGCGAACCCGCGGCTCGGCGTTCCGCACGACCTGCTCCGGTACAATACGCTCATCGACCACCAGCACGGCCTGCCGGTCGAGACGGTCCTCGTGCTGTTGCGGCCGAAGGCGCTGGCGAGCGACCAGACCGGCCGGTATGATCGGGTGGGCGTCGGCGGCCGGCCGATCACGACGTTCCACTACCACGTGGAACGGGTCTGGGAGCGGCCGACCGACTACTGGCTGACCGCCGGCCTCGGGCTGGCCCCGCTCGCGCTCTTGACGAACGAGGCGAGCCGGGATTTAGATGGAACCCTCGACCGCTTCCGCGACAAGTTGCGAGCGGACAGCGTGGCGGAGCCGCTGACGAGCGCGGTGCTGAGTTCGTCGTACTTCCTGTGCGGCCTACGGTTCGACCCGGACGAGGTGCAGCGGATCTTTCGGAGGTTCAACATGTTGATGGAAGAATCGACGACGTATCAACACACGATCCAACTCGGCCGCACCCAGGGCCGGGTCGAAGAGGCCCGCAACTTGTTGCTCCGGCAGGGCACGAAGCGGTTCGGGCAGCCCGCCCCGGCCGTGACCGCCCGGCTCGACGGCATCACGGACATCGCCCGGCTCGAATCGCTCGCGGACCGCATCCTCGACGCGACCGACTGGGACGACCTGTTCAAAACGGTTTGACCTCCCGCCCCCCCGCCGCTCATGACGCTCACCGAAGTCGAAGCCTTCCTCCAGCGATCCATCGCCGACCGCCAGTTCAGTGGCGGCGAGAAGGCCGCGTTCGCGCAGTGGCTGGCCGCGAACGCCCGCACGCCGCAGGACCGCGGCGTCGTCCGGCACGCCGTCTTCGACGCCGCCCGCGCCGCGTCCGCGTCCCTCGATTCGGCGCAGCTCCTCGAATGGCTCGAAGACACGCTGAAGGTCGTCGCGCCGGTCGAGCCGCAACAGCCCGCGGCATCCACCACCCCCGCCGAGGCGTTCTTCTCGCCGGGGACGGCCTGCCTGCAGCAGATCACCCACCGGTTCGCCGCCGCCCGCCGGTCCGCGGACGTGTGCGTGTTCACGATCACCGACGACCGCATCACGCGATCCATCCTCGACGCCCACCGCCGCGGCGTGCAGCTGCGAATCATCACGGACAACGACAAGGCGTTCGACCTCGGCTCGGACGTGCAGCAACTCCGCGCCGCCGGCGTCCCGCTGAAGGTGGACGCGACGCCGTTCCACATGCACCACAAGTTCGCGATCTTCGACGGCGTCCGGCTGCTCAACGGCAGCTACAACTGGACCCGCGGGGCGGCCGAGTCGAACGAGGAGAACCTGATCGACACCGGCGACCCGAAGCTGATCGCCGCGTTCGCCGCCGAGTTCCAGAACCTGTGGAAGAAACTGTAAGGCCACCGAATGGCCCGCAGATGACGCAGACTTCGACGCAGATAAAGAAGATAAAACCAGAAGATGATTTTGGTTCTTATCCGGTTTTTATCTGCGTCGAAGTCTGCGTCATCTGCGGGCCATTCTGAGAGGGACGTTTATGCTCGGTCGTTCGTTGCTCGTCCTGTTCCTCTTTGTCGTCCCGGCTGCGGCCCAGACGCCGACGCCGTTCTCGGACGCCGGGAAGTATGTCAAGAAGGGCAACCGCGCCGACTCCATCCGCGCGACCCTCGCCAGCTTCGGCGTGCCGAACCTCGAGGGGAAGTGGTACTACGCCGGGCCGTTCGACAACGCCGGCGACGCCGGGTTCGACTTCGCGTACCCGCCCGAGAAGGCGAAGGTCGTGGACCTGACGGCAACGTACACCGGCAAGCGCGGCGCGACGTTCGGCTGGAAGGAAGCTCCGAACTTCCGGCCGGGCGAGCTGTACGACATCCAGAAGCTGTTCCCGAAGGTGCGGCGGGACGCCGTCGTCTATTTCCTGCACGAGTTCGACTCGAAGGTCAACGCCCGGCTGCCGCTGTCGCTCGGCAGCGACGACCACCTCAGCGTCTTCTCGTTCGGCGACCGCGTCCTGCACGAGCACGCCGAGCGCGGGGCCGCGCCAGACCAGAACGCCGCGCTCATCAAGGTGAAGGAAGGGAAGAACCAGCTTCTGCTCAAGGTCTGCCAGCTCGCCGGCGAGTGGAAGGTCTACATCAACCCGGAGATGCCGGACTACGCCCCGCCGCAGGTCATCAAGGCGCTCGACCGCGACTTCGCCCGCGGCAACCCGGCCAACAGCGGCGGCAACGCGAACGAGGACAAGTTCTACAAGGTCACCACCCTCACCCCGCCCGCCGATTGCGTGCTGGAAGTCGGCGGCCTCGCGTTCCGGCCGGACGGCAAGCTGCTCGCCTGCACCCGCCGCGGCGAAATCTGGCTCATCGACGAGCCGTCGTCGCAGGCCCCGAAGTTTAGCAGGTTCGCCACCGGCCTGCACGAGGCCCTCGGCATGTGGGTGCAGGACGACAAGACCGTCTACGTCGTCCAGCGGCCGGAGTTGTCGAAGCTGACCGACCGCAACGGCGACGGCACGGCCGACGAGTTCGCCACCGTCTCGGACAAGTGGGGCGTGTCCGGCGACTACCACGAGTTCTCGTTCGGCCCGGCCCGCGACAAGGACGGCAACTTCTTCGTCACCCTCAACGTCGGGTTCGGTGGCGGCCACCAGGCGAAGGCCCCGTGGCGGGGCTGGTGCGTCAAGATCGACGGCAAGACCGGCGAGATGGAACCGTGGGCCTACGGCCTGCGGTCCCCCAACGGCGTCAACTTCTCCCCGGACGGCGAGCTGTTCTACTGCGACAACCAGGGCGAGTGGGTGGCCACGAACAAGATGCACCACGTCAAGAAGGGGAAGTTCTACGGCCACCAGGCCGGCCTCCTGTGGGTGAAGCACTCGCCGTTCGCCGAGACGGTGAGCGACAAGGTCCCGTTCGGCATGACGTACGACGGCCAGCCCGCGCCGGGCAAGACGTCGCCGAAGGGCCTGCCGGAGGTGGACCCGCCGTGCGTCTGGTTCCCCTACGGGCGGATGGGGCAGTCGATCACGGAGCCGAAGTGGGACACGACCGGCGGCAAGTTCGGGCCGTTCGCCGGGCAGTGCTTCGTCGGCGACCAGACCCGCTCGACGGTCATGCGGGTGGCGCTGGAGAAGGTGGACGGCGTCTACCAGGGGGCGTGCTTCCCGTTCCGCGCCGGGCTGCAGTGCGGGGTGAACCGGATCGCGTTCGGGCCGGACGGCAGCATGTACGTTGGCCAGACGAACCGCGGCTGGGGGTCGGTCGGCGGCAAGCCCTACGGCCTGCAGCGGATCGCGTTCGCCGGCGCGGTCCCGTTCGAGGTGCTGACGATGACGGCGACGAAGGCCGGGTTCGACCTGACGTTCACGAAGCCGGTGGACCCGAAGAGCGTGGAGAAGGCGACGGCCTACGCGATGAAGTCGTTCACCTACGTCTACACGAGCCAGTACGGCTACCCGGAGACGGACACGCAGGGCGAGAAGCCGGAGGTGCTGGGCGTGTCGCAGGACGGCCGCACGGTGAGCATGTCGGTGCCGGGCCGGCGGGTCGGCCGGGTGTACGACCTGAAGCTGAACGACGTGAAGTCCGCCGCCGGCGACGAGCTGCTCCACGCCGAGGCGTACTACACCCTCAACGCGATCCCGAAGTGAACGTGGTCTTTGCCCCGAAGGGGCGGAACATGTCAGCCCAGGGCAACGCCCTGGGTACACGTCCCACCCAACACAACAAGCCCTGAAAGGGCGGCACAGCGCAACCTGTGTCGCCCTTTCAGGGCTTACCTCCGTGGAGGTCTCACCCAGGGCGGCGTCGCTGCGCTCCTTGCCCTGGGCTGACATGTCGTGCCCCTTCGGGGCGAAAACCATTCGCCACTCCCGCGTCACGCCTCCGGCCGCCGCCGGCGCATCAGGTAGTGGACCGGCGGCCAGACCGCCAGCGGGACGGCGGCGCTGACCAGCAGCCCGGCGGCCGGGCGGTCCAGGTACGCCTGCCCGAGCGCCCCGAACGCGAACCCCATGGCGAAGCTGCCGCACGCCAGCGCGGCGACGAACGGCCCGGCCCGCATCCCGGCCAGCCCGGCCAGGCAGCACAGCGCCTCCGGCAGCAGCGGCATCCACCGGGACAGGGCGACCGCCCACAGCCCGTACCGCTCGAAGAACCGCCGGAGCAGCGCCAGGTCGGCCTCCCCGACCAGCCGCCGGGCCGCCCGCGGCCCGACCGCACGGCAGCCACCGTACGCCACCAGCCCGGCCAGCGCCGACCCGGCCCCGCCGATCAGCCCGCCGAGGACCGGCCCGTAGATCATCCCCAGCCCGGCGATCACCGCCGTCGCCGGGACCGGCGCGACGAGGTCGGCGACGATCAGCCCGACCCCGGCCAGCCACGCCCAGCCGCCGAACTGCCGCAGCCGGTTCAGCCCCTCCTCCCCGCCGAAGTACGCGTCCACCTCGTCGTCGAACGCGAGGGCCGGGACGAGCATGACGACGACGAGCGCGAACACGATCCGGTACAGCCGGCGGTGCGACCAGAACCCGGACGAAGGCGGGGCATCGGGGGCGGGGGTCATGAGACTCCGGGGAGCGCGGCTTGGGCCGCACAGTACGCCATCTCGTCCTCCCGCCACGCGGCCGGGATGGCGGCGACTTCCGGCGGCAGGCCGGTGGCGAAACTCGTCCTGGGTCCACCTCGGGTTCGGACTCGCGGCATTGTACCACGGCGACGAGCTGCTCCACGCCGAGGCGTACTACACGCTCAACGTGATCCCGAAGTGAGCCGTCACCGGGCCGTCCACCATCCTTCGGTCCTCCAACATAGCGTTTAACTCGGCCGGTCCGCCGGGTTGTGGAGCACCAGCCCCTAGTTCGGCGGTCTAGTGTATTCAGAGCAAAACTACGGTACCCTTTTAAGGAATGCTGCTGCCGAGTTCGTTATTTTGTACTGGCGCAGCTCATGCCATGTTGTACCGAGCACTTTTGACAACTTATCAGCATTAACATAATAGAACTTAGTGTCTGAATAGAGTATGTCTTCCTTGAGGAGTTGTCTGAGGATGCTCCAGCCCATGTCACCCCTCATGACGCGCTCGTGCTCAATCTTGTCTCGATACTTGGCGAGTCCGCCTTTGCTATGCGACGCGAACTCCAATAGGATACGCCGAAGGCGTCGGTACTTTGGAACGATAGCGGAGTCGGCATTGATCCTCTGAGTTTTTTGAGCGTACTTGGCGAGAGGATACGCGAGATTGTGCTCGTTGCACCCAATCTCGATCGTTCCGCCTTTGGTGGTGACGGTGTTGACATGTCCTTGAGCTTGCAATACGTCGAGGAACAAACCCGCTTCGCTGCATCCCGGCTGGCTTGGGCTCCCACGAACGATCAGGTCTGGGGCGTCAATCTGGATTCTTCTGGACGCGATCCGACAAACCCCCATGCAGTCAAGAGCAGGAGTACCCTTCAGGGTAACATCGCATGGCAAAGTGACAGTGGTATTTGCCAAGAATGGGCCAAGCGGGATTACGTCTGCGTCGGAAATCATTCCTTTAAATTTGAAAGCGCGTTGCTGTTGTGTGCTTTGAATAGTGACCAAAACCTCTAGTTCGGCCGAAGATTGCGATGGGATGTCCGACTCATCCCATGACAGCCCATTCACCTCGATTCCAATCTCGTGCCCCCTGCCAGTGAAGTCCGAACACGACTGAATCAGCATATTGAAGTATCGCCCTCTGATTTCGATGTTCTCGGCCAGTTGTGCCATGATATACAGCAGATGGTACGTCGGCCGATTCACCGCAGCGAAATCGAAGGCGAGCGTCTGGTACTCGGGGACATCGCTCAAGGCACAGCGCGAGACGGCGACAGCCTCGAACACGGCGTTTCGGATACGCTTATCGTCTAGAAAAGGGTGTTCGGGACACCAGGATGCCAACGCCTTCTCGTACTCCTCGTTTAGTGGAGCGTCGGCGATCACGCGCCGCGGGAACTCGCGACACAGCGCGCGTGCCAGTACGCGAGCACACTGTTCAATTTCATCGTACAGTGTGGCTTCTAGCTGCATCGCGACCTTCGTGTCCGCCTTATTGGCGATGTCTTTGATGAAATTCGGTACGGCCTTCTCGTCGTGTTCTCGGCGCAATAACATGTCCGCGATGCGGATTAGCAAGTCCACTTCCAGGTCGCCATGCGCACCCTCGCTTAGCGATTGAATGATACGGTGGTAATTCTTCTCAGTCTGAAGAAGTGTGGCAATTGCATCTAACACTGGCGGGTAGCCAAGGAACGAAAGGAATGCGGTGCTTCCACCTTCAGAAGTAGCAAACGCGGCCCCCAATTTCTTCAGGACACCATCGCGTGCCTCTTTGTACAGAGGTTGCTGATTAGAATTTTTCTGCTGCACATAGGCGTCAATGTACCCCTTCGCCTGTTCCAGATCGAAGGGATCGATGCGGATGAGCGCCACATCGGACCCTTTGTCTGCCAGATAGAACCAAGCATTGAGCAGCACTTGACTCCGCCCGAACACGATCACCGACGTTGAGTTGGCCCCCTTAGACAGTTTGATGATGTCGTCGAGAAACGCTTCAAAACCTTGCTCGTTCGTTTTGGAGCGGCCTTCGTCGATACCGTCAATGATGATTCCATGTGTACCATTTCGGAGTCCTGTGAGTACTGCTCCGACTTTATCAATCGGGTAAGCATCGGTCAGGATGCCAGTGAGTGCGTTCGCCGCGACGGTCTTGTGCTTCGCCAAGTCGAGGATCGGTAGCCCTGTGTCATGCGCCAACTTGTGGGCCGTTGTCGATTTGCCAGATGCGCCAACGGCAGAGACCAGTAGGATTGTCGGCTTTTTTGTTGGGTACTCCTCTTTCGTGAAGGTTGGCTCGATGTATGGCTCCACGTTCTCCGTTCGCAGATAAAACGACTCTGACGGCGTCTGCAATGGTATTGGTAACTTCTGCGAACCGGCGATGGATTTTAGAGCATTGTAATGCATGTTGCACCCTTTTCTTGAGGCCGACTACGGGTATCTTAGTTGGTCCAAAAAATCAAGCGATCATTCGTCTTGCAACGTCCGAGTGCGTTACCCTAGGGTAACGATCCCACGCTACTTAGTCAAAAACGAATCTTCCTGCCAAAAAAATCTCCGCCCCACGACATTGACATATGTTCACCAACCGGCGTAGAGTGTGGTGTCTTTTCACCCGGAGGCCACGTCATGACCGCCGCCGCACCGCCGCCCGTCGCCAACCGCATCGCCCGCCACCTCGCCCCGCCGCTCCCGCAGACTCCAAAGGAGCGGCAGGCCGTGTGGGCCGACACGCTCGCGGCCGCCATGCTGTACTACCAGCGGCAGCTCGCCAGCCCGGTCGCGCACGAGGCCGCCGACGCCGCCCGCGCCATCTTCGACCTGGAGAAGACCCGGCTGCGGCACGGCCGCGACCTCGCCGGGGCGGAACCGCCGCCGGAGCCGGACGTGCTGCCGCCGCTCGCACCACTGTACCAGGTGAAGGCGTGCGAGCAGACGCTCGACGCGGCCGTGAAGGCCGGGGCGTTCGACGCGGACGACGAGGAGGACGTGGAGCCGCCCACGGCGGCCGAGGAGAAGACGGACGACGAGCTGGTCGCCGAGTACGAGGCGGTGTGGCCGGAGAAGTTCGCGGGGTGCGTGGGGATGATGCGGGAGCTGCTGGCGAAGCGCGGCCGGGTCTGCGACGACGCGGAAGTCAAGCGGGAGACGCGGTGGTACCTCGCCCGGAAGCTCGCCGACCGCCGGGCCGAAAGCCCACCCGCGACCGCGCGTGGGCTTTGACGGGTTGCCTACAATGTGGAATTCCCCGCAGGAGCGAACCGTGAGCGACCGTCCCACGACCTTGAAGCAACTCCGCGAGTCCGGCTGGCAGTCGAAGTCCGTCAAGCACGAACTCCGCGACAACTTCCTCGCCGCGATGAAATCGACCGACGACCTCTTCCCCGGCATCGTCGGGTACGACGACACCGTCATCCCGGAGATCAACATCGCCATCCTCGCCGGGCACGACATGCTCTTCCTCGGCGAGAAGGGGCAGGCGAAGTCCCGCATCATGCGGTCGCTCGTGCGGTTCCTGGACGAGTACCTGCCGTACCTCGCCATCCCCGGCTCGCCGGTCCACGAGGACCCGTACCACCCGATCACGAAGGCCGGCAAGGAGCTGGTGGCGAACACGCCGGAAGATCAAATCCCGATCGCGTGGTGGCATCGGAAGGAGCGGTACGCCGAGCGACTGGCCCCCGGCACGAAGTTCGCCGACATCATCGGCGAGATCGACCCGGCGAAGCTCGCCGCCGGTACGAGCATGAGCGCCGAGGACGCCCTGCACTTCGGCCTCATCCCCCGCATGCACCGCGGCATCTTCGCCATGAACGAGATCCCGGAGCTGGACGACCTGATCCAGGTCGGCCTGTTCAACATCCTCGAAGAGCGGGACGTACAAATCCGCGGCTACCCGATCCAGTTCGACCTGGACGTGCTCATCCTCTTCAGCGCGAACCCGACGACCTACAACCGGTCCGGCAAGGTGATCCCGCAGCTGAAGGACCGCATCGGCTCCTTGATCCAGACGCACTACCCGCGGGAGCGGCAGCTCGGCATCGAGATCATCGACGCGGAGAACGGCCTCGACCTCGGCGGCGAGTTCCCGGTGTTCGTGCCGTACTTCATGAAGGAGATCATCGAGCAGGTCAGCGTGTCGGCCCGGAAGTCGAAGTACGTGGACCACGCCAGCGGCGTGAGCGCCCGGTTCAGCATGGCAAACTACCGGACGATGGTGGCCAGCGCCCGCCACCGTGGCGTGAAACTCGGCGAGAAGCCGGCCGTCCCGCGGATCAGCGACCTCGGCCACCTGCCGACCTCCTCCCTCGGCAAGCTCGAACTCGACCTGATGGGGTCGAACCAGATGAGCGAGAAGCAGGTGCTGGACGCGATCGTGGCGGACGCGATTCGGGTCGTCTTCGAGGAGTACGTCGAGAAGCACGGGCTGGACGAGATCGCGGAAGTCTTCGGCAAGGGCGTGAAGATCGAGGTCGGCGACCTGCTGCCGAGCGCCGAGTACGCGAAGCGGCTGAAGCGGGTCCCGCGGGCGTGGGAGAAGGCGTTCGAGGTGAACGCCGGGGAGAGCGACGCGGTCCGGGCGTCGTGCGTCGAGTTCGTGCTCGCCGGAATGTACGCCAGCGACCGCATCAGCCGGGCGGCGAAGCACGGCCGGATCGTGTACGAAACCTAAGAATGGCCCGCAGATGACGCGGACTTCGACGCAGATGAAGAGGATAAAAACCAGAACCGGATTTCGGTTCTTATCCTCTTCATCTGCGTCGAAGTCCGCGTCATCTGCGGGCCGTTTTTACGCCTTCTTCCGCGCGTACAGGGCCGTGGTCGAGGCCAGCTCGAAGTTCGTCGCCGTCGGCAGGTCGCGGACGAACGGGCGGGCGAAGTGGTCGCGGGCGTCGCCCAACAGGTCGCCGACCTTCTGGTCCAGGAACTCCTTCCGGGCCGCGGCCGGCAGCGCCGCCGCCCAACTCCGCAGGAACCACGTCAGCGTCCAGATCGGCGTGCCGCTCGGCAGCACGGCCTGCTTGTCGATGGCCATGCCGCTATCCTCGAACAGACTCCGCAGGCCCTCGCCGGTCATGTTGAAGTAGTGCTGCGGGTAGCCGTGCAGCGGTTGCAGGAACGGCACGACGGCGAACAGTTTCCCCCCCGGCTTCAGCACGCGGACGATCTCCTTCGCGCACGCGAACGGGTCGCGGACGTGCTCCAGCACGTTCAGCGAGAACACGGCGTCGAACACGCCGTCCCGGAACGGCAGCCGCTCGCCGACGCCGCGCACGTCGGTGGTCGGGTACGAGCAGATCTCGAAGTTCACCACGTTGTCGTAGTAGACGTTCCGCAGCCCGGCCCCGCAGTCGAGGATCATCCCGTCCGGGTACGCGGCGATCAGGTCGATGGAGTCCTCGCCGTACTCGTTCGCGCTGACGTTGTCCGTGTCGGTGATGTGGAACTGCTTCCGCAGGTCGGCGCTGAGGAAGTCGAAGAACCCCGGCGTCTCGACGCACGGCAGGTCGGTTCGGAGCAGCGGCCGGACGCGGGCGAGCTTCGCCGCCTTGCGGGCCGGGAACGTCGGGTCGTCGGCGGCCGGGGCGGCGACCGGGCGCAGGCGGCGCTTCACCCGCCGGGCGAGCGGCACGCGGCGGAGCAACATCTTGGCGAACGGCTTCAACGGCATCGGCCCACCCCCCGTGGCGGGCGGGCCTATAGCGAGCGGGCCGCGCCGGTGTCAACAGAGACCGGGCGGCCGCGGGTCGCGAGGGATTTCCGATTTTCTCATGGCGGGTCGCGCCGCGGGAACCGCCTCCTCGGAGCGTCCGATACCTTCGCCCACCCACCCACGGAGATCGCGATGACCCGACGCGCCACCCCCCGGCTCGCCCTGACGACGCTCGAAGCCCGCGAGAACCCGAGCGGGAACGTCACCGCCGCCCTCGTCGGCGGCCAGCTGACCGTCCTCGGCGACGCGGCCGACAACGACATCCGGGTGATCCAGGCCGGCAACACCGTCACCGTCACCGGGAACGCTGGCACGACCGTGAACGGGCGGCCGGCCGTCACGCTCACGACCGGCGGCCTCGTCCAGGCCGAGTTCAAGATGGAGGCCGGCAATGACCACGTCTTCCTGATCGCGCTGAACGCGAGCAACGACATCGGCGTCGATGTCGGCGACGGCAGCGACACCGTCGAGGTCAGCAACGTCCGAACCGGGGCCAACTTCACGGTCACCGGCGGCCAGGGCGACGACCTGTTCGGCATCGCGAACACGGCCGTCGGCGGGGACATGGACCTGGCGTTCGAGGACGGCGACGCGACGCTATTCGTCACCCGCACGACGGTCGGCAAGACCCTCGCCGTCGGCACGAAGGACGCCGACGACTTCATGATCCTGGACACCCTGACCGTCGGCGAGGACATGGCGATCGACGCCGGCAAGGGGGACGACGTGGTCACGCTGGGGAACGCCGTCGCCGTCGGCAAGGACCTGAGCGTGAACACCGACGAGGGGGCCGACCGGGTGCTCTTGTCCCAGGTGTCGGCGTTCAACGCGAGCGTCGAGACCGGGGACGGGGACGACCGGGTGACGCTCAACGGCGTGCAGCTCCGCGAGAGCCTGACCGTGGTGACGGACGCCGGGAACGACACGATCACCGCGACGAACGTGCGGGCCGAGAAGGAGGCCGTGTTCGTCGGCGGGGCCGGGTTCGACACGTTCGACGACAACGGCGTGTTCGCCGGGCTGAAGAAGGAAGTGAAGGAGTTCGAGGCCGTCATCTGACCGGGATTCCCGTTCGCTTTCGGCCGGGACGCGGGTTAGAATCGCAGCCCATGAGATCGTCACTCGTGGGCTGCCTACTTCTGCCCGCCCTCCTCACGGCCTGCTCGTCGTCCCCGCCACCGCCGACCGCGCCGCAACCGGCCGGCCCGGCGTGGTTCGCGGACGCGACCGCGACGGTCGGCCTCGCGTTCCGCCAGCAGGCCGGGCCGACGGACAAGTACTTCATGCCGCAGGTCATGGGGTCCGGCCTCGGCGTCATCGACTTCGACAACGACGGCCGCCTCGATCTGATCGTGCTGAACAACGCCGGGCCGAAGGCGACCGCGAGGCACAAGCTCTTCCACCACGAGCCGGACGGCACGTTCCGCGACGCGTCGGCCGGGTCCGGGCTGGATGTCGCCGGACACGGCATGGGCGTGGCCGTCGGCGATTTTGACAACGACGGGTTCGCGGACGTGTACGTCTCCCAGTACGGCGGCGGGCGGCTGTTCCGCAACAGCGGCGGCGGGAAGTTCGAGGACGTGACCGACCGCGCCGGCGTCGCCCAGCCGCGGTGGGGCACGTCGTGCTGCTTCGTCGATTTCGACCGCGACGGGTGGCTCGATCTGCTCGTCGCGAACTACGTCGATTACGACCCGTCGAAGCCGTGCGTGGACGGCAGCGGCCGCGGCGACTTCTGCCACCCGAACCAGTTCCCCGGCACCGCCGCCCGGCTGTTCCGTAACCGCGGGAACGGCACGTACGACGACGTGACCGTCTCGTCCGGCCTCGCGGCGAAGCCGAGCAACGGCCTCGGCGTCGGGTGCGCCGACTTCACCGGCGACGGGTGGCCGGACCTGCTCGTGGCGAACGACGCGAAGCCGAACCACCTGTGGGTGAACCAGCGGAACGGCACGTTCCGGGACGAGGCGGCCGAGCGGCGGGTGGCGTTCGACGCGGTGGGGAACGTCCGGGCGAACATGGGCGTGGCCGTCGCCGACCTGCACGGCGACGGCCGGGACGACGTGTTCGTCACGCACCTGGCCGAGGAGTTGCACACGCTCTGGCGGCAGGATTCGCCCGGCCGGTTCAAGGACGCGACCGGGGAAGCCGGCCTCGCGCGGCCGGCGTGGCGGGGGACCGGGTTCGGGACCGTCGCCATCGACTTCGACCACGACGGGCGCGTCGATTTGGCCGTCGCGAACGGCCGGGTGATGCGGGCGCGGACGCCGCTGGTCGGCACGCCGGGGGCCGACCTGCCGGCGTTCTGGCACGCCTACGCGGAGCGGAACCAGCTGTTCGCGAACGCCGGCGGCGGCACGTTCCGGGACGTGTCCGCGGACAGCCCGGCGTTCACCGGCACGCCCGGCGTGCATCGCGGGTTGGCGTGGGCCGACCTCGACAACGACGGCGCGATGGATTTGATCGTTTCTTCCATCGAAGGCCCGGTGCGGGTGTTCAAGAACGTCGCGCCGAAGGCCGGGCACTGGCTGCTGGTGAAGGCGGTCGATCCGCGCGGGAACCGCGACGCACTCGGCGCGGTGGTGACGGTGCGGGCGAAAGACAAGCAATGGCGCGGCCGGTCGAACCCCGGCCAGAGCTACTGCACGAGCGGCGACCCGCGGGTTCACTTCGGCCTCGGAAGTGTAACGGCCCTCGACGCGATGCGCGTCGAATGGCCGGACGGCCTGCGGGAAGAGTTCCCCGGCGGGACCGCGGACCGGCTCATCACGCTCACCCGCGGGCAGGGGAAGGCGGTGACGCCATGAGGTTATCGAAGCGAGTCGGGATTACGGGCGGGCTGGTCGTTGCGGTCGCCGCCGGGGTTTGGCTCTGGAATCGGCCCGCCGTGCCGGACCCGCCGGCCGTGGACGTGAGCCGCGCCGACCCGGCGGTGGCCGACGCCGTTGCGAAGGCGACCGCCGCGGTGAAAGCCGACCCGCGGAGCGCCGCCGCCTGGGGCGAACTCGGGATGGTGCTGCGGGCGAACGACTTCGACACGGACTCGGTGCGGGCGTTCGAGGTCGCCGAGCGGCTCGACCCGGCCGACTGGCGGTGGCCGTACCTCCAGGGGCTGACGCTCGTGCTATTCGAGCCGGACCGGGGGACGGATTGTTTGAAGCGGGCCGCCGACCGCGCCCCGGCGGACCGGCCGGAGGCGAAACTGCGGCTCGCCGAGGTGCTGTTCGACGCCGGCGACACGGACGCGGCGGGGCGGCTGGCGGAAGGGTCGAACGGCCCGCGGGCGGCGCTGATTCAATCGCAGGTGCTGGCGAGGCGCGGCGACTGGGCCGGGGTCGTTCGCGTCACCGAGCCGCACCGGTCGAACCCGCTCTGCCGGAAGCGGATGGCCGGGCTGCGGGGCGACGCCCTCCAGCGGCTCGGGGACGCGGACCGGGCCGCGGCCGAGTGGGGGCGGCATACCGAGATGGTGGACGACCCGGCGTGGCCGGACAATGTGGTCGAGGACGTGCTGAAGCGGGCGACCGGGACCGCGAACCGGGTCCTGTACGCGAGCGGCCTCCTCGCCGACGGCCGAACCGCGAAGGGCGTCGGCGAGCTGCGGCAGTTGATCGCGAACGACCCGAACGCCTCCGCGGCCCGATTGTTGTTGGGGCGGACGCTCATTCAAGGCAACGACCCGCACGGCGCACGCGGGGTATTGCGGGAGCTGACGGCCCGCGACCCGGAGTCGGTCGAGGGGTGGTTCCAGTACGGCGTGGCGGCGTTCCTGGTCGGCGACACGGCCGCCGCGGCGGCGGCGTTCGAGCGGACGGCGGCGTTGAAGCCGGACCACGCCCTGGCGCACTTCAACCTCGGCCACTGCCACAAGAAGCGGGGCGACCGGCCCGCGGCGAGGGCGGCGTTCGAGGCGGCCCTGCGGTGCAAGCCGGACCACCGGCCGGCGGTCGAGGCGCTGCGCGAGCTGAAGTAGAAACCGCCGATTCACACCCGGAACGTCTCCAGCACCAGCTTCACGACCGCGACCAGCAGGGCCACGCCGAGCAACTTCCGCAGCAGGCCGCCGTCGAACCTCCGCGCTCCGAGGTAGCTGCCGATCAATCCGCCGACGCCGGCCGCGACCACCCACGGCCCGCCGACCGTCGGCAGCGTTTGCCCCTTCGAGAAGATGCCGGCCAGCCCCGCGAGTGAGTTCCCCAGGATGAACGCCGCCGACACGCCGGCCGCGGCCTTCGTGTCCGCCCAGCGGAAGAACAGCAACAGCGGCGTCAGGAACACGCCGCCGCCGGTCCCGGTCAGCCCGGCGAGCAGCCCGACGCCCGCGCCGGTCGCGACCGCCATCGGGACCGCCGGCGGGTTCGTCACGGCTTCCTTCGGCACGGTCCGCATCATGAGCCGCAGCGCGGCCACGAGCAGCACGAGCGCGACGACCAGCTTGTACCCGTAGTCCGGCAGCGTGACCGACCCGCCGAAGAACGCGAACGGCATCGACCCGACGAGGAACGGCCAGAGGATTCGCCACGAGAAATGGTTCGCCCTCGCGAACTGGGCCGCCGTGATCGTGGCGACGAGGATGTTGAGGGTGAGTGCCGTCGGCTTCGCGACCGATTGTTGCAGCCCGAACAGGGCCATGACCGCGAGATACCCGGACGCCCCGGCGTGGCCGACGGACGAGTACAGCGCGGCGACGACGAAGATGAGCGCGACGAGCAGGAGGTCTTCGGGGGCCATCCGGGGGATTGTAGGGTGGGCCGAGGCTTTGCGAGGCCCACCGAGCTACTCCCTCTCCCCCGGCTTTGCGG
>JAESGS010000279.1_pt1 | contig 58931 bp, 51 predicted proteins | sample 9269761 | NCBI WGS metagenome assembly JAESGS01 (sample SAMN15741799, study PRJNA653493) | algae metagenome | isolation source: Cyanosarcina radialis HA8281-LM2 and co-occurring heterotrophs from damp... | place: USA: Makauwahi cave, Hawaii | collected 2011-01-06 | reverse complement strand
TCTTCGAGTCCAACGGGTGCGGCGGACGCTCTCGCTGTGGGCGCGGAGGACTCGGCCCACCCTACTTCTTCGGCTTAACAATCGGGAACGCCTTCGACTCCGTCCGGGCCGTCTTCAGGTACGCCTCGATCTTCTCGACAATCGCCGGGTTCTCCGCCGCCACGTTCTTCGCCTCGCCGGGGTCCTTCGCCACGTCGTACAACTCCAACTTCGCCCCCGGAGCCTGGCGAATCGCCTTCCAATCTTTGTGCCGCACGGCTTGCTTCGTGCCGCCCTCGTGGAACTCCCAGTACAGGAACTCGTGCTCCTTCTGCTCGCCCTTGCCCGTCAGCGTCGGCAGGATCGAGATTCCGTCGAGGCCCGGCGGCGCGGGCTGCTCGACGACCTCCGCGACGGTCGGAAGGAAGTCCCAGAACGCGGTGACGTGGTCCGACACGCTCCCCGGTTTCACGACGCCCGGCCACCGGACGACGAACGGCACGCGGATGCCGCCGTCGGTCATCGCCCGTTTGATCCCGCGGAACGGGCCGCTGCTGGTGAAGAACGCCGGGTCGTTGCCGCCCTCCTTGTGCGGGCCGTTGTCGCTGCTGAAGATGACAATGGTGTTCTCGGCCAGCTTCAGCTCGTCGAGCTTCCTGAGCAGCGTGCCGATGTCGCGGTCCATGCGGGTAATCATCGCGGCCTTGTTCTTCTCCTGAGTCGGCCAGCTCTCGTTCGTGTACGGCTCGTCGGACGGGACTTCGTTGCCGTTCTTGTCGAACCGCGTCTTCTCGTTGTTCGCGTGCGGGGCGATGGTCGCGTAGTACAGGAAGAACGGCCGGTCCTTGTTCGCCTCCACGAACCCGAGCGCGTCTTTCAGCAGCAGGTCCGGCGCGTAAACCGTCGGCTTCTCCGCCACGTTGTCAGTCTTGCTCTGAACGTTCTGCGGGATCGGCTCGCGGGTCTCATTTCGGATCAAGAAGTCCGGGTAGTAGTTGTGGGCGTGGTGCTGGTTCAGGTAGCCGAAGAAGTGGTCGAACCCCTTCTTCGTCGGGATGCCGGTCGAGTTCTCCTCGCCGAGGCCCCACTTGCCGACGAGGGCGGTCGCGTACCCGGCATTCTTCAACACCTCCGCGACGCACACGTCCTCCGGGGCGAGCGGGACGTTGGCCCGCGGCGACCCACCGCCGCCGTTGCCGCGCGTCCGGCAGTGGCCGGTGTGTAGGCCGGTCATGAGCGCACACCGCGACGGGGCGCAGACCGTGCTGCCGGCGTAAGCCTGCGTGAACCGCACGCCGTCCTTCGCGAGCCGGTCGAGCGTCGGCGTCTTGATCTTCGTCTGGCCGTAGCACCCGAGGTCGCCGTACCCGAGATCGTCGGCGAGGACGAAGACGATGTTCGGCTTACGGGGCGGCTCCGCGACGACGGGGAGCGTGACGACGGTGAGAAATCCGAGCGCGAGGAAGGACCGACGGGTCATGGGAGGTGCCTCGTATATAGCCGCCGGTTTACCGGCGGGGTTCTGGGTTCGCAAAACCCCGCCGGTAAACCGGCGGCTATATAACGATAGCGATTCCGCGTCCCGATTCCTTCCCTCGGATGCGACCCATGCTCCGCCTCACCCTCGCGCTGCTCGCCCTTAGCTTCGCCAACTCCGCCACCGCCGCCGACCGGCCGAACATCCTGTTCTGCTTCGCCGACGATTGGGGCCGGTACGCCTCAGCCTACGCGAAGCACGAGAAGCGGCCGTCGCCGAACCTCGTCGTGAAGACGCCGAACATCGACCGCGTCGCCGACCGCGGCGTGCTGTTCCGCAACGCCTTCGTCAACGCCCCGTCGTGTACGCCGTGCCGGAGCGCTCTGCTGAGCGGCCGGTACTTCTTCAACACCGGCCGGGCCGCGATCCTGAACGGCGCGGTCTGGGACACCGCCATCCCCGCGTGGCCGCTGTTGCTCAAGGAAACGGGCTACTTCATCGGCAAGACGCAGAAGGTCTGGAGTCCGGGCACGCCGGCCGACGCGCCGTTCGGCGGGCAGAAGCACGCCTTCCAGAAGGCCGGGATGCGGTTCAACAACTTCTCCGAGTTCGTGACCGACCTCGTGAAGGCCGGGAAGACCGTCGAGACCGCCCGCGAGGACATGCTGAAGGAAGTCCGCGGGAACTTCGGCGATTTCCTGACGGCCCGCGAGAAGGGGAAGCCGTTCTGCTACTGGTTCGGCCCGACGACGGTTCACCGCACCTGGGTGAAAGGGTCCGGCAAGGCGCTCTGGAACATCGACCCCGAGTCGCTCGCCGGGAAGCTGCCGGCGAATCTGCCGGACGTGCCGGCGGTCCGCGAGGACTTCGCCGACTACCTCGGCGAGGTGCAGGCGTTCGACTCGTACATCGGCGTGCTGCTGAAACAACTCGAAGAGGCCGGCGAGCTGGACCGCACGCTGGTCGTGATCTCCGGCGACCACGGCGCGCCGGGGTTCCCCGGCGGGAAGTGCAACCTCTACGACTTCGGCGTCGGCGTCTCCCTCATGGCCGCCGGCCCCGGCATCAAACCCGGCCGCGTCGTCGAGGACTTCGTCAACCTCATGGACCTCGCCCCGACGTTCCTGGAAGTCGGCGGCGTCGATCTCCCCAAAGGGATGAACGCGAAGTCGCTCGTCAACGTGCTGAGGGCCGAATCGTCCGGGCAGATCGACCCGGCGCGGACGTGGGTGGTGACCGGCCGCGAGCGGCACGTCGGCGCGGCGCGAGCCGGAAACCTACCGTACCCGCACCGGGCACTGCGGACGAAGGAGTACCTGTACGTCCGCAACTTCGCCCCGGACCGCACGCCGATGGGCGACGCCGGGAACCTCGACGCGGGCCAGAAGGAACTGGAAACGACGACGCACACCGCGTTCGCGGACATGGACGCCGGGCCGACGAAGGCGTGGCTCATCGCGAACCGCGCCGACCCGAAGTGGAAGGGGCACTACGACTACGCCTTCGGCAAGCGGCCGGCCGAAGAGTTGTACGACCTCCGCACCGACCCGGATCAGGTGAAGAACGTGGCCACTGAGCCGGCGTTCGCGAAGGCGCGGGAGGAACTCGCCGCCCGGCTCACGAAGCTGCTGACGGAGGCCGGCGACCCCCGCGTGACGGAGGCGGAGTGCCGGTTCGAGCGGCCGCCGTTCACCGACGCGCAGCCGGCGAAGGGGAAGAAGTAGTTGGGGGTGACGCCGTTCCGCCGGTGTTCTAGATTCCTTCTGTCACGGCCCAACACTGAGGATCGACATGCGGACGCTCATCACCGGCGGGGCGGGGTTCATCGGGTCGCACCTGTGCGACCGGTTCATCAAAGAGGGTCACGAGGTCGTCTGCCTCGACAACTTCATCACCGGCAACCGGGACAACATCGCCCACCTGCTCGGCCACCCGAAGTTCCGCGTCATCGTCCACGACATCTCGAACCCCATCGAGATTCCGGACCTGATCGACAACGTCCTCCACTTCGCCAGCCCGGCTAGTCCGGTGGACTATTTGGACCACCCGATCCCGACGATGAAGGTCGGGGCGCTCGGCACGCACGTCTCCCTCGGCCTCGCGAAGCGGCACAAGGCCCGGTACTTCCTGGCGAGCACGAGCGAAATCTACGGCGACCCGCTCGTCCACCCGCAGACGGAGAGCTACTGGGGGAACGTGAACACGATCGGCCCGCGGAGCGTGTACGACGAGGCGAAGCGGTTCGCCGAGGCGATGACGATGGCGTACCACCGGCAGCACAAGGTGGACACGCACGTCATCCGCATCTTCAACACCTACGGGCCGCGGATGCAGCTGAACGACGGCCGGGTCGTGCCGAACTTCATGTACCAGGCCCTCCGCGGCGAGCCGATGACGATCTTCGGCGACGGGTCGCAGACCCGCAGCTTCTGCTACGTGTCGGACCTGGTCGAGGGCATCTACCGCCTCTTGTTCAAGGACTACCACGAGCCGGTGAACCTCGGCAACCCGTCCGAGGTGACGATCAAGGAGTTCGCGGAAGAGATCAAGAAGCTGGCCGGGTCGAAGAGCGAGATCGTCTACCGGCCGCTGCCGCAGGACGACCCGAAGCAGCGGAAGCCGGACATCGCGCGGGCGCGGCAGGTGCTCGGGTGGGAGCCGGTCGTCGGCCGCGACGAAGGGCTGAAGGTGACGATGGCGTACTTCCAGGACCGGATGAAGCGGACCGGGAAGCTGTGAGCCGACTGGCTTTTTGGAAAACAGGACGGCGTTCGCTTCCACTTCCACGAGCTTCCGGGGAGCGCCAACGACCAAAAGGGCTGAGCGTTCCAGCAGGTAATATTACTTGCTGAAACAGCATGACGATTGCCGAACGGCGTGGAGGCAGCCCGTGAACGAGAACGAGTCAGACCCCGAACGGATTCGACGGCTGGAACGTGAGTTGACCAAGAGCCGAAGGGATTGCGAGCACTACCGCGAGTTGCTACGGAGTGTCCTGATGCGACATCCCGGCGGCAAGGAAGAGGCCGAATTTCTATGCGCTCCAATCGGTGAGTCGATCGCAGACATCATTGCCGAGTTTGAGCGGAAGTTGAAGCCAGATGGATGAACCGCTACTCGGGTAGGCCAATCCGATGCGAGTCAATTAGCTTCACTTCCCCGCCCACTTGAACACCAGCAACTGGTCCAGCGCCCGCACCACCACGGTTTCCCCGGCCACTGCGAGGTGCGCCCAACTGTCGGTCGCCACCTTCCGCTCGTCGAGCAACTCGAACTCCTTCGGGTTCGCCTTCAGCAGGTAAAGCGTCCCCCGCTGGTCGAGCGCCAGAATCTTGTCCCCGGCCGCGACCATGCTCCAGTACTTGCCGTAGGTTCGCTCCGTTGTCCACGTCCGCGTCCCCGTTTTCAGGTCCACGCACGTCAGCCGCTGGTCCTTGCCGAGCAGGTACGCATGCCCGTCCACCACGACTGGCGTGGACATGTTCCCCTCGTACTTGAACGACCACCCGTCGGCGGTACGGAACCCGACGCTCGTCTTGTCGATGTTAAACAGCTGCGTGTTACCGCCGTAGGTGCTGGTGAACACGCCGTCCCCGAACTGGACCGGCGTGAGGATGTTCATGCCGCGGAACGACGGGACTTCCCGCTTCCACAGCGTCGCCCCGTCCGCGGCGTTGACGCCGACCAGGGCCGTCCGCGTCTGCACGATCACGCAGCCCGTATCGCGGAACGTGCCGAGGACAGGCGACGAGAACGCGCTGCCCATCATCTGGTCCTTCTCGACCAGCACCCGCCACAGCACCTCGCCGGACTTCTTGTTCAGCTTCGCGAACCCGCCCCCGGCCTGGACGTACACGGCGTCGCCGTCCACCAGCGGCGAGCAGACGCACCCGAACGTCGGGTTCCCGGCCTTGTACTTCTCCACGAAATCGACCGCCCACCGCACGTCGCCGGTCTTCGCGTCCAGGCAGGCGAGGTAGTCCTTGATCCCGGCCACGTACAGCGAATCGCCGTCCAGGGTCGGGGTCGAGCGGATCCAACTCCCGTTCGCGGCCGCGAAGAACGGGACGGTCAGCGACCCCTCCCACGACCGCGACCACTTCTTCTCGCCGGACGCGCGGTCGAACGCCGTCACCACCTCCGTCTTCTTGTCCACCGTCTCGGTCGTGTAGACCAAATCCTTCGACACGACCGGCCCGGAGTAGCTCGGCCCAAGATTCTCCGCCTTCCACACGAGCTTGAGGGCGTCGTCCTTGAGCGAACCCGGCCAGACCGCACCGGGCACGATCCCGTCGCGGTTCGGGCCGCGCCACTGGGTCCAGGCGTCCGCGGGCGGGGCGGCCATCACGACGGCGGCGAGCAGGCACGGGAGCATGGGTCGGCCTTCGGTTAGGGGTGGACGGTGAGGGCCTTGCGGAGTTTCGTGATCGCGGACGCCTGGACCTGCCGGACCCGCTCTTTCGAGAGGCCGAGTTCCGCCCCGACCTGTTCCAGCGTGTTATTCTCGGAATACTCGGTCAGGTTGAACCGGCGGGTGATGACGATCTTCTCCCGGTCCGAGAGCAACGGGTGGTCGGCCCGGAGGAACTCCTCGACCGGGTACTGGCGGGCCGTGGACGCCGGGAGTTGCGCCCGCGAGGTCGGTTCGCCCTCGACGAACGATTCCAGCGAGATCGCCCGTTGCGTCCAGTCGCGGGCCGCCCGCTTGCGGAGCCGGGACATCGCCCGGAGGAGGCAGGTGTAGGCGTAGGTGCTAAAGCGGATGCCGATCCACGGGTTGAACGCGACGACGGCCTGGATCAGGACGATGTGACAGTCGGCGGCGAGGTCTTCGAGGCTCGGCGTCGCGTTCGCGAAGCTCTGCACGGCCCGGTAGATGAGCTTGCGGTTGCCGACGACGATCCGGTCGCGGAGTTCGAGGTAGCGGGCCTGCCACTGCCGCAGTTCCCGCCGCGTCTTCGCCTGGTGCATCCGGTACGCGGCGTAGTGCATCCGCTTGGAATGCTCGCGGGACACCTCGTCCGGCATGAAGCTGCCGGTGAACGGCGACTCGGCCAGGAGCGGGAGCGGGTCGTACTTCTCGGCCGCGGACGGCCGGGCGAACGCGGGGTGCTTGACGAATCCGGGCAGCGGCGTGTCGAGGTGAAGGGTACGGCGGACGGGCCGGGTTTGTGGATTCACGGTCGGCCTCGGTGCTAAGATGATTCGGGCGATTGCTTCACTCTGAGGCAAATCGTCCAAATCGAACGTATTATTATTCTGGACCTTACCCCCGGTCAAGCGGAACCTTACGGGAATTGCCGCCGATATTTCGGAAATTTTTGAGCTATCCTCAAGCCCCCACGGGCGTTCGGCGCGTGCCTCTGTTTTTGGAAAAACGCATGAATCGACCGGATAACTTGGACGCCCCGCCCCCCGAGCCGAACTACCTGAGCACGGTTCAGGTCGCAAAAGCGGTCGGCGTGAGCGTCACCACGATCAAGCGGTGGGTCGATGACGGCATCCTGCCGGCGTACAAGACGCCCGGCGGACACCGGAAGCTCGTATTGGCGGACGTACTCCGGCTGACCCGCGAGGGCGGGCTGCCGCAGGCGGACCTCAGCCAACTGACCGGCCCCGCCCGCGGCGGGCCGGCGGACCCGGCCGTCGTCCACGAACAACTACTCGACGCCGTGAAGGCCGTGGACGCGGACCGGATTCGCGCCACCCTCCGCGGGGCGTACCAGTCCGGAATTACCATCGAGACGCTGGCGGACCAAATCATCTCGCCGGCGATGGTGTTCGTGGGCCGGCAGTGGCAGCACGCGCGGATCGACGTGGGCGAGGAGCACCTCGTCACCCAGGCCGTCGTCGCGGCGATGTACGAAGTCCGCGGGATGATGATGTCGAACGCGCCGAAGGCCCGGCCGGTCGCGATCGGCGGCGCGCCGGAGCACGACCACTACATCCTGCCGTCGCTGTTGGCGAAGTTGACGTTACTCGAGGCCGGGTGGAACGCGGTGAACATCGGCCCGCACACCCCGGCGTCGGCGTTCATCCACGCGATGCAAACGCTGGAGCCGGCGCTCGTGTGGATTTCCGTCTCGCACATCGAGGACGTGAGCCTGTTCGAGCTGGATTACAAGCACCTGTACCAGGTGGCCCAGGCGAAGGGCATCCCGGTGTCGATCGGCGGCCGGGCACTGACGCCGGAGCTGCGGGCGCGGCTGCCGTACACGGCGTTCGGCGACGGCATGGCCCAGTTCGGCGCGTTCGCGCGGAGCTTGAACCCGCCGGCCCAACGGCCCCGCCGCGGCCGCCCGCCGGCGAACCGGAACTGATTACTCTCCGTGGGCCTGCCTGCCCTCGACCTTGACGATCGCTTCCTGCTTCAGAATTTCGTCCTTCTCGTCGAGTTCGTCGTCCTCGATGACCGTGTTGTCCACGTAGATGTCCTTGTTCCGCCGGGCGTACTCCGGCCCCAGCACGTCCAGCACCGTCGGCCGCGTCTGCGGCGTGTGCGGCGGCAGGAAGTAGCCCTCCACCACGACCGCTTCCTCCGCGTACTCCGGATACCGCATCAGCAAGTCGTGCAGTTCCTTCAGCCGGTAGTGCGGGACGGTCGCGTACATGTGGTGCGGCAGGTGGTACTCCTGGCCCATCGGGAACACGGCGAAGTTAATGAACCGGCCGACGAGGAACGTGCGGGTGTTCGTCAGCCAGCTGCGGTCGGCGTTGCCGTGCTGCACGATCTGCCGGAGGATCATGAAGAACGCATACGACGTGAACAGCGGCAACAACCACAACAGGTAGTAGTAGAGCCACGCCGGCGCGCCGGTGTGGAACGTGACGTTCGCCAGCGCCGTGAAGACGAGCATGACGTACCCGAGGCGGAGCATCGTCATGTACCGCAGCGGCACGACCGGGTGCAGCCGGCTTTGGTTGAACTTCTCCGCCGGCATCCGCCAGAAGACGCCGCACACGGCCAGCCACATCGCCACCGGCACGGCGACGAGCAGCACCGGGTCGCCGAGGAAGTACAACCCGATTAGTCCGAAGAAGAGCGCCAGGATGAACCCGACGCCGACGAGGACGGCGAGCTTCGATTGCTTGCCCTTTTTCGCGTAGGGGTTCTTGTCCGTGCCGGTCGCGTTGTACTTCGCCCGCACCCGCATGAACCGGACGAGGTTCGGAATCCACAACTGCTTCACGAGCGTCATCACGAACTGCCGCTTGCCGACGGGGAACTTCAGCCAGTGCCCGCTGGTCTGGAGCTGCGACACGTCCGGGTCGCGGTCCGGGTCGTTGACGAACTGGTGGTGCGCCAGGTGCTGGAGCCGGTAGAGGTGCGTCGCCCCGAAGATGGGGAACATTGCGAACCAGTCGGACGCGAGGTCGTTCAGCCGGCGGTTCTTGAACAGGATGTGGTGGACGCCCTCGTGGGCCAGCCCGCCGAGTTGGTGCTGCCCCGCCCCGACGAGGACGACCGCGACGAGCGTGACCGGGACGCCCCACAGCCAGGACACGTCGTTGAGCCGCAGGTACTCGTAGAGAGCGACCGTCATGCCGATGACGACGGCGAAGTACAGGTACGTGCGGGCGATGTACCACCAGTTCGTGACGTTGTCCGACTGCCGCAGTTCCTGAAGTTTCGCCTTGAACTCGGGGTCGGAGAGCTTGGGGTATGGGGTATCGGGTATGGGGTATGGCAGAATTGTCGGCATTTCGACATCAGATTGAGGTTCGGGCATCCGAGGGGAGTGGGTCGAAGTCGGCAGCAACCTCTGCCATACCCCACACCCGATACCCCATACCCTATTTTTGATACAGCTTCTTCACCTCGCGGGCGATGCGCCAGTTCAGGAACCGCGGGGCGAACCTGTTCAGCAACAGGATCTTCTTAGCCTCGCTGCCGAGGACGAGCTCCCGCTTGCCGCGGCGGATCGCGTCGAGGGTGCGGGCGGCGACGTATTCGGGCGTCATCCCCTTGTCGTAGGGGATGTCCGCGCGGCCGTCGTTGCGGAGGAGGTGGCGGTTCAGGTCGCTGGCCGTCAGGCCGGGGACGACGGTTATCACGTCGATGTCGAACCGGGCCATCTCGCCCCGGAGGGCCTCGGTCATGCCGACGAGCGCGAACTTGCTCGCACTGTACTCCGGCCACGCCGGCATCCCGCGGCGGCCGCACATCGACGTGAGGTTGCAGATCGCGGGTTGATTGCCGCGCGTCAGGTGCGGGACGGCGAGGCGGATCAACTCGACCGGGGCGAAGAAGTTCACTTCGAGGACTTCGCGGTTGATCGCCTCGGTGGACGTGGCAAAGTGGCCCCACGCGCCGACGCCGGCGACGTTCACGAGCAGGTCGAGGCCGCCGAACGTCGCGACGGCGATGCGGATCAGGTTCTCGCGGTCGTCGGGCTTCGTCACGTCGGTCGGGACGGAGAGTGCGTTCGGCCCGATCTCCGCGGCGACGGCCGCGAGCTTGTCGGCGGTACGGGCCGCGAATGCGACCTTTGCCCCGGCCGTGCCGAGCGCGACGGCGACGGCCTTCCCGATCCCGCCGGACGCCCCGGTGACGACGGCCCGCTTCCCCTTCAATTCTCGGCTCATTCTGGCTCCAACGGAATCCTCACTTCCGAAGTCCGGCTTCGACTTCGGAAGTCGATCCCGCACAGGAACGCCGCGGACGTTGTAAACGCCCCTCATACCTCTGGACTTCCGAAGTCGAAGCCGGACTTCGGAAGTCAGGCCCTGTGGTTTTACCCGCCCGACCCGATTGCCCGTAGTCGGAGAATCCCGCCGGCGGACGTTCCCCACCTTCCGCGACCGGCACGACCCGCACGGTTGGACTTTTCACCAGGCCACCGGCCGGGGTACGATCCTCCGGCTATGCACTGGCTGCTCATCGGATACATGTTCCTGTTCATCGACCGGCCGTTCGAGGTCTGGCCGCTGCTCGGCGAGCTGCACGTCGAGCGGTTCTACATGCTGTTCACGATGGCCGTGTGGCTCGTCCACCCCGGCAAGCGGTTCCTGCCGAACCGCCAACAGGCCGCCTACGCCTTCTTCGCGTTCGCCGTCCTCGCGTGCTGGGTGCTCAGCCCGTGGAGCGACCAGGGGCAGCCGGTCGTCGAGGACTGGTTCAAGGTCGTCGTCTTCTACGTCCTGCTCGTCACGACGGTGAACGACGAGCGGGCGCTCAAAAAAGTCGTCGTCGGGTTCGTCGCGGTGATGGGCGTGTACCTGCTGCACTCGCTCCGCGAGTACGTCGGCGGGCGGCACACGTACCGGATGGGCATCGCCCGGATGATCGGCGTGGACAGCACGCTCGGCGACCCGAACAGCTTCGGCGCGAGCATCGTGTTCGTGCTGCCGTTCATCCCGGCCCTGTGGCGGAGCGGCGTCGGCGGCCGGCGGGGGAAGGTCCTGCTCCTCGGCTTCGCCGGGCTGTGTTCGCTCTGCATCCTACTCACCGGGTCGCGGTCGTCGCTCATCGGGCTGCTCGTGTGGGGCGTCCTCACGCTGATCCGCGTCCGCCGGGCGTGGCTCTGGATGCTCGTCGCGGTCGGGCTGTCGCCGGTGGCGTTCATGGCGCTTCCCGAATCGTTGCAGACGCGGTTCGAGACCATCGTGAACCCGGATGTCGGCCCGGAGAACGCGAAGGAGTCCGGCGAGGGGCGGATCGAGGGGTTCCTCAAGGGTTTCGACCTGTGGGGGGCGAACCCGCTCACCGGCGTCGGCCCCGGCGCGTGGCGGCCGGCGACGCGGAGCAAGGTCGAGTCGCACAACCTTTACGGCCAGCTCCTCGGCGAGATGGGCACGCTCGGCCTCGTCGCGTTCGGGTTCCTCGTCGCGTGCTTCGTCACGAACCTACGGCGGATCAAGCGGGTCCGCCGACAGGAACCGGAGAACGCGAACGAGTTCGTCTTCCAGGTGGCGTCGGCCGTCGGCACGGGGCTGTTCCTGTTGCTGCTGATGGGGAACTTCGGGCACAACCTGTTCCGGTTCACGTGGCTGTGGTACGGCGGGTTCCTCGTCATCGCGAACCATTGCGTGACCCGTCGCGTGCCGGTCGAGGACGACGAGGACGAGGTCGTCGAGTTGGAGTCGGCCACGCTCAGCTACGAGGTGGAGATTCCGGAAGGTATGCGGAACGAAACACGGGTGCTGATGGGCGAGTGAGCGTTCGGTCCCTGGGACCGCGGGCGTCCCGCCCGCCACGGCCCCAGCCACTGAAGACGGATCCCCGAGGCGGGAAGGTGGGCGGGCGGGACGCCCGCGGTCCCAGGGGCCACCGTGTCCCCCTCTCAAAAAGCTTCCGGGTCGCGGCTACCCCCTTCACTCTTGCGGTCGGCCGTCACGTCCCGCACAATAATAATACCTCTCCGCCCGTCCGCGAGGCCGTCGTGCTGCCGATCGCCGTCGTTCTCACCGCCACGTTCTTCGGCAACCCGACCGTCGTGCCGGCCCCGGCCGACGAGGCGCTCGTCCGCCAGCTCATCGACGCCCTCAAGGACGCGGACCCGGATGTCCGAAACAATTTGGCCACCGCCCTGGCAAAGATCGGCCCGGCCGCCGTCGAACCACTGACGGCGGCGCTGAAGGATAGAATCCCCGAACGCCGCGCCGGGGCCGCGTACACGCTCGGGCTGCTCGGCGGGTCGGGGAAGTCGGCGTTGCCGGCGCTGTTAGAATTGCTCAAGGACGACGAGGTGATCGTGCGGCGGCAGGCGTCCTACGCGATCAGCAAGATGGTCCCCACCGGCGGAGGCGGGCGATGACCGGGCGGAAGAAGCTGTTGGCCGCGGCCCTCGCGGTCGGGACGTTCGCCGTGGCCGCCCTCGGCCAGCCGCCGGCGGACCGCCCGAAGCGGGACCTCACGCCGCAGGAAATTCAATCGCTCCAACAGCAACTCGCCGCCCTGTCGTTCCTGAAGGGCAAGACCCCGGAGGAGCAGGCGCAACTGCTGGAGATGCTCCAGAAGTTCGCCGGGAAGAACCCGCAAGACGACCCGGACCAGTGGAAGCAACTCGCCGAGAAGTTCAACCTCCCCAAGGACGCCAGGCCGCAGGATGTCGAAAAGTTCAAAGACTTCTTTCCCAAGTTCGACCGCGACCCGGCCCCGCCGGCCCCGCCCCCGCCGCCGGTCAACCCGCCGCCGCCGCCGCAGTTCCGGGTCGCGCCGCAGGGCCGGCCGGACGTGGTCGAGATGCAACAGGACCGGGACGACGTGCCGAACCCGGTCGGCCGCGGGCCGTTCAAGCTGAACTTCCAGCCGCAGCTCGAAATGGACCCGCGGCTGAAGCAGAACGAGAACATCGCGGAGATGGCGAAGTTCTGGGAGAAGAACTTCGGCCCGCTGGAGAAGACGCCGGCGGTGAAGGACGCGCTCATCGAACTGTTCGAGATGTCGAAGGACGGCAAGTTGGCGGACGGCGAGTGGAAGAACCTGCTCGACGACCTGGGCAAGGACGGCAACGCGGACGGCATGGGCGACTGGTTCAAGGAGATGAACCTCCAGGGCGAGAAGTGGGACTTCGACTTCGGCAAGGGCTGGGACATGCCGAAGTTCGGCGGCGGGTGGGGCGGCTGGAACTGGGGCGGTGGCGGTGGCGGTGGCGGCGGTGGCGGTGGGAACTGGGGCGGCGGCAACTGGGGCGGCGGCGACGTGAGCCTCGGCGGCGGGGGCGGCGGGTCGTGGCTGCCGGTCATCCTACTCGTCGTCATCGCGGTCGGCGCGCTGATCGCCTGGAAGTTCTGGCCCATGATCCGCGACCGGAACGCGGTCGCCACACCAGGGATGGGGGCGCTGGCCCTCGGCCGGTGGCCGGTCGATCCGCGGCGGATCAGCACCCGCGAGGAACTGGTGAAGGCGTTCGAGTACCTGTCCGTGCTGCTGTGCGGCGACGCCGCCCGCGTCTGGAACCACGAAACGATCGCGCGGGCGCTGCGGGTCCGCATCCCGGCGTCCGAACTGGTCGCGGACGAGTTGGCGAAGTTGTACGAGTTGGCCCGGTACACGCCGCCGGGCGAGCCGCTGTCCGCGGCGGCGCTGGCGGACGCCCGCCGCTGCCTGTGCCACCTCGCCGGAGTGCCCGCATGACGCGGTGGATCGTCGCCGGCTGCCTCCTCCTCGCGGTCGCCTTCAACGCCTCCGCCCAACCCCGCATCCCGGCCGACGGGACGGACATCCTCCGCGGCCTGCTGAAGTACCACGAGTTCGAGCCGATCCAACGGCCAGGGGACGGCGACCCGCGGGCCACGCTCGTCGTGATCGTCGGCAGCCCCCCGCCCCAGCGGCGGGTGTACGACGAAGTCGCCGACCGCATCCTGCCGAGCGGCGGGGCGCTGCTCGTGATCTCCGACGACGATTTCCCGCTGTCCGGCTTCTACGACCCGCTCCGGGTCCAAGCCTTCAACCGGAACAACCGTATCACTCCCCTCCAGGTCGAGTGCAACCGGCCGGCGAACTGCTTCCGCGGCGACCGCGACGCCCCGTTCGGCGTCCCCCCGGCGGGCGTCGTCGATCCGCGGTTGCCGGACCTCACGGGGTTTCGCCGCGTGGCGACCGACCGGCCGCGGGCGGCGCAGATGGCAAACTTCAACCCCATTTTCGGGGTCGAACTGCTCACCTTCCCGCCCGGCTCGCGGTTCGCCGGCGGTCCCGGCGCGCCGAACGCGAGCCACGCCCTCGGCCTCCTGTCCGACCGCAACGTCCCCGGCACGGCGATGGCCTTCGCGAACCGGGCCGTGTTCGCGAACGAACTCATGGTCGCGGCCGACGAGAACGGCCGGGCGGACAACTTCGCGTACGCGTACACGATCACGAAGTTTCTCGCGGACCAGCTCGCCAACCGCGGTCAACGGAAGTGCCTGTTCATCGAGGACGGCGAGGTCCGCACCGACTTCGACGCCGTCGGGTTCGCGGCCGTGCCGCGGCCGGAGATGCCGAAGAACGTCCCGCCGGTGCTGCCACCGCTGCCAATCCTGCTCGACATCCTCCTCGACAAGGGGAACGACGTGGCGGCCAAGCTGGAGGAGAAGGACTTCCCGAACGCGATCCAGGGGAAGGATCCGAACAACAGCTTCCAAAGCGGGTGGCTGTACGTGGTGGCGATCATCGCCAGCGTCGTGCTGTTGCGATACCTGCTCGCCCGCGGTTGGTCTACCCGGCACACGCCGGAGCAAACGCCGCGGTTGCGGATCAACCCGGACCACGACGGCGGTATGATCCCGGAGCGCCGCCGGGCGCTGCTGGAAGCGGGCAACCTGTACGAGCCGCTCCGCGACCACCTGCGTTTCGTGTTCGCGCAGTGGGGCGCGAACCCCGGCGACCCGCCGCGGTTCCCCGGAATCACGACCGACCGGCCCGGCCGCCCGCGCCAACGGCTACACGCGGACTTATACAAGCTCTGGGAAATCGCGTTCCGCCCGGAGCGAACCACCGTCACCCCCGCCGACCTGGAGGAACTGGAAGACATGATCGCCGATCTAGCGCAGGCCCACGAGGCCGGGGTGTGGCGGTTCGCCGCGGGGGGTGCGGCATGAGCGGGCCGAGTACGGCAATCCCCACCATCCCGGACGAGAACACCGCCCCCGCGAAGGAACTCGCCCTCCAGGCCGGCGAGCTGACGCGGAAGGTCGTCGCGGAGGTGTCGAAGGTCGTCGTCGGGGCCGAACAGGTCACCGAGAACCTGCTCATCGCCCTGCTCGCCGGCGGCCACGTCCTCCTCGAAGGCGTGCCCGGCGTCGCGAAGACGACCCTCTCGAAGGTGTTCGCGAAGCTCCTGGGTTGCAACTACCAGCGGATTCAGTTCACCCCCGACCTGCTGCCGTCGGACGTGACCGGCACGTCGATCTACGACCGGAACAAGGGCGACTTCGTCCTTCGGCACGGGCCGGTTTTCTGCCAGGTGCTGCTCGCCGACGAGATCAACCGCGCGCCGGCGAAGACGCAGTCGTCCTTGCTGGAGGCGATGCAGGAGTACCAGGTGACGGTGGACGGGCAGACGATCCCGCTGCCGCGGCCGTTCATGGTGATGGCGACGCAGAACCCGATCGAGCAGGAGGGCGTCTACCGGCTGCCGGAGGCGCAGCTCGACCGGTTCCTCATCCGCGTCGAGATGGGCTACCCCGGCTTCGAGCACGAGGTCAACCTGCTCAAGCTGCACAACAAGCCGGTCGGCGACGTGGTCCCGGTGTTCGACCCGGAGCTGATCCTGTCGCTCCAGGCGAAGTTGCCACACGTGTTCGGCGGCGAGGCGCTCTACCAGTACATCGTCCGGCTGGCCGAGGCGAGCCGCCGCCACCCGGACGTGTCGCTGGGGGCCAGCCCGCGGGCGGCGCTGAACCTGATGCGGTGCGCCCGGGCGCGGGCGGTGCTGAAGGGCAACCACTACTTCACGCACGCGGACGTGCAGGCGGTGGCGCTGAGCGTGCTCGGCCACCGGCTGATCCTGCGGCCGGAGGCCGAGATCGAGGGCCGCGACGTGGCCGACGTGGTGAAGGACGTGCTGAACGAGGTCGAGGTGCTGACGAGCCTGCGGTAACTTGGTTCTCGGTCCCGGATGGGGCCGCGGGGTGTAGCCACGGGTGAAACCCGTGGAACCAAGTGCGGTATCAACCGCCCCGGATGGGGCGGCGGAACGCGGGGCACTCCCTCCGCCGCCCCATCCGGGGCGAAAACCCGTGCGACTTTTTCCACGGGTTGTGCTGCGCTCCACCCGTGACTACAGCCCGCGGCCCCATCCGGGGCCGAAGAGGGTTCTGCGAATAGGAGATGCACCCGACGGGTGATCGACGATGTACTGCGAGTTGGTTCCATACTTCGCCGCGTGGGTGACCGGAACCGGCATCGCGTACCTCGTCTTTCGTCGAATGCTGAGCAAGCCACCATCCCACGCGGCTGTTCATCCGAGGTTGCCCCAAGTTTTGGCCGTCCTGTGGACGGCGATAACTTCCTTCTTCATGGTCGTAGTCTTCTTCGTGGCTCTATGTTGGAATGATTTGTTGAAACTGTGGTAGGGACACCCCCGGAGCTTCCCCTTGCTCACTTCCCGCGGATGGTGGACGGTCGCGGTCGCCGCGGTGCTGTGCCTGCTCGGCCTCACCACGCTCGGCGACACCGCCCCCGGCATCCCGCTGCTCGGCCTCACCGTCCTCCTCTGGTTCCTCGGCGAGTGGCTCGCCTTCGCGTACCGCTACCGCAACGCCCGGAACAAGCTCGAAATCGTCCGCGAAATCCTCCAGGGCGGCCGGGCCGTCGCCACCGCGTGGGCGAAGGCCCCGTGTACCGTCCGCGTCACCGTCACGAACCGCAGCACGTCCCGCTGGCCGCTCGTGTTCATTCGCGATCGCTTACCCGAAGGCCGCAAGGTCCGGGCCGGGGACAACCGGCTCATCGCCGAGTTGAAGCCGGACGAGCCGGTCGTCATCGAGTACGAGCTGAAGCCGTCCGCGGCCGGGATGTTCCGGTTCGAGGGCGTCGAGTTGCGGGTGACGGACCTCGCCGGCCTGTTCTACCGCCGGGCGTTCGAGCGGTCGCCGTTTGACGTGCTCATCCTGCCGCCGCTGTCCGACGACGAGGGGAAGCAGCGGGCGGACAAGCGGTTCAACAGTCTGCCGCCGCCCGGCCTGCACCGGCTCCGGCGGCCCGGCGGCGGCGGCGAACTCCTCGACCTCCGCGAGTACCGGCCCGGCGACCCGCCGAAGATGATCGCCTGGAAGCCGTCCGCCCGGCGGGACAAGCTCATCACGAAGGAGTTCGAGAGCGACGTGCCGGTCCGGACGATCCTGTTCCTGGACACGTCGCAGTCCGTCCGCATCGGCCCGGCCGGGGAGACGCCGCTCGGCAAGCTCGCGGAGACGGCGTCCGGCATCGCCCAGGCCGCGGCCGCCACCCGCGACCTCGTCGGCCTCACCCGGTTCGACGAGGAGAAGGCCGAGACGCTGTCCCCAGCCCGCACGAAGGTCCACACCATCCGGCTGCTCGGCCAGCTCGCGGAGGCGGCCGCGCTCATGCCGAACCCCGGCCCGCGGGAGGTGGCGGAGCTGCAAGACGTGGCCCACCCGCTGGCCCAGGACCTCTACCCGGAACTGTTCGAGCGGGACGTGAACACGCTGCCGTGGGGCCTGTACTGGAAGCCGCTCATGGACACCCGCTGGGGGTGGCTCGTCGCGGCCCCGGTGTTCGTGTGGGCGCTCTTGATCTTCTTCAAGTTCTTCTGGGTGCTGAACCTCACGGCCCAGATCGTCCGCGTCGCCCGGCCCCGGACCGGGAACATCTGGGTGGACCTGCCGCTCTTCCTGTTCTCGTTCGTGTTCGTGTTCTTCTGGCCGTTCTCGCTGTTCGTCATCGTCTGGTTCTTCAACGGCCTCCGCGGGCTGTTCAACCCGGCCCGCGCCCTGACCCGCAAGCGGAAGCAACTGGCAACGGTGTTCGTCACCCTCGACCGCGACTCGCCGGGGATGATCGAACGCTACCTGCGGGACGACGAGGCTTACGCGGACCGGATCGGCCGGTTCCTGGCCGACCACCACGTCCGCATCCCGCCGAAGCTGTACGACCAGAACGGCCAGTACCGCTACCGGTGCGAGGCGAAGGCGACGGTGCTTTCCACCGCGATCCTGACGGCCGTGGCGCGGGCGCGGGACAACGAGCTGTACGTCCTCCTCGCGGACCTCGCGGACCTCGGCGACGATATCGCCCCGCTGCTGAAGGCCGTGCGGGTGGCGAGGAGCCGCCACCATCACGTCATGGTCGTCGTGCCGTGGCCGGAGGACGTGCCGCCGCCGGACGCGAGTTCGCGGCCGAAGGCCGGGGCGCGGCCGGTGGCTGCTCCGGCGAAGCCGGGGTACGTGATGAGCATCCATCAGCCCGGCCGGTTCATCCACCTGGCTCTGACGCGGGGCTACCAGCAGCGGTTCGACAAGCTGCGGACGGAGCTGGCCCGCGTCGGCGCGACGGTCGTGCGGGTGACGGTGGACGACCCGGTCCACGCGGTGCTGGACCGCATCGACCGCGTCCGTGGCATGAGGACCCGCCGGTGAGCGAGCAGAAGAACAACTTGACGTTCTACTGGAACCGGCTGCTCGACGAGCGGGTGCGAACCTACGTCGTCGTCACGGCCGCGGCGCTGATGGTGATCTTCGTCGCGCAGATCATGTCCGGGTCGCTCATCGCCGGACTGATCCCGCTCATCATGGGGGCGACGGCCCTCGGCCTGCGGTGGACGGCGATGCCAGTCCTGTGCGTCGTCGCCGTGGCGTGGTTTCAGGCGCTGCCGTTCGGCGTCCCCGTCGGCCGGGCGTTCAACCAGGACCCGCGGTTCACCCACTTCCGCATGCAGGACCTGCTCCTCGGCGCGGCCGTGGTCGTGTACCTGATCGCGCAGTACCGGGTCTACACGCTCGCGCACATGGCCGTGCCGGACGAACGCGACCCGCGGTTCCGCAAGGCGAACGCGCTGCCCGACCGCCGCGACCCGGACCTGATCGACGAGCGGGAAGTGCCGCAGTTGCTGGTGACGGCCGCCGTCGTCCTCGTCGCCGGGCAGGTCGCGTGGCTCGTCCTCAGCGAGACGGTGCTGGACTTCCGCCAGCTCCCGCCGATCCGCCTGCGGCCGGCCGCCGGGGTGCGGTTCGACGGCGCGCACTCCCTGGCCACGAGCCGGTGGCTGCTGTTCGTCATCACGTTCGGCGTGACGATCTTCCTCGCGCGGCTCGCGTTCTGGTACTGGCGGATCCGCACGCTGAACCGGGCCGAGGCGCAGCTGGTGCTGGCTGACACCGGCTGGTCCGAGATGCGCCGCGAGGCGGCCCGACAGGAGACGTGGCGGGCGTTCGGCAAGTACCGCCACCGGCCGGCCCCGCCGCGGCCGAAGCTCAAACCGAAGCCGCGGCCGGACAGGCCGTGGCTCGGCGCGGCCGTGGTCCGCGGCTGCCTGATCGTTGTCATCGCGGTGGCCATCGCGCTCCTCATGGTGTGCGCCGGCGTGTGGATCATGGACGCCCGCCGTAGCCAGCAGTTCTAACGTCGAGGGTTTCGCATGAGCGTTTGGGTTCGCGAGGTGGCCGGGTGGGCGCTGGTCCTGCTCGGGCTGATCCTGTTCGGCGAGGCGTGCCTGTTCGTCATAAACAAGCGGATTTTCTCGGCCGGGCCGTTCCTGTTCGCCGGGTTCGTGGTGTTCCGCGGCGGGCTGCACCTGGTCAAGGTGGCGACGGCGGCGCGGGCGTGCCAGTCTGCGGCCGAGCCGGTCGCGGCCCGCCCGGTCGCGCGGGCGGTGCGGACGCGGTCGTTCCAGCCCGGCACGCCCCGCGGCAACGTCGTGCCGGGGCCGACCGGCCCGGCCCGCGCGGACTGATTCCCCACCACTTCCGCCGGTTCCGTTTCCGCGCGTGCCGCCAACCCATAAACCACGGGTAGGCACGCACCCACCCCGCCGCACCCCTCTGGCCAGAGACGCTCATGAGTGAACAAGATTACAAGCCGGGACTCGAGGACGTTCCGGCCGCGAAATCGGCGATCAGTTTCATCGATGGCAAGCGGGCCCGGCTGGAGTACCGCGGCGTCCCGGTCGAGGTGCTGGCGAAGGAGAGCAGCTTCGAGGAAACCGCGTGGCTGTTGCTCAAGGGCGAGTTGCCGACCCAGAAGCAACTCGCCGACTTCGACCACGACCTCCGCCAGCGGCGGGGCATCCACTACCGGCTCAAAGACCTCATCAAGTGCTTCCCGGCCACCGGTCACCCGATGGAGGCGTTGCAGGCCAGCGTCTCGTCCCTCGGCATGTTCTACCCGCACCGGGAGGTGAAGGACGCGGCCGGGAACTGGGACGCGGCGTGCCGCATCCTGGCGGCGATGCCGACGGTCGTGGCGGCGTTCGCCCGCGTCCGCCGGGGGGAGGAAATCCTCGACCCGCGGCCGGACCTCGACCACGCGGCGAACTTCTACTACATGGTTTTCGGCAAGGAGCCGACGCCGGCGACCCGGAAGGTGCTGGACGCCTGCCTGGTGCTGCACGCCGAGCACGAGATGAACGCCAGCACGTTCACCGCCCGCGTGACGGCCAGTACGCTGGCGTCGCCGTACCAGACGATCGCGGCCGCCATCGGCTCCCTGTCCGGCCCGCTGCACGGCGGGGCGAACGAGGAAGTGCTGCTGATGCTCGAAGAGATTCAGACCGCCGCGAACGTGAAGCCGTGGCTGGACGCGAAGCTGGCGAAGGACGCGAAGTTCAAGGTGATGGGCCTCGGCCACCGCGTCTACAAGGTGAAGGACCCCCGCGCGACGGTGCTGCAAGAGTTGGCCGAGCACATGTTCGCGGAGACGAGCCGGCCGAAGAACTACGAGACGGCCCTGGAACTGGAGCGGGTCACGGCCGGCATCTACGGGGCGAAGGGCGTCTACCCGAACGTGGACTTCTTCTCCGGCGTCGTCTACCAGAGCCTCGGCATCCCGACGGACGTGTTCACGCCGATCTTCGCGATCGGCCGCGTCGCCGGGTGGCTGGCGCACTGGCTGGAGCAGCTGAACGGCAACCGCATCTTCCGCCCCGCGCAGATTTTCGTCGGCAAGGCCGACGCGGATTACGTCCCGCTGGAGAAGCGGCCGTAACCCGGAGAATGACTCGTGCCCGCGGGTTACTACATTTGCGAAGGGGTCCGGCGGGCGGTCGCGGCGCTAGCGTGTGGTAACGTGGACATACCGGCACGCCTGGAAGTGCCCGGCCAGCCCGACGTGTTTTTCAGGGTCTTTCTGAGCGAGTTGCATTCCCCGAAGGCCGTCGTCCTGCGAGATTACCGGTACGTGACCGGCGTGGAATACCCGACGGCGGTATTGAGAACCGAGCCGCCGCCCATTCACGTCGAACCGCTCGGTCAGCCGGGGCAGGGCCGGAGCATTCCGTTGAACCTTGTGAAGCTCGTTTGAGGTGTCGCCGATGCACGTGCTCACCACCGACCTGAGATCCCGGCTGCGGTACGTTCTCCACATGGGGCTGGTTGACATCCGCAACGTCGCCCCGTGCGCGGGCTACGGGGAGCAGATCGCGCACCTGGCCGACGTGCTGGAGTTCTTGCCCAAGTTTCTCGACGACGAGACGGACCTCGAACCCCACTTCGAGATGATCGTGGAACAGTTCGTCGCCTACAAGCGACGGTTCCCCGACTCGCGGCACGATTACGTTGGAATCCTGGAAGGGACGCGGGCGATGCCGGGCTACTGAACCTGCCAGTACTCGAAGTACGGAGGGGGTATGATGTCCCGTATCCAAACCGCCCTCGACCAGATCACCTTCGCCCGCCGGTACACCACGGAGCTGCTCGACACCATCCCCGCGGACCAGTGGTTCCGGATGCCGTCACCGGGTACCACGCACGTCGCGTGGCAGGTCGGCCACCTCGCGATGGCCCAGTACCGGCTCTGCCTCGAACGGTGGCGGGGCGTGCGGCCGGAGGACGCCGACCTCATCCCGCCGGCGTTCCTCGCGCTGTTCCTCCGGGATTCCGTGCCGGACCCCGACCCGGCGAAATACCCATCGCCCGCCGACATCCGTGCCACGTTCGACCGCGTCCACGCCTTCACGACCCGCACAATCGCTTCCTACGACGAGGCCGAGTTCGACCTGCCGATGCACGCGCCGCACCGCCTCTGCAAGACCCGCGGTGAGTGCCTGTTCTGGGCGGCCGCCCACGAGATGCTCCACGCCGGGCAAATCGGACTCCTGCGTCGGCTTCTCGGACAACCGCCTGTCTGGTAATCCGCCGAACGAGCGCACGCCGCCGGACCGTGTACTAACCTCCCTTACGGATACCCTTCCCGGAGGCGCGGTTATGTTTCGGTCCCGAACCTTGTTTGCACTGTCGGTCGCAATTGTCGGCCTCGTCCTGAACGCGGGCCGCCTCCCCGCCGCCGACCTCGACCGGACCCAGTACGTCGGCCGCGGGGCGGACGGCAATCGCACCGCTTACGAGGCCGTTTCCGCCGACGGGCAACCGCTCGTCGGGTTCGAACTCGGCCTCGCGAACCGGCCGATGGGCTACCAGGTGTCCGCGTTCCGCCCGATTTTCAAGGGCGAGAAGCAGCCGCAGAAGGACGCCGGCCTGTTCCGGGACGGCCCGGCCGCGAAGGCGCTGGTGACGAAGGTGGTGCGGGTCGTCGCGAAGGACGGGTACGCCGTTTCCGGGATCACGGTGCAGACCGGCCTGCTAATCGAGGCCGTGCGGTTGCGGTTCGCCAAGCTGACCGGCGACGCCCTCGACCTGAACGACTGGTACCAGGGCGACTGGCTCGGCGCGGCCGAGACGAAGGGGACGATGACGCAACTCGAGTCCGACGGCCGCCCGATCCTCGGCGTCACGGCCGCGGCGGACGACGTGAAGGCGTGGGGCATCGGGTTCGTGTACGCCGCCAAGCCCGGCGTCCCGGCCCCGGCCCCGCGGGTCGTGCCGACGAGCCGCCAGGACCCGCGGGCGGCACAACCGCCGACGACGATCGTGAACCTGAAGGAGCACCTGCGGGCCGAGACCGACCGGCAGTTCGCGGAGTTCCAGAAGGCGGTCGAGAAGTTCAACAAGCCGGACGACCTGCTCGCGGTCTCGGACGCCGACGTGGCGAAGCTGCGGGCGATGGGCGACGACCTCGACAAGCGGGACAACCTGACGGTCGACGAGCGGGCGAAGGTGGCGAAGCAGCGGCAGATGCTCGCCGCCGTCCCGAGCAAGGCGGCGATGAAGGCGACGGGCGAAAAGGCCGCGAACAAGTCGTTCCTGCGGTCGGTCGCCCTCGGCATGGTCGCGTTCTTCGGCGTCTCGCTGGCCGCGTACTTCGTCGTGCAGAAGAAGCGGCTCGGGACCGCCGGCCTGTCGGCCCGGGTGCGGCGGGCCATGCCGGTCCGGGAGCCGGAGCCGGTCGAAGACGAAGAGCCGATCCTCCTCGAATCGTCGGCCGGGCGGTGATCGCGGTCGGTTGCTGTTGCCGGGCCGCGGTCATACACCCAAGCTAGACCGCGACCGCACCAGCAATCGGAACCGTCCCATGCTCGACGCGAACTTCATCCGCGACAACCTCGACGCCGTGAAAGCGAACTGCAAGAACCGCAACGTCACGGCCGACGTGGACGCGGTCGTGCGGCTCGACGCGGAGCGGAAACAAATCCAGCGGCAGGCCGACGAGACGAAGGCCAAGCAGAACGAGCTGAGCAAGAAGTTCCAGTCCGCGAAGCCGGAGGAGCGGGCCGCCCTCAAGGACGAAAGCACGAAGCTCAAGGAGCAGGTCACCGGGTTCGACGCGAAGCTGAAGGAAGTCGAGAAGGCGCTGCACGCCGCGATCCTGCCGATCCCGAACATGACGCACCCGGCGGCCCCGGTCGGGACCGACGCGGCCGCCAACGTCGTCGTCAGCAAGTTCGGCGAGCCGACCAAGTTCGATTTCAAACCCAAAGACCACGTCCAGCTCGTCGAGTCGCTGCACCTCGCCGACTTCGAGGCCGGGGTGAAGGTCGCCGGACAGAAGTTCTACTTCCTCAAGAACGAGGCCGTGCTGCTCGAACTAGCGCTCGTCCAGTACGCGATGCAGAAACTCGTGGCGAAGGGGTTCACGCCGATCATCACGCCGGACCTGGCGAAGGTGGACGTGCTGGAGGGGATCGGGTTCGCGCCGCGGGACCATGCCGAGACGCGCCAGGTGTACACCATCGCGGACAGCGACCTGTGCCTGATCGCGACGGCCGAGATCACCCTCGGCGGGATGCACCGGGACGAGATTCTGGACGAGGCGAAATTGCCGATGAAGTACGTCGGGCTGTCGCACTGCTTCCGCACGGAGGCCGGGGCCGCCGGCCGGGACACGCGGGGGCTGTACCGCGTCCACCAGTTCACGAAGGTCGAGATGTTCGCGTTCTGCACGCCGGAGCAGAGCGACGCCATCCACGAGGACATCCGCCGGATCGAGGAAGAGATATTCACCGGCCTCGGCCTGCCGTTCCACGTCATCGACACCTGCACCGGCGACCTCGGCGGCCCGGCGTACCGGAAGTACGACCTGGAAGCCTGGATGCCCGGCCGCGGGACCGGCGGCGAGTACGGCGAGGTGACGAGCACGTCGAACTGCACCGACTACCAGGCCCGGCGGCTGAACATCCGCTACCGGCCGGCGGGCCAGAAGGGGACGAAGTTCGTCCACACGCTCAACGGCACGGCCGTGGCCTGCACGCGGGCGATGATCGCGATCCTGGAGAACTACCAGCAGGCCGACGGCAGCGTCGTCGTGCCGGAAGCGTTGCGGCCGTGGGTCGGTAAGGACGTGATCAAATAGTAGTAGGCACACTCCGTGTGCCGTCTCCTGCCTGCCGCGGGGAGTTCGCCCGAGTCGCTGCGACCCGCAGCAGACGGCACACGGAGTGTGCCTACTACTATGTCGCCGACCGACCCCATACGTTGATACCCAAATCCCTCTCGCAACCGCCCCTGGGTATCTCATGTCGCCGCGTATCCCCATCGCGCTCGCGCTCGCCGCCGTCCTCGCGTTCGTCTCGTTCGCCCCCGACGCCCTCGACCCGCGGACGCGGGCAATGCTCGGCGTGCCGTTCTTCGTCGGCGTCGCCTTGCTCTTCTCGACAAACCTCCGGGCGATCAACTGGCGGACCGTCGCCTCCGGCTTCGTCCTCCAACTCTTACTCGCCGCCCTCATCCTTCAAAACGAGTCGGTGTACGCCGGGTTCAAGGCGGTCGGCGACGCGATTCAGAAGTTCATCGACTTCACCGACGAGGGGGCGAAGTTCGTCTTCGGCGGCCTCGCCGACGGGTCGAAGCCGACCGGGTTCATCTTCGCGTTCAAGGCGCTGCCGGCCGTCGTGTTCGTGTCGTCGTTCTTCACCGTCCTCTACTTCCTCGGCGTGCTGCAGTTCATCGTCACCGTGTTCGCGAAGCTCATGGTGAAGGTCATGGGCACGAGCGGGGCGGAGACGCTGTCCGGCGTGGCGAACGTGTTCATGGGGCAAACCGAGGCCCCGCTGATCGTGAAGCCCTACGTCTCGCGGATGACGCAGTCCGAGTTGCTCGCCCTCATGGTCGGCGGCATGGCCACGATCTCCGGCGGCGTCATGGTCGCCTACGTCGGCATGTTGAACAGCATCGGCATGGCCGAGCAGGCGACGGCGATCCTGGCGACGAGCGTGATGGCCGCCCCGTGCGGGCTGTACGTGGCGAAAATCCTGCTCCCGGAAACGCAAGTCCCGGAAACCCGCGGGGTGGTGAAAACGCCGGTCGAGCGGGTCCACGCGAACGTGTTCGACGCCGCCGCCGACGGCGCGAGCGAGGGGATGAAGCTCGTGTTGAACATCGCCGCGATGCTGATCGCGTTCATCGCGTTCATCGCGCTGTTCAACCACTTGCTCGGCAAACTCGACGGGGCCTTGAACCTCAAACCGTATTGGGGCTGGAAGGAGCCGCTCTCGTTGCAGATGATCTTCGCGTGGCTTTTCTCGCCGATCGCGAGCCTGATGGGCGTGCCGGGGGCGGACGTGTCGAAGGTCGGCGAGTTGCTCGGCACGAAGTTGGTGCTGAACGAGTTCGTGGCGTACACGGTGCTGTCCGAGAAGTTCAAGGGGTCGATGGACCCGCGGTCCGTGGCGCTGGCGGCCTACGCCCTGACCGGGTTCGCGAACTTCGCATCCATCGGCATCCAGCTCGGCGGCATCGGCGCGATGGCCCCCGACCGCCGCGGCGACCTCGCGAAGCTCGGCTTGCGGGCACTTCTCGGTGGCTTCCTCGCCACGCTGATTAACGCCGCCGTCGCAGGCGTGTTGATGTCCCCGTGAACCCCTCCCGCCGTCCGGCGTGTCTCAATAGCATGGCAATTCCCATGTGAAGGACCGGACCATGCTCGTGCCGCTGTCGTGGCTGAAGGATTACGTCGAACTGCCGAAGAACCCCGCCGACCTCGTCGAACGGCTCACCCTCGCCGGCCTCGAATCCGCCGGCGTCTACGTCTACGGCCTGCCCGTTCCCGAGGGGCTTCGCGTCAAGCCCGAGAACGCCGGGCTGCCGTGGGACCGGGACAAGGTCGTCGTCGCGAAGGTGCTGAAGATCGAGAAGCACCCGGACGCGGACAAGTTGAAGCTGGTCACCGTCGAGTACGGGGCGGCCGCGCCGAAGACGGTCGTGACCGGCGCGCCGAACATCGCCCCCGGCGAGAGCGGCATGAAGGTCGTCCTCGGCCTCAAGGGGTCGCGGTACTTCTACACGGACAAGGACGGCAAGAAGACGGTCTTCACCCTGGAGCCGAAGAAGCTCCGCGGCATCGACAACGACGCGATGTGCATGTCGAACTTCGAGCTGGGCATCGCCGAGGACCACGACGGCATCATCATCCTCGACGACGCCGACCCGACCCCCGGCACGCCGCTGGCGGACCTGCTCGGCGACATCGTCGTCGAACTCGACGTGCTGCCGAACATGGCCCGCTGCCTGTCGCTGCTCGGCGTTGCCCGCGAGGTCGCGGCCCTCACCGGCGGCAAGGTTCAAGAGCCGAACCTCGACCTTCCCACTACCTCAGAATCGGTCGAAGGCAAGGTGAAGGTCGAGATCGAAGACCCGAAGCTCTGCCCGCGGTACTCGGCGACGATCATCCGCGACGTGACCATCGGCCCGGCCCCGCGGTGGCTCGGCTCGCGGCTGCGGTACGCCGGAATGCGGCCGATCAGCAACGCCGTGGACATCACCAACTACGTGATGCTGGAATACGGCCAGCCGCTGCACGCGTTCGACTACGACGCCCTCGTGAAGCGGGCCGGCGGGAAGGCCCCGACGATCATCGTCCGCAGCGCGAAGGCCGGCGAGAAGTTGAAAACACTCGACGGCCAAGACCGCGAGCTGTCCGCGGAAGACCTGGTCATCGCCGACACCGCCGGGGCGATTGCCATCGCCGGCGTGATGGGCGGCCTCGAAACGGAAGTGACAGCGGCCACGAAGAATATCCTGCTCGAATCCGCGAGTTTCGACTTCGTGTCGGTCCGCAAGACGGCCCGCAAGTTCAACCTGTTCAGCGAGGCGAGCACTCGTTTCAGCAAGGGCGTCCACCCGGAAGTCGTCGGCCCGGCGGCGAAGCGGGCGGCGCAACTCTTCCACAAGCACGCGGGCGGGAAAGTTCTCGCGGGCGTCGTGGACAATTACCCGGCCCCGATCCCGCCGCGGACGATCGAGCTGAACAAGGCCGAGATTCACCGCGTCCTCGGGTTCGAGTTGCCGCCGGAGGAAGTCGAGCGCGTGCTGACGGCGTTGCAGTTCAAGGTCGAGCCGACGATGTGGGGCTGGGCCGTGACCACGCCGCCGACGCGGCTGGACATCCAGGCCGGGGCCGCGGACCTGATCGAGGAGTTGGCCCGCGTCAGCGGGTACGACAAGCTGCCGGAGTCGCTGCTCGCGCAGGAGATGCCGCCGCCGGTCGGCAACCGCGCGCTAGAACTCGAAGAGCGGGTCCGCGATCTGTTGGTGAATCGAGGACTGTACGAGGCAATTACCTACTCCCTCTCTTCCGAGGAAGCGGAGAAAAGGCTATCCCCCGAAAGCCCGGCGACGAACGTCGCCGGGGAGTCCATCAAGCTCAAAAACCCGATCTCCCCCGAGCGGGGCGCGATGCGCCGCACCCTGCTACCGGGGCTGCTCGCCGTCGCGAAGTACAACCTCGAATCGACCGACCGCGTCGCCCTGTTTGAAATCGGCCCCGTCTACCTGCCGAAGGCCAACGCCCTGCCGGACGAGCCGACCCGCCTCGCCGTCGTCCTCACCGGCCGCCACGGGTCGTCCGCCTGGGACCGCCCCGCCGAGCAACTACCGCCCGCCGACTTCTACGACCTCAAGGGCGTCGTCGAGCAACTCGCCGCCGACCTGCACCTGCCGGGCGTCACGTTCCAACTGGCGAAGGGCGTCCCGCACCTGCACCCCGGCCGCGCCGGGGAACTGCTCGTCAACGGCCAACCCGTCGGCCCGTTCGGCGAGTTGCACCCGAAGGTCGCGGCCGCGTTCGAGTTCAAGGACCGGGCCGTTCAGGTCGCGGAACTCGACCTCGCGGCCGTGCTCAAGCAAGTCCCCGACCGGTACGCCTACCGGCCGTTCTCGACGTACCCGCCGGCGAAGCGGGACCTCGCGGTCGTCGTCGCGAAGGACGTGCCCGCCGAGAAGGTGAAGGCCGAACTCGTCGCGGCCGGCGGCGACCTGCTGTCCGCCGTGGAACTGTTCGACGTGTACGAGGGGCCGACCATCCCCGCCGGCACGAAGTCGCTGGCGTTCGCGCTGTCCTACCAGGCCGCGGACCGGACGCTCGGGGAGAAGGAAATTCAGAAGGCGCACGAGAAGGTCGAGGGCCGCTTGAAACACGTGCTGAAGGCCCAAATCCGCGGGAAGGACCTGGTCTAATGGGGCTGGACGGCGCACTCGCGCGGCTCGAAACCGACCTCGCGCACGACCTGCTCCGGTTCGTGCCGGAGTTGCTCGTCTGTGCCGGCATCCTCGGCGGGCTGTTCGCGAAGCTGTTCCGCGCGGCCGCCCGCGTCCACCTCGTCCCGTTCGCCGTCGGCCTCGTCGTGATCGCGTTCGGGTACGCCGCCACCGACTGGATGGACACCGAGGCGTTCCGCGGCCTCCTCCGGCTCGACAACTTCGCCACGTTCTTCCGCGCGTTCGTGTTGCTCTCCGCCGCCCTGGTGCTGACGCTCGCCCGGATCACCGGCCTGCCGGACGCGACCGACTCGGCCGACTTCGTTACCCTCGTCCTCGGCGCGACGCTCGGCATGATGCTCATGGCGTCCGCCAACCACCTGCTCACCGTCTTCCTCGCCGTCGAGATGGCGAGCCTGCCGAGCTACGTCCTCGCGGGTTTCCTGAAGGGGAAAAGCCGGTCGAGCGAGGCGGCGTTGAAGTACGTCGTCTACGGGGCGGCCGCGTCGGGGATCATGCTCTACGGCATCAGCCTGTTGGCCGGACGATTCGGGTCGGCGTCGCTGATGATCGTCGGAAACGGGTACACGATCGCGATGGCGACCGGCGAGTTCGACCTGCCGCTGGCCGTCGCCACGCTGTTCCTGTTCGTCGGCCTCGGGTTCAAGTTGGCCGCGTTCCCGTTCCAGTTCTGGCTGCCGGACGTGTTCACCGGGGCGGCCGCGGAGGTCGGGGCGCTGCTCGCCGTCGCGTCGAAGGCCGCCGCCCTCGCGCTGGCGATCCGCCTGCTGTACCACCTGTTCTGGGGCATCCAGGTCCTGTTCCAGCCGGCGCACGTGATGGCGGCACTGGCCGTCGTCGCGATCCTCACCGCCACGTTCGGCAACGTCGCCGCGCTCGCGCAAACGAACCTCAAGCGGCTGCTCGCGTACTCGACCGTCGCGCACGCCGGGTACATGCTCCTGGCCGTGGCGTGCTTCCGGCTGCCCGCGTGGTCGGCCCTGTTGTTCTATCTCGTCGGCTACCTGCCGATGACGGTCGGCGCGTTCGCCGTGGCCGCGGTCGTGCGGAACGCCACCGGGTCGGAGGAGATCGAATCGAGCCGCGGGCTGCTCCGACGGTCGCCGATAGTAGGCGTCTGCACGGCCGTGTTCCTGTTCAGCCTGCTCGGCTTGCCGCCGCTCGCGGGGTTCGCCGGGAAGTTCCAGGTGTTCGCGGCCGTCTACCGCGCCGCCGCCGAACACACGGCCGCCGGCCACCCGTGGCTGGGCGCGGTGTTCTACGCCGCCCTCGCCGCCGGCGTGGTGAACACGGTCGTGAGTGCCGGCTACTACCTGAAGGTGCTGAAGGCCGTCGGCCTCGACGACCCGGCGGCGGTTGACGAGAAGGGGAACGCCGTCCCGCTCGGCGAGGGGGTGGCCGTGCGGGTGTACTTGGTGCTCCTGGCGGCCGGGGTCGTTGCCGTGGGCCTCGTCTGGGATCCGGTCCTCGACGCGTGCTGGTACGCCGTCACCGGGCTGACGCGCTAAGAAGAACTGCTGCCCGACTCGTTGCACCCTTCAAGCAATCGCCGATCTTCTTCGGCTTGTGCCAAGTCGCACATCTCCAACAAAACAGGTATGCACTGTCGGAGGACTTCGTTCGGATGATCGCGTTGTGCCTCGAACCACCGGCGGAACGCGACGAGTTCCGGCCGGCTGCCGTACTCGTAGAACGCCCCGAGGCACGAGTGCTGAAGTTCTTGGTCAGGCTCAAACCGTTCAAAGGCTCGTACGCAAGCCAGGTGGAAGAGGCTCAGGTGATATCGCATGCCGCTGTAATGGTTTCGCAGCTGGTAGAAGAAAGCATCACGGTCGCCCCGGCCGACCTGTTCAAGCATCTCGCAAACGGCTTGGTATTCGTCGTATACCTGTTGCAATGGGTCATCACTGGCCATCGAATTCATTGCCCACATGGGTGAAGGTAGAAGTCTAGCGATTCCGTACGGCAATCATGTCCATCGTGAACGACCGGTCCTTCATCCCGACGCCGGCGACCATCGCCTTCGACGCCGCAGGCGGCCGCTTCGGGTCGTAGAACTTCGGCCGCAACTCGTTGAGTGCCGTGCTCACGTCGTTCGCCGAGACGTAGTACGTCGCCTTCACGAGATGGCGGAAGTCACTGTCCGACTTCTTCAACACGTCACGGAGCAGTGCGAACACGTCCGGCACTTCACCCGGCCCGGCCCGTTCCGTCTTCGCCGAGTAGAGGCCGTTGATGTAAATCGTTTCCGGGGCGTTCACCCGCGCGACACGGCAGTAGACCGGCGACGCGGTCATGCGGGGCGGCGTTAGGAACTCGACCGGCGGCGGGTTCGCGTCCTTCGGCGTCGGGGCGTTCGCGATCAGTTCGATCTCGACCGGCAACGACGACTCCCACTCGACGAAAATTAGCGGCGGGGCCTTGCCCTTCTCGAACAGCGCCGCGAACTCCGTTCGCACGTTGTTGGCGGCCGTGATCGGCTTCAGGAACGCCTTCGCCTGCACCACGTCGGCCGGCGTGCAGCCGAGCCAAGCGAGCGTCTTCTTGAGGCTCGCGAGCGTGTTACGAGCGGCCTCGGCGGGCGTCGCGCCCTTCTCGGCCTGCCCGGAGACGTAGACGCGGGAACCATTCGCGCGAAGGGTGTGTGAATACTCGCCGTCGGGCGGCACGGCGTAGACCATGTCCATGCCGAGCGTCGCCTTCGGGTCGGCCAGCTGACCGACAACGAACGCCGCCGCCGGCGGGTTCGTCGGGTACTGGCGCTTGATGGACTGCCGTGCGGCGTCGGCCGCCCCCACGTCCTTCGCGTAGACGTTGAGCTTGACGATGTTGGAACGATACTTTGGCGGCAGGCCGTGGAATAGCTCATCACAATCCGTAGCGAACGCCTGACCGGAATGGGCCAACGCCCGGCCTTCGACGATGACCGCGGCCGTGGTCCCATCGCTCCCGAAGATGTACTTGGGTTCGGCTGCGGCGAGCGGCCACGTGACGTGAGCGGCGGCCGCCACGAGTATGACGAGAAGCCTCATTTACTCGCCCTCAGGAACGCCACGAGATCGGCAAGGTCCTGCTTCGTGAGTTGCTGATCCAACCCCGCGGGCATGATCGACACGCTCCCCGGCTTCAGCGTCTCGACGTTGTCGCGGGCGATGCGTTCCTCCTTGTCCGCGGCCACGACCAGCACGATCTCGTCCGGCGCGTCCTTCTTCAAGATGCCGTTGAACTGCCGGCCGTCGAGCGTGTTGACGTTCACCGGCTCGTAGCTGCGGACGAAGCTGAGGCTCGGGAAGACGATCGCTTCCAGCAGGTCGCGCTCGGTGCGGATGCTGCCGATGCGGGTGAGGTCCGGGCCGGTCGTGCCGCCGACGTACCCGATCTTGTGGCACGTCGCGCACGCGGCCTTCTGGCTGTTGAAGACCTTGTGGCCGCGCTGCACGTCGCCGGCCGGTAGCTCCTTCACGAGCGCGTCGAGCTTGTCCCGCTGCTTCTGAATCTCGGCGTCGAGGATCGCGTACAGCTTCGCGGCCTCGGCCTTCACCGCCGCCGGGTACTTGTCGAGGATCGGCTTGAGTTGCTCCGTGCGGACGGCCGCCCGCAGCTTCGGCTCGTTGAGGGCCGCGAGGAGCGCGAGGCCGACGCCTTCGTCCGTGGACTTTGTGAACGCGGGGAGTAGCTTCGCGAGTTCGACGGGGCCGACGGCCTTCAGCACGGCGGCGAGCTTCACGAGATGCGGCGGCGAGAAGTTGCCGCGCGATAGCACGTCCGCGGCGGCGGACCGCTTGTCGGTCGCCAACTCTGTCAACACGAACGCGAACAGTTCCTGCTGGTCGGCCCGGTCCGGAAAGCTGCCCAGTGCCGCGAGGCGGAGGTCGGCGGGCTGTTTCGCATCGGACGCCACGGCGGCGATGGCGTCCGCGAGCGGCTTCGGGAACGTCTTGAATGGAAGGGCACGGACCGTCGCGAACGCTTCGGCCGCGTTGCCGACGACTGCGTGCGGTAGGGCGTCTGCCCACGCCGCGGGGACGGCCTTCGGGTTCGCGCGGGCCATCGCCCGCAGTGCGACGGCGTTCGTCGCGTGCTCGGCCAGCAGCTTCTGCACGGCCTCGTTCTTCGCGAACTTCGCCAGCCGGTTCGTCAGGTCTTCCTGCTCCACGGCCGACAGCTTCGCGGCGAGCCGCTCGCGGAAGTAGCCGACGAGTTCGCCGCCCCATTCCGGGTGCTTCGCGGCGATCCACCACGCAGTTTCGCGGAGTTCGTCACTCTTCACCGACAGGTTCGGGAGCACGTCCGACGGCTTTAACCGCTTTGCGTCGATGGCTTCGAGTGCGGCTAGAACGCTTCGTCGCGTCAACGCATTCTCGGACGTTAAGCCGCGGGCGGTGGCGTCGTAATCGGCGATCCGAATAAGCGCGTAGGTGATGGCATGATCGACGTGTTGGTCGTGGGGCACGGCGGACGTTTCGAGCAACTTGGGGATGTCTTTCGCGGTGGCCTTCTCGGCCCATCGCCTTCGGTCGTGGAGCGAGTATGTACCGGGGAAACTCGGGAGCGGCGGGGGGGGTGCTCGAAAGCCTACCGTCGCTGGCGGATTCGGGTTCCTGATGCGGTAGATGCCGCCGAAAACGTCGGCCTTCACGAGTTGGGAACTCGGGCAACAGAGCTTGTACCAGCCGCCCGTGTCGATGACTAGGAGCGATTCGTCGGGGGCCGGAATCACGTCCGTCGGGTGGAAGTCCGGGTCGTCGCTCGTGACGAAGTCGCCGTCCCGTGTTTCGTAAGTTCCCCCCTTCGCAATCAGAACGTGCCGGCTCACTTTGCGCAGGTTGAACTGGGCACAGAACAAGTTGTTCTTATAGTCGTCGCCGAAACTCGAGGACTGGAACCGCGCGATCCCCGCCGGGGCTGCCGGCCCCATGTGCGTCATGATCGGCATCGTCTTCGGCGAGGTCCACGGGTGCTCGTAGATCGGGTCGTGGTCCTTGCCCCAGACGCCGCCGGGGACGGCGTGGATGAGGCCGTCCCGGTTGCCGTCGGCCGGGTGCTGGAGGAACGTGTTGCTCACGATCAGGTCGCCGGACGCGGTGAACGCCACGCCGACCGGGTTGTCCATGCCGCCGGTCATCATCACTTCCAGCCCGCTGCCGTCCGGCTTCGCGCGGAAGACGTGCGACGCGCGGGTCGTGAACTTCTTGCCGCTGCCGAGCGTGAGTTCCTGCTTCGCGAACGCGCCCTTGGTCCAGTAGACGAAGCCGTCCGGCCCGCGGTAAGGGCCGTGCAGGTCGTTGGCGCAGCCGGTCAGCGTCTTGCCGTCCCACCAGACCTCTCGCTTGTCGGCCTTGCCGTCGCCGTCGGTGTCGGTCAGCTTCAGGATGTGCGGCGGGCACGCGGAGTAGACGGAGCCGTTCAGGTACATGCACCCTTCCGGGAACGGCAGTTCGTCCGCGAACGTGGTCGCCTTGTCGAACGTGCCGTCGCCGTCCGTGTCGTCGAGGCGGACGATCTTGTGGGCCGGTTTCTTCTCTGCGACTTCCTTGTGGGTGATCGGCCCGGCCATGTCGATGACGTACAGCCGGCCCTTCTCGTCGAAGTCGCCGATGACCGGGAACTTGACGAGCGGCGGCCCGGCGACCTTCTTGATCTCGAACCCGGCCGGGACCTTCAACGGCGGGTCGGCGACGGCCGCGGACGCGCTGAGCAACACGCCGAACGTCGCAACGAACGTGCGAATCATGTAACGACCTCGTGGGACTTTTTCCGTCGCTCCGATTATGCCGCTTCCGCGGACGAAATTCACCCTCCGACCCCGGAAAAGCCGAATAATGACGAGACCCGGCAGTATCCCGCCGGGCGGGGTGGGTCATGCTCAAGCGGTTGGAACTGATCGGGTTCAAGTCGTTCGCGGACAAGACGCGGTTCGACTTCGCCCCCGGCGTCACGGCCGTCGTCGGGCCGAACGGCAGCGGCAAGTCGAACATCGTCGATGCCGTCAAGTGGATCCTCGGCGAGCAGTCGGCCAAGTCCCTCCGCGGCGGCGAGATGGCGGACGTGATCTTTAACGGGTCGTCCACCCGCAAGAGCCTCGGCCTGGCCGAGGTGACGATGACGTTCGACAACGCCAAGCGGCAGCTCGCGTTCGACGGCGACGAGGTGCAGCTGACCCGCCGCGTCTACCGCGACGGCCAGGGCGAGTACCTCATCAACGGCACCGTCGCCCGGCTGAAGGACATCAAGGAGATGTTCCTCGGCAGCGGCGCGGGCCAGGGGGCGTACAGCATCATCGAGCAGGGCCGGGTGGACGCCCTGCTCGTCGCGTCCACGAAGGACCGGCGGCACATCTTCGAAGAGGCCGCGGGCATCAGTCGGTTCCGCGTCAAGAAGCTCGAAACGCTCCGAAAGTTGGAGAAGGTCGATACCGACCTGAACCGCGTCCGCGACATCCTGCAAGAACTCGAAAAGAACCTCCAGAAGCTGACCGCGCAGGCTGCGAAGGCGCAGAAGTATCAAGAGTACCACGCGAAGCTCCGCGACCTGCGAATCCACGTCGGGCTGCACGACTTCCGCGACCTGACCGAGACGCTGACGTACCAGGAGGGCGTGCTGGCGAATCTGCGGGCCGCCGTCGCCGACGCGACGACGAGGACCGAGTCCGGCGAGGAGGCCATCGGCAAACTCGACTGGGACCTGGGGCGGGCGGACGAGGCGCTCCGCGTGCAGGAGAAGCGGCTCGGCGAGTCGCGGCAGCAGATCGCCGAGCACGAGGCGGCCGTGAAGTCCGGCCGCGAGCAGTTCGCCAACCTCGAAAGCGAAAGCCTACGGCTAGGGAAGCAGCGGGCGGACCTGAGCCTCCGGCTCCGCACCCTCGAAACCGAGTTGGCGAAGGGGCGGGCCGAGGCGACCGACGCGGCGAACGCCGCGGACGCGGAGCAGGACCGGGCGGACGCCGCGGCCTCAGCGCTGAACGTGGTCACGGCCACCCTCGGCGAGCTGACCCGGCAGGCGCAGGCGGACCGCGAGCAGCAGTTCGCCGTCGTCGGCCGGGCGGCCCAATTCCATTCGTCCGCGGACCGGAACCGGTCGGAGGTCGAGCGGCTCCGGCGGGAACTGGCGCGGAAGAAGGCCGAGGGCGAGCGGGTGACGGCCGAGGCGAACGCCATCGGCCAGGCCCTCGACGACCTGTCGCGGTCGGACGCGGACGTTCAACAGAAATTGGCGGCGGCGCGGCAGGGGCTGGCCGACCTCCAGCACCAGCAGACCGAACACCGAAGGCAGGCCGACGGGTTGCAGCCGGACCTCGACTCGCTCCGCGAGCAGCGGAGCGCGCTGACCGGCCGCGCCGACGTGTTGCAGAACCTCGAACTGAGCCTGGAAGGGATCGGCGCGGGCGTCCGGGCCGTGCTGTCAGAATTGCCGCACCCGGCGGTTCACGGCCTCGTCGCGGACCTGCTGACCGTCCCGCGGGAGATCGCGCCGCTCATCGACATCGCCCTCGGCGACGCGGCCCAGCGGTTCGTCGTGCGGGCGGACGCGCTCGACGCCGTGCTGGCGCAGTTCGCGGACCTCCCCGGCCGCGTCGGGTTCATCCCGTTGAAGTCTGCAATCGACGATAACAGTCTGGTGCCCAATTCCGCCGCGAACCTCCTGTCCTGCGCCCTCCCCGACGTTCCGCGGCAGTTGCTCGGCGACGTGGTCATCGTGGACGACCTCGCCGCCGCGCGGGCGGCGGCGGCCGAACACGCCGGCCGGCGGTTCGTGACGCGGCACGGGGAGCTGTTGGAACCGGACGGCACGGTCGTCGTCGGCCCGGCCCGCACGGACGCCGGGATCGTCTCGCGGAAGAGCGAACTCCGCGAACTCCGCGAGCAGGTCGCGACCCTCGAATCGAAGGTCGCCGGCCTGGAACGGGAGCAGACGCGGCTTCGCCATAAGGCCGACGCGCTCGACGCGCCGATCGGCGGCCGGGCCGCGGAGATTCAGACGCTCGCCGGCGAGGCCGGCACGCTCCGCGACCGGATGCTGGAGCAACGGCAGCGGCGGGAGCGGCTGACCGAGCAGGCCGCGCTGGTCGTGAGCGAGTCGGCCATCCAGGCGGGGGAACTTCAGGAAGCCGAGGCCGCGTGGGAGGACGCGAAACGGTTCGCCCAAGAGGCCGACGCGGAAGCGACGACTCTTCGGACCCGACTGAGCCAAGCCGAGGAGCAGATTCGCGCCGCCGAGCAGAACCGCGAGACGCGGCAGGCCGAGAACACGGCCGCCCAGGTCGCGCTGACGCGGGTGAAGCAACAGGCCGCGGCGTTACGGTCGCGGTGCGCGGAACTCGAAACCGAAACGAAGCAGCGGAAGATCGACGCGATCAACCTGGCAAACGCCGAGCGCACGTCGCGGGAGCGGATCGTCGAGTGCCAGCTCGCGATGCTCCGGGCGACGGCGGCCGCGGCCCAGGCTTACGCGGACAAGGAACACCGCGAGCACGCCGTCGCCGAGTGGGCCGCGAAGCGGGAGGCGCTGCGGGCCGAGCGGGACCGCGTCCAGGAGGAACTGAAGGCGATTCGCGACGCCTGGAAGCAGCGGCAGGACCAGGCCCACGCCCACGAGCTGACCGTCCGCGACCTCGTGAACCGCCGCGAAACGATCGCCGGCCGGATTCGCGAAGATTATCAGGTCGAACTGCCGGAACTCGCGAAACAGGAGGCGGTTCAACTCGACCGGCCGCTCGACGAGCTGCAGGACGAGATCGACGAGTTGAAGCGGAAGCTCGCGAAGCTCGGCAGCGTGAACCTCGAAGCCCTCGAGCAACTCGCCGCCGAGGAGGCCCGCGAGAAGGCGATCCGCAACGACTTCGACGACCTCAACGCGGCCGAGAAGTCGCTCCTGGAGATCATCGAGCAGATCAACACGGACAGCCGCCGCCTTTTCTCCGAGGCGCTGAAGACGATCACGGTCCACTTCCAGGAGCTGTTTCGCAAGCTGTTCGGCGGCGGCATGGCGGACATCGTGCTCGAAGACCCGACCGACATCCTCGAAACCGGCATCGAGATCACCGCCCGCCCGCCGGGGAAGGAACTCCGCAGCATCTCGCTGCTGTCCGGGGGCGAGAAGACGCTCACGGCGATCGCGCTCCTCCTGGCGATCTTCCGCAGCCGGCCGAGTCCGTTCTGCCTGCTGGACGAGGTGGACGCGGCCCTCGACGAGGCGAACACCGGGCGGCTGGCGGACATCATTCAGGAGTTCCGCGAGAAGTCGCAGTTCATCATCGTCACGCACAAGAAGCGGACGATGGCGATGGCCGACGTGCTGCACGGCGTGACGATGCAGGAGAGCGGCGTGAGCAAGCAGGTGGCGACCCGCATCGACGACTGGCCGGACGAGCCGCAGGCGGCGGCTTAGCGGCCGACTTCCGAAGTCCGGCTTCGACTTCGGAAGTCGAGCGGACGGAGGGGCGGGTGCCGGGACTTCGGACTCCCCCTGCGCGGGATCGACTTCCGAAGTCGAAGCCGGACTTCGGAAGTCAAGGTCTCACGCCCACGCCTTCACGTCGAGCTGCCTCACCTCGCCGAGCGCCAGTTCCTCCTCGCCGATCAGCAGCAGCTTCGCCCCGACGCACCGGACCGGGCCGCCGTCCGGGTTCACGTGGTCGGTGTCCGTGCCCAACAGGAACGCCTCGTCCGAATCCGACCCCGGATACACCAGCGGCAGCACCGCGTTGAACTCCTCGCCGTCGCAGAGCCGTACCCGCGCCGGGCGATACGCCCCCTCCAGGATGCCGGTCGCGGCCGGGATCGTCACCCGCCGCAACTGCTCGAACGGCAGCCACACGTACCCGCCTCCGACGAACGCCTCCAACACGCTCGCGAACCGGTCGTCGGCGTCGCGGAGGCCGTCGAACTCGCGGCCGTCCACGTGGCCGAGGACGTGCGGCGTACGGTGGTCCGCCCGGTCGATCCAGTCGAGCGCGGCCGCCGGGTCGTTCGCGCGAATTGCCTTCCACCGGCGGCGGGCGTGGGCCGGAACGTCCGCCACGAAACTCGGCCGCCGGCCCGTGGTGCGGGCGTGCGCGGCCCGCACCAACCGCCGGTACCACCGCCGCGCCTTCGGCCACGCCGGGTCCGCCGACGCGATGGCACTGACCGTCCGCCACGCCTCGCGGAAGCGGTTCGCGAGCAGTTGCAACTCGAACAGGAACAGCCGGGCGGCCGCGTCATCGGGCCGGGCCGCGACCTCCTCTTCCTGCAACGCGAGGGCGTCGGCCAGCCGGCCGGCGGCGAGGGCTTGCTGGGGTGTCATGTCGAAGTTTTATCGACCGGCTTAGAATGAGGTCATGCTCGCGTCGTTGAGCCGCCGCGTCCGGCGGGCCGAACTGATGGACGACCCGCGGCTCGACCCCGCCGACCACCGCCGGGCGCTGGCGGGGCTGGCGCGGATCAACCGCGTCAGCCGGCCCGCCGCCGGGTTGTGGCGACCCATCGAGCGACTCGCCCGCGAACAGTCGAGGACGCTCCGCGTCCTCGACGTGGCGACCGGGTCGGGCGACACGCCGCTCGGCCTGTGGAAGCGGGCCGCGCGGTCCGGGTTGCGAATGGAAGTCGTCGGGTGCGACATCAGCCCCACGGCCGTCGCGGCCGCCCGCGAACGGGCGAAGGAACTGGCCGCGCCCGTGACGTTCTTTGAACACGACGTGTTAAAAGCCGACCTTCCCACCGGGTTCGACGTGGTGACGTGCTCCCTCTTCCTCCACCACCTCGACGAGCCGGATGCGATTCTCCTGCTGCAACGCATGGACCGGGCAGCGCGACGTTTGGCGCTCGTCAGCGATCTCGACCGCTCGCGAATGAACTACGTCCTCGTCTGGCTGGCGAGTTACTTCGTCGGGCGAACGCGGGTCGTTCGACACGACGGGCCGACTTCCCTCCGCGCGGCGTTCACGCGGGCGGAAGCCCTCGCCCTCGCGGATCGGGCCGGGCTGAAGGGCGTGACCGCTTCTTCGCAGTTTCCGGCCCGGTTCCTGCTCCCGTGGGGGAAGCCGTGAGCATTCCCGCGACCATCACGACTTCCGAAGCCGCGAACGCCGTTTGGGGCGCGGCCGTGATCGGGGCCGGACCCGCCGGGTCGGTGACGGCTGGGCTGCTGGCCGGCCGCGGGTTGAAGACGTTGCTCATCGACCGTGCCCACTTCCCGCGGTCGAAGGTCTGCGGCAGCTGCCTGAACCGCACCGCGCTCGCGGCGCTCACGGCCGCCGGGGTGGGCGAAGTCCCGTCGCGGCTGGGGGCCTTACCCCTCGACGGGGTGAAGCTCGCGTCCGGCGGGCGAACGGCGCGGCTGGCGTGGCCGGGTGGCGTGAGCCTGTCTCGCGAAGCGCTCGACGCCGAGTTGATTCGCGAGGCGGTCGCGGCCGGGGCGGAGTTCCTTCCGGGCACGCGGGCGGCGATGGGCGAGGTCGTCGATGGATACCGGCGTGTACGCCTCGAACAAGTTTTCACATCGGCCCGCGTCGTGATCGTGGCCGACGGGTTGAACGGGCAACTCGCGGCCGACGCCGCGCCGGGGTCGCGGATCGGGGCCGGGGCGATGGTCGCCGACCCGCCGGCGTGGTGCGCGCCGGGTACGGTTTACATGGCGTCCGCGGCCGGCGGGTACGTCGGCCTCGTTCTCGTCGAAGGCGGCCGGCTCGATGTCGCGGCGGCGTTCGACGCCGCGTTCGTGAAGGTCAGTGGCGGCCTCGGGCCGGCGGCGATGAAAATCCTCGCCGACGCGGGACTGCCTGATTTTCCAGGGCTTTCGACGGCCGACTGGAAGGGGACGCCCGCACTGACACGGGCCGCGCGTCAGGTCGCGGGCGAGCGGTGGTTCGCCGTCGGCGACGCGGCCGGGTACGTCGAGCCGTTCACCGGCGAGGGGATCGGATGGGCGATTTCGTCCGCCGTCGGGGTTTGTCCCTTCGCCGTTCGGGCCGCGACTTCGTGGAATGACGAACTCGCCCATGACTGGGCGCGGGCGCACCGGCGGATCGTCGGCCGCCGGCAAACGCTCTGTCGTGCGGTCGCGTGGACGCTCCGCCGGCCGCGGCTGTGCGCCGCGGCCGTGCAGCTGCTCCGCCTCGCTCCCGCACTGTCGCGGCCGGTGATCCGCTTGCTGCACCGGCCCGCCGTTTAGGAAAGTGGACCCGCATGAGCTTTCAGATTCGCGGCCTCGGCACGGCTCTGCCGCCCGGCCACGTCACGGCCGACGAGGGCCTCCGCGTCGCCCGCGTCATCGGCGGGCCGACCTCGCGGGAGTCCGGGTTCCTCCCGGCCGTCTACGAAGGCTCCGGCAACCGGCGGCGGGCGCTCGTCCACGGCCGCGACGTGATCGCCGACCTGTTCGACGGCACGCGGCACTCCGGCTCGCCGTTCCTGCCGAGCGGCGACCCGAACTTCCCCGGCCCCTCGACCGGCGTGCGGAACGCGATGTACGCCGAGAGTGCCCCGCCGCTCGCGGTGACGGCTTCGCAAGAAGCCCTCGCGAACGCCGCCGTCAGCCCGGCCGAAGTCACCCACGTCGTTACGGTGTCCTGCACCGGGTTCGTGGCCCCCGGCCTCGACTTCGCGCTGATTCGGGAACTCGGCCTGCGGCCGACGGTGCAGCGCACGCACGTCGGGTTCATGGGCTGCCACGGGGCGCTGAACGGGCTACGGGTCGCGAACGCCTACGCGGCCGCGGACCCGGCGGCGGTCGTGCTCCTCGTCGCGGTCGAGCTGTGCAGCCTGCACTACCACTTCGGCGACGACCCGGAGAAGGTGGTGGCGAACGCCCTGTTCGCCGACGGCGCGGCGGCCGTCGTCGGCGCGGCCGGGGCCGGGCCGTGGCGGGTCGCGGCGACCGGGTCGTGCCTCGTCCCGGACTCGGCGAATGCGATGACGTGGCTGATCGGCGACAACGGGTTCGAGATGACGCTCGCGAAGCAAGTGCCGAAGCGGATCGCCGAATCCCTCGGCCCGTGGATGACGGCCTGGTTAGGGGAACACGGCCTGACGGTCGCGGAGGTCGGCAGTTGGGCCGTCCACCCCGGCGGGCCGAAGATCGTGGAAGCCGTCGAGGCCGCCCTCGGCCTGCCGCGGGCCGCGACCGCCGCGTCGCGGGAGGTGTTCGCGACCCACGGCAACATGTCGTCGCCGACGGTGCTGTTCATCGTCCGGGAGTTGATCCGGGCGGACGCCCCGCGGCCGTGCGTCATGCTCGGGTTCGGCCCCGGCCTCGTCGCGGAGGCGGTCTTGTTGGCGTGACGCCCGACCGGATGGAACTGAGAAAAAAACGAGAAATCCTGGCGCGAACCGCTGCGCGATTCCGCATACGAATGAGTAGCCGCCGTCGCGCACGCGGACTCGGTCCGCGCGAGTACTCTCGCCGCTTGCCGCGCGGTACGTCGGTTACAAGTTGACTCGCGTTACTCAGCGATTGAAATCTCGGCCTCCATCCGGCGAACGGTTCGCCGGCGGGGGCCATTTTTCATTCGGTTCGTCCTCGTTCGTCTTCTCCCTTCGTCGCCCCGCGCGACGACTTAATTCGGTGTCCTGTTTCGTCCTGGCCAGGCGACCGGCATCTTCGTGGACTTCGTCCACATCATTCGCGCCGCTCGCCGCAACGGAGTGTTTCATGCTAGCGTCCCGTTCCCACCCCGCCCGGCGGTCGGCGTTCACGCTGATCGAGCTGCTCGTCGTGATCGCCATCATCGCGATCCTGATCGGGTTACTGTTGCCGGCCGTCCAGAAGGTCCGCGAGGCCGCCGCCCGCCTCAAGTGTCAAAACAACCTCAAGCAGATCGCGTTGGCGGCCCACAACTACGAAAGCGCGAACGGCGTCCTGCCGCCCGGCTACCTCGGCGACCTGCCCCGCGGCATTCCGGGGGCGACCATCTTCGCCAACGGCCAATGGGTGTGCGTCCTGGCCTTCCTCCTGCCGCACCTCGAGCAGGAGAACGTCTACCGGCAACTGAACGTGAACTGGAACGTCGATCAGGTCGGGCCGATCTGGACGAGCGACGGCCCGACGTGGACGGCGGCGCACACCCGCCTACCAGGGTTCATCTGCCCGTCGTCGGACGACCCGTACACCAGCCCGAACATGGTCAGCCGGCTGACCACGTCCGCGGCCACCGCCGCCGCCACGAGCGGGACGCTGAGCTGGCGGACGTTCGCGGCCGCGACCGAGCAGGGCCTGGGGCGGACGAACTACACCGGCTGCCTGGGCCGGCTGGGGTTCACCGGGGCGGGGGCGGTGGACCGCCAGGAGGGGGTGTTCAGCAACCGGTCGAAGACGACGCTGGTGGGCATCACGGACGGGACGAGCAACACGTTCATGTTCGGGGAGACGCTCGGCCGAACCGGCACGATGCCGCGGGACCTCGCCCTCGGGTGGATGAGCAGCGGCGTTTCGCCGACGAGCTTCGGCATCCCGAACCCGGCGGCCGGGTTTTACAACAACAGCTCGAACCACACCGGCGTCATCAACTTCGCCATGGCCGACGGGGCCGTCCGTACCGTCCGGGCCGGCGGCGACACGACCATCTTCCGGCAGATCTCCGCCAAGGCGGACGGGACCACCCCCGACTACTCGGCCATCATGAACTAACCCCCCGCCGGGGAAAAGGAGATACCGATGACGCGATTCTTACGATGTGCGGTACTCGTCCTCGTCGCCGCGGCCACCGGGTGCGGGGACGACAAGAAGGCGATCCCGCCGGCCGGGCCGATGACCCCGCCCGGCAAGGACGCCGAAAAGGAGGGCGGGTTCGACAAGGGGAAGAAGAACCAGTCGCTCCAGGAAGGGTAACCGGGGGCCGTGAAACGAACGAGGGGTACTCGACCGTCGAGTACCCCTCTCTCATTCGGGCGGAAGAAACTCACTCCTCGACCCGCAGCCCGGCCGCCTCGGTGATGCGGTCGAAGGACGCCCGCACCGTCGTGTAGTTGACGAGCTGCACCACGTCGCGGGTGCTCGTCCGCCTCACCGCCTCCGCCGCCTCCGCGTCCGTCAGGACGATCGGCGAGGCGGCGAGTTGCCGGGCGACCGTGAGCATCGCCCGGTCCGCCGGCGCGAACGCGGACCAGTCGCCGTCGAGGGCGTAAATCTGGTCGTCCGTTTGCCCGAGCGCCTTCAGCCGCCGCTTCGCCTCGGCCGTGGCGTACCACGCCCGGTCCTGCCGGGCGATGACCCAGCTCACCTGCGCCTTCAGCAGCGGCGTCAGGTTCCCCTTCTCCTCCGCCGTCCGCTGGCCGGCGACGCGGGCCTTCCCGGCGACGGCGAAGTTCGCGAGCAGCCGCTCGAACCGCGTCAGCGGCTTGTCCGTCACGGCGTCTCCCAGGACTTCGCGGGCCTTCGCCTCCCCGACCAGCGGCAGCCGCGGCTGTCGCGCGCGGGCCTTCGCGAGCATCTTCTCGACCTCTTCCCGCGGTTCGAGCGCCGGGCGGACGGCCACGGTCTCCGTCGTCGGCTTGCCGGTCTTCGGATCGACGGCCAGCGGCGTCACCTTCGTGACCGCCTTCCGGTTCTTCTCCGAGGTCGGCGTGAGGTAGGTCTTGATCGGCAGAATTCGATCCGTCGGCAGCGGCTTCTCCGCGTTCCGGGCGAAGTTGCTGCTCTCCTTCGACTGCGGAATCCCGGCCCCCTCCTTCCACCGGTTCGTCGCGTTGTTCTGCGCCACGGACAGCAGCATCTCCAAAATCTGGAGGTCCGTGTAGTGCTTCTTCAGCCCGTCGATGTCCGCGTCGGAGAGCAGGTGCGGCTCGAAGCTGACCTTCCGGGCGAACGCGAACGCCGTCCGGTCCTTGGGGGTGGACGCCTGCCAGTCGCCGTCGAGGGCGGCGATCTCGTCTTCCGTTAAGCCCGCGACCGCGAGCTTCGTTTCCTGGTGGCCCAGTCAGTAGAGGCAGTTGTTCGTCCGGCTGACGATCCAGAACAGTTGCGTCTTGAACGCATAGGTCAGCGTCATGCCCGGCTCGTTCTCGCGGCCGAACCCGGCCCCGCCGCGGCCGCGGTTCTCTCCGCCGCCGATGTAGACCGACCGCAGCCGGCCCTCGTAGCTCAGGCCGCGCTCGCCGGCGTTGGCGATCTCTTCTTGCGTCGGCGGCGGGAGCTCGAACCGCGGCGTGCGGCCCTTCAGGTCTTCGAGCGCCTGCTTCATCTCCGGCCGGGTCAGCGGGACCGGCAGCGGCTTCGCCGCCGGCGGGTCGGCGTGCGCCGACCCCGCGGCGAGCGTGCCGAGGAACGCGGCTAAGTATTTCTTCATGGCCTGTGTCCTGAAACGGGTGAGGGAATCGGTGTCAGTCGTCCTCGCGGGAGATGCTGACGGTCGGGTCGGTGACGACGCGGTAGGCGAGCTTCTTGCCGCCGGCCTTCCCGCCGTCGAGCTGGAGCGTCACGTCGAACCGGTAGCCGGTCCCGTAGGGGCGGCCGTCGCCGTCGATCGTGAAGTTGGCGAGCTTCGCCCCGCGCTTGAAGTCGGCGTCGAGCAGGTACACCGCCGGCGACTGCTTCTGCAAGTCGTCCGGCGTCTTGCCGTCCTTCCACGCATTTAGCGCGGCCTCGATGGCCGGCCGCGCCTTCTCGGCGGTGGTCGCCATCGGCAGCGGCTGGTCGGAACCGCACCCGGCAAGCAGTAGTACCGCGGCCGGCATCAGAACGCGAAACATGGCGAAGGTCTCTTCGAGAGTGTTCGAATCCTTGTCGGCCGGTCGAGCCGGTCGCGGTGCTCGGTTTCGTCCTCCCGCCGCGGGGAGGGTTTGGGGGGAGCAGCTCGCCCGTTCTCCGAGGCGGTCCTTGCCACGGGTTAAAGCTCACCCCGCCCGAACCCCGCCCCGCGGGGGAGGACGAGAAGTCTGTCGGACGTTCACCCGCGGTCAGTCGATGGTCGTTTCGCCGCCGTCGCGGGACCCCATCGCCCGCCAGGACGTGATGCTAATGTTGTTCGTCACGAACCGGACGGACCCGTCCATCATGCCGACCATGACGCCGCCGGTGTGCATGCTCTTGGCCGTCGTCGCGATCCGGCCGGGCGGGAACATGCACGACCGGGTGTTCGGCAGCGAGACGTGGTAGTACTTCGTGGTCGAGTGGTAGCCGCGGAGCCACGGCGCGCCGATGTCCGAGTTGCCCTGGAACGAGACGTTGTTCGGGTCGATGGCCGCGCACTGCGCCACGGCCTCGTCGGCGGTGTTCGGGTACGTGCCGGGCTGGAACGTGTCGGTGAACGTGGCCTGCCCCTGGTTGAAATCCCCCTTCAGGTGCTCGCTCCACCCGGCGGTGTTGCTCAGCCCGTCGGTGATGGCGGCGAACTTCAACGTCAGCCGCGGGACGAACGGGCCGTTCGGCCGGGGCATCGTCGCGTTCGGGTCGCCGGCCGTGGTGGACGGCTGGCCGTTCAAGAGCGTGTTGCCGGAGTTCGTCCGGTAGTTGTTGCCGGCCCACCCGGCCGGAACCTGGGTCACCGGGTCCGACGGGCAGAGGAACGTCTTGACCGCGATGCCGCGGGCGGCGTCGTTGTTCGCGTGGTTGTGGGCCACGTTCAGATCGATCAGCCGGAAGACGTTGTCCTGTTCGAGTTGCGGCAGCAGGTAGGCGTGGGCGGAGATGCCCGTGCTACCGCCGCCGGCCGGCGGCGGGCCGGCGTCCGACGCGGGCACGAACCCGGACACGTCGTGGTAGTTGTGCGTGGCGATGCCGAGTTGCTTGAGGTTGTTCGTGCATTGCGCGCGGGCGGCGGCCTCGCGGACCTTCTGGACGGCGGGCAGCAGCAACCCGATGAGGATGGCGATGATGGCGATGACGACGAGCAGCTCGATCAGCGTGAACCCGGAGCGACGACGAATGACCATGAGAGCACCTGGGAAGGAGAGAATAATGACGGACCGAGTATGAATCCGCACGCCCCCGAAGCGGGAGACGTGTCCGAACCGACTGCGCGCGAACGGGGCCGGAAAACGGACCCTGTACGCGGATGGCTGTGAACGATCGACGGGGATTGATCGTGAAGCCGCGCCGCAGGGCGAGGGTCACGACGGGGACCGGATTGACGAGTCGGGTGCGAGTGTTTGCGCACGGAATTCGAGCGCAGAAATTCAACGAACTCAGGTCAATCCGCGATTAGGCGAACCGAGGGGGGTCGAGCAGGCAGATCGAGCGGCGGACGGGTCGGCCGAAGGAGGACGGAATGGCACGGAAAGAATCACCGTCGGAACCCGGTTGGGCCACGAATGCGTGAGTGGCCCACTGTTCGGAGGTCGGGGAGACTTTGGGCGGGAAGGAGATCGGGGCGGGCGTCGGGCCCGGGGCCGCCGAGCAGTTCGGACCGTGGCACGGCTTCGCGGGGCCGTGATCCGGATTGTCGTGACCCGCGTGGCCGAGGGTGAGCATCGGCTCGCCGCACCCGGCGTCCGCCCGCCCGCCGGTGAACAGCAGCCCCGCCGTGAGCAACAGAGTTGCCACGGCGAACCGCGTCAGGGATGGGAGAGGGTGGAACATGTGTCTTCGGGTACGACTACACAAGTACCGATGTTAAACTTTTCTCACCGCGAGTCAAGAACGATTTTGCAGGGGCGGCGGATTTCCCCCGAATTATCTACCCGTCAAACGGAACGCTGGCAGGTTGAACCCCAATTACTTCGCCCTGGTGGTGGCCGGCTGCGTGACCGGGGCGGCGAGTTGAGGCTTCACGAACTTCCAGTAGATGATGCCGCCGCCGACGAAGATGGACGCGGCGAGGATCAGGTACAGCGCCGCCTTCTGGGCCGGGGACGCCGCGGGCGTCGGCGAATGCACCTGGGACCGGCGGACCGCCTCGCGGCGGGCCTCGACCGTCTGGTTCGCGAACGGCCCCTGAGTCGGTAGCGGCATCGGCTCGTACCGCGGGCCGGCCGGTGACTCGAACCGCGGCTGGTTGTGCGACGACGGCAGCCCCGGCATCGGCGGCCGGCTGTTCGACATCGGCAGCGCGCCGAACGGGGCCGGGTTCGTCGGCGTTCCGAACGGCGACGGGTTCGCCGGCGGCGGGCCGAACGGGTTGACCATCGGCCGGCTTGCCGGGCGGGCTTCCGCCGTCGCGACGGCCGCGGCCCCCGCCACGGCCAGCAGCGGCACGCCGGACGCATCTTCGGACAGGTGGCCGTCCTGGGCGACGAGATCGACGACCGGCTCCTGGCCGTCCGTCACGGCCGGGCAGAGGATCGGCATCTCGGCCGCCGCCGGCGGCGGGACGTGCGACGGTACGAACGGGGCCAGAGCTGTCACCACCTCGGCCGGCGTCTGGTACCGCATCCCTGGGTCCTTCGACATCATCTTCGCGACGATGCCGGCGAGTTCCTCGGACACCTCGGGGCGGATCTGGCGGATCGGCGTCGGCTCCTTGGTCCGGTGCCACAGCAGCTTCTGCGACACCGTCCCGGTCGGGAACGGCGGGTGGCCGGCGAGCAGGAAGTAGATCGTCGCGCCGAGGGCGTACACGTCCGCCCGCACGTCCACCCCGTGGCTGTTCGCGACCTGCTCCGGGGCGACGTAGTCGGCCGTGCCGAGGACGATCTTGTCGTCGTACTTCACGGTCAGCATGTCCGACTGGTCCTTGAAGAACCGGGCCAGCCCCATGTCGAGCACGCGGGCGTTCCCCTTGCGGTCGATGAGGATGTTGCCCGGCTTCACGTCCCGGTGGATGATCCCGGCCCGGAAGGCGAAGTCGAGGCCGCCGGCCACCTGCCGCAGGTACGAGCACGCCCGGCCGACGTTCATCGGGCCGAACTTCTTGACGATCTCCAGCAGGTTCGACCCGTCCACGTACTCCATGACGATGAAGTGCAGGTTGCCGTCCTGGTCGATGTCGTGGGTGCGGACGATGTTCGGGTGTTCGAGCGACCCGGCGGCGCGGGCCTCGCGGTAGAACCGGCCGAGGGCGGCCGGTTGCTCGGCCTTCGCGGGCGGCAGCACCTTGATGGCCACCCGCCGCTTCATGAACATGTGCTCGCACAGGAACACCTGGCCCATGCCGCCAACGCCGACCCGCTCGAGCAGCTTGTACTTGCCGATGGTGAACCCGCGCCACTTACCTAACAGGAATTGCTCGGCCTGGAAGTTCGTCAGGATGCCGTCGGCGATCATGGCGTCGGACGCCTCGCGTACGTCCGCGGGGATGCCGCGGCCCTTCTGCCGCCGTTGCAGGTGCGCGGTGAGTTTCCCCTCATCGACCATGCCGCTCTTGCGGATGAGTTGAAGGAGTTCCTCGACCGTTGCGGGGGCGGACATAGCGGGCACCGGGTTGAGCGCGGTCAGCGGATGGGCTGAGATTTCAAGCGAAGGCTAGAACAGCAACACCCCGGACGCAAATCCGTCCTGCGTGAATCGGAATGTCAGGCGGGCGCAAGAATTCCGCGCCGACGGAACAATGTCGGACCGGTGCGTTGCGTTCGCTTTCGGTCCCGTCTAAACTGGGCCTTCCCTTTCCCCGTTCCGAGGAGTCCCGATGAACCGCCGCAACTTCCTGAAGCTCTCCGCCGCCACCGCCGCCACCGCCACGACCGGGCCGATCATTCTGGGGGCCGAAAAGAAGGCCGGGACCGATACGCCCGTGATCGGCATCGACGGGTACAAGTACGAGTGCCACCACAACTGGGGCACGCTGCCGAACGACCTCGAGTGGCAGACGACGCACAACGTCGCCATCGACTCGCAGGGGCAGGTCTACATCACCCACCAGGGGCACGAGAAGCGGAAGGGCCTCGACACCACGTTCGTGTTCGACACGGCCGGGAAGTTCATCCGGTCGTTCGGCAAGGAGTGGCACGGCGGCGGCCACGGCATCGACGTCCGCAAGGAGGGCGGCGAGGAGTTCTTCTACTACACGAACACGTGGCGTAGCCCGAAGGTCGTGAAGATGAACGCGAAGGGCGAGGTCGTGTGGAAGCTGGAACGGCCGGAGGCGAAGGAGTACGAGGACGCGAAGAAGAACTACTTCCCGACCAACGTGGCGTTCTGCCCGAACGGCGACCTCTTCGTCGGCGACGGGTATGGGTCGCATTACATGTTGAAATACACGAAGGACGGGAAGCTGCTGAGCGTCTTCGGCGGCCACGGCAATGCGGACGGCCAGTTCACGACGCCGCACGGCAACTGGATCGACGAGCGCACGCCGAACGATCCGAAGCTGGTGGTGTGTGACCGCGCCAACGCCCGGCTGCAAACCTTCGACCTCGACGGCAAGCACCTGAGCACGACCGAGAAGGGGACGGTGCTGTTCCCGGCGCACATCGACATCCAGGGGGACGTGATGCTCGTCCCGGACCTGCACGCGCGGGTGAGCCTGTTCGACAAGGCCGGGAAGCCGATCGTCCACCTGGGGGACGACGAGGCGTGGCGGAAGACGGTGCTGGACGGGTTCAAGGTACGGCGGGACGCGAAGCAGTGGCAAGCAGGGAAGTTCGTCCACCCGCACGACGCGTGCTTCGACCCGCACGGGAACATCTTCGTGGTCGAGTGGGTGGAGGGCGGGCGGATCACGTTCTTGAAGAAGGTGTGACCCGATGGCGAAGCCGAAGTTCGTGGTGCAGCACTTCCTCGTGTGCCAGGACGCCCCGTGGCTGGGCGTCGCTGGCCCGCGGACGCTACGCATTCTCGAAGGCGTCGGGTACACCTACCGCGTCCCCTCCGACGCGGAGTGCCCGGAGTGGGAATTTTGGGTCTACCTCCGGTTGTTTTTGTTGAACGAAGTGTCGGGGTCTCGAAAATTCTGGATCGAGGTCGAGTGGTTGGACGCCCCCGAAGGCGAGCGGAGGATCGCAAGCCAGCACTTGGGGCGAATCCCGTTTCGAGCCGATTCGCCGGTTACCGAACAGGCATTTCGGCTGAACCGTTTGGTGTTTCCCGCGCGCGGACGGTATGCGTTTCGGTTAAAATACCGGCGTCGGTCGTCGCTCTTCGAGTGGCAAGACGTGACGGCCAAGAGCGACTACATTCGCATCGAGTGAGCCATGAAACCCAAAAAGCCGCGCAACCCACCGCCGAAGCCTGGACCGTCCGTCTGGGTCGATATCGAGGCCGGGCCGCCCATCTATCACATCCCGAAGCCGGCGAAGACGACGCGGTTGAAGTGGGACCGCGCGAGCGGAACTCTCATCATCGACCCTGACCAGCCGAAGCCCGAGCCGACGACGGGCGACGTGAAGCCGCCGGAAAATGGCTGAGGGGTTCCGTCAGCGCGTGCGGTGGTGACGGTTGCGCGGTGCGAAGTCCGGTGTGCGCGGTGCTGGGCTGAGTTGTGCGATGAGGGGATCGAACCCTCCACGCTGCCCGCCGCGTGACCCGATGCGGCTTTCGCCGCTACGGCGGTATCCCCCGCCGCTGGGTCGCGCTCGCCCGGAACCCCCCAGTTCTCTACTGTTCGAGTTCGACCTGCCAGCCGGCCTCCTGGACGGCCGCGTTCAGGTCGCGAATACGCTTGGCCAGGTCGTCCGCGTCCGCCTGGAGCTGCTTCAAGTCTACCGTCAGCACCCAACGGATTTCCTTCGCGCCGTACCGCTCGACCGGCTTGGCGCACGAGTTGATGACCGATTGCAGGATGCGATGCCGCTGGATGAGGCCGTCCCGCTTTGCCAGGGCTTCCGTGAGCGTCTCGCCGGTCTTGATCGTGTACTTGATGTTCGTGCGGTTGATGGCGAAGACGAGTTTTTCGAGACTCGCCGCGACCGCCTCGATTTCGCGCAACAAGGCCCGCGGGTCTTCGGCCGGTTGTTCCCCCTCCTGCACGACCGTGTACTTCTGCGTCCGCTCCTGGAGCGAGGCGAGTTTCTTCTGCGAGTCCGCCCGCAGCAACAGCGCTTCGGCCAATTTCATTGTCATCCCCCCACCGGCTACCCGTAGACCTTATCGATGGTCTGGACAGTGCTCGGCAGGATCGGGTTCGGGCGGTTGGACACGTCGTACACCATGCCGTGCGGGTCGAGGCCGAGGTTGCGGTACACCGTCGCCAGCACGTTCGGGTACGGGATCGGGTCGTTCTTCGCCTCGCCGGCAATGCCGTCCGTGCTGCCGATCACCTGTCCGGTCCGCATCCCGCCGCCGGCCAGGAGCGCGCCGTTCACCCGCGCCCAGTGGTCGCGGCCGGCGTCCTTGTTGATCTTCGGCGTCCGCCCGAACTCGCCCCACACGCACACCGTCACGTCCCGGTCCAGCCCGCGGGTGTAGATGTCCTCGATCAGCGCCGAGATGCCGGCGTCGAACAGTGGGAGGTGCTGCTTCAGGTACTTGAAGTTGCTGCCGTGCGTGTCCCAGAACCCGTAGGCGACGGTCACGACCCGCGCCCCGGCCTCGACCAGCCGGCGGGCCATGAGGAGTTGGTCGTTCCACATCGGCCCGCCGTCGCCGAGGTGCTTCGGCGACCCCCGGCCGTACCGCTCGCGGACCTTCGGCGACTCCTTCGACACGTCCAGCGCGTCCACGACTTTGGAAGACGTCAGCACCTCGAAGGCGCGGTCGTGGAACGTCTCGGCCGACTCCTTGTACCGGTCCATCGCCGCGAGCAGCGACTGGCGGTCGGTCAGTTGGTTCATCGGGACGCTGAGGTTCTTCAGCACCGCGACCTCGTCGCCGTCCACCTTCACCGGGGCGGCGGCGCGGCCGAGCAGCGCCGGGCCGGGCGTGTTGTACGGCTTGTGAACCATCGTCGGCGACAGGTCCACGAACGCCGGAACGACCGGGTCGGTTTGGCCGAGCAACCGCGTTACGACGGACCCGAAGTGCGGCTTGTGCTCCCGCTTCGCGGCGTCCATCGTCGTGCCGGTGTAACTCTGCCACGAGCTGTGCTCGTCCCGTTGGCCGACGAGCGACCGCAGCACGACCATCTTGTCGGCGCACCGCGACAGCCGCGGCAGCAACTCGCCGAATTGGATGCCGGGGACGTTCGTGTTAATCGGCTTGAACTCGCCGCGGGCCTCGGCCGGGGCGTTCGGCTTCAGGTCGAACGTGTCCTGGTGGGCGAGGCCGCCGGTCAGGTAGACCATGATGACCGACTTGTGCGACTTCTTCCCGGCCGCCGCCTCGGCCTTCATCAAGGACGAGAGCGTCAGCCCGGTCGCGCCGAGCGCCCCGGCACGGAGGAACGACCGCCGGGAGATGCCGTCGCAAGTACGGGACCGGGAACCGAGGATCGTGAGCATGTGGCGGCTCGGCGAGGGACGGCGGAAGCCGTCGGCAGGAATAAGAGGTATCAACAGTTTAGCGGATGAACTTCGGCCGTGCCAATCAGGAACCGGGGAAGCGGCGCACTCTGGATAGGCGCGGGAAGCCGGGTGTGGTATCGGGACGCATCCGGAGGCCGTGCATGTTCGCGCTCACGAAGCTCACCCGCGTAAAGGTCGCCGTCGTTACCCGGCGGGCCGACCCCCTGCCCGACGGGCGGCGTGGCCCGTCGTTGACGTTACTGGCCGTCGTCGTCGGGCTGGTGTTGCGGGCCTGGCACTACGGCTGCAATCACACCATCTGGTACGACGAATCGGTCCTGCTGAACAACGTCCTCGGCAAGGGATATCTCCGGCTGTTGGGGCCGCTCGACCACGCGGTCGCGGCCCCGCCGCTGTTCCTGTGGATGCTCAAGACGTTGCACGTGCTGGTCGGCGACGTGTCATTCGTTTGGCGGCTGCCGCCATTTCTGTTCAGCTGCGGGACCCTCCTGCTGACCGTTCCGCTCGCCCGGCTCGCGTTCGCACCGGTCCTCGTGCCCGTGGCGGTCGGGCTGGTCGCGGTCTCGGACAACCACGTCTGGCTCGGCTGCACGGTGAAGCCGTATGCCGGCGACTGCTTCCTGGTGACGCTCTTGCTCTACGGCTACCTCCGCACGGCCGACTGGTCGGCGGCGCGACGGCTGCGGGCGCTCGCGGTCGTGTCTCCGTTTCTGCTGTGCTTCTCCTATCCGACGGCGTTCGTCCTCGGCGGGCTGATGGCCGCGCTGCTTCCGGCCGCGTGGCGGTCGGCCCGGTTCGCGTGGTTGTCGGCCGCGGGTTCAATGCTGGCGACGGCCATGCTGCTGTACATCGGCCCGATCAGCAATCAGCGGGTGACGAGTTTGGTCACGGAGTGGGTCCGCGACTTCCCGAACTTTGCGAAGCCCGCGACGGTCCCGGCGTGGCTCGTCGAACACACGGCGACGACGTTCCAGTATGCGTTCCTGCCGGCCGGGCTGGTCCTGTTCGCGCTCGCCCCGGTCGGGGTCGCATTCGCGTGGCGGACCGGCCGCCGCGACCTCGCGGTCGCCGTTACGGTCCCGTTCGCGCTCGCCGTCGTCGGGGCAGCGGCTCACTCGTACCCGTATGGCTTCAACCGACTGATGCACTTCATCGCGCCGTGCGCGTTGATGCTCGGCGGCCTCGGGCTGAGCGCGGTGGTACGGCGATACCCGCGGGACGGGGTGCGGGTGGCATGGCTTCTCGTGCTGGTCGCGGTCGTACCGACGGTGATCCATCTCGCGAAGCCGTGGCCGCGGCCGGACTCCGCGGCGGTGACCGAGTTCGTGAACAAGAACCGGCTGCCTGGCGAGGCCGTGTTCAGCGACGAGCCGGGCTACCTCTACTTCTTCCACGGCGAGTTGAAGAACTACGACGAGCTTGACGCCGTGAACGTCGGCGGGCGCGTGTGGGTGGTGATGGACCACTACTCGCCGGAGGAGCGGCGGGCGTATGTGAACTGCTTCGTCGGCGAGAAACACGGGTTCGAGTTGACCAACGAGTGGCTGTTCCGGCAAGCGTCCGCGTATGCCTTCGTGCGGGTGAAATGACGCGGGCGACCCGTCGGGTCGCCCGCTAAACAGTCGCGGTTACGCCATCCGCTTCTTCAGTTCCGCGTCCACCGCGTCGAGGTACTCGTCCGTCGTCAGGTACGGCGTCTTGTCGCTGATCAGGATCGCCAGGTCCTTCGTCATCTTCCCGGCCTCGACGAGATCGACGCACACCTTCTCGACCGTCTCCGCGAACGTCACCACGTCCGGCGTCTCGTCCATCTTGCCGCGGTAGATCAGCCCCCGCGTCCAGGCGTAGATCGACGCGATCGGGTTCGTGCTCGTCTTCTTCCCCTTCTGGTGCTCGCGGTAGTGCCGCGTCACCGTGCCGTGGGCCGCCTCCGCCTCGACCGTCTTGCCGTCCGGCGTCGTCAGCACGCTCGTCATCAGGCCGAGCGACCCGTACCCCTGCGCGACGGTGTCGGACTGCACGTCGCCGTCGTAGTTCTTGCACGCCCACAGGTAGCCGCCGGTCCACTTCATGTTCGCGGCCACCATGTCGTCGATCAGCCGGTGCTCGTAGGCCAGCTTCTTCGCGTCGAACTTCGCCTTGAACTCGGCGTCGAACACCTCCTGGAACAGGTTCTTGAACCGGCCGTCGTAGACCTTCAGGATCGTGTTCTTCGTGCTCAGGTAGACCGAGTAGTCGCGGCCGAGGCCGTAGTTGAAGCAGGCCCGCGCGAAGCCCTTGATCGACTCGTCGAGGTTGTACATCGCCAGCGTCACGCCGCCGCTCGGGGCCTTGAACACTTCCTTCTCGACGACCGGGCCGCCGTCGGCCGGGGTGTACGTCAGCTTGACCGTGCCGGGGCCGGGGAAGAGGATTTCGCTCGCCTTGTACTGGTCGCCGAACCCGTGCCGGGCGACGACGACCGGCTTGTCCCAGTGCCCGACGAGCCGCGGCACGTTCTTGCAGATGATCGGCTCGCGGAAGATCGTGCCGTTGAGGATGTTCCGGATCGTGCCGTTCGGCGACGGGTACATCCGCTTGAGGTTGAACTCCTTGACCCGCGCCTCGTCCGGCGTGATGGTCGCGCACTTGACGGCCACGCCGTACTTCTTCGTCGCCTCGGCCGACTCGAACGTGACCTTGTCGTCGGTCGCGTCGCGGTGTTCGATGCCGAGGTCGTAGTACTTCAGGTCGATGTCGAGGTACGGTAGGATCAGCTTCTCGCGGATCCGCTGCCAGATGATGCGGGTCATTTCGTCGCCGTCCATCTCGACGACGGGGTTCTTGACGTTGATCTTCGCCACGGGTGGCTCCGGGTGAGGCGTATGGGAAGGGAGATAGACTAGGGGAACGCGAAAGCCCCGGCACGGCCGTGCCGGGGCTTTCGCCCTAACATACTCGCACCCCACCCCGCGAGGCCCGTTCCATGCTCCGTGGCATCATCCCGCCGGTCGTCACGCCCTTCCTCGCCGACGAATCGCTCGACCTGCCTGGGTTGAAGAAGCACATCGACTTCATGCTCGCCCACGGCGTCCACGGCATCTTCGTCCTCGGCACGACCGGTGAGTTCTACGCCCTCGACGAGGCCGAGAAGCAGCAGGTCGTCGCGGCCGCGATGGCCCACGTCAACGGCCGCGCGCCGGTGTACGTCGGGACCGGGGCGGAGACGACCCGCGAGGTGATTCGCCTCACGAAGATGGCCGAGAAGGAAGGGGCCGCCGGCGTGTCGGTCATCACGCCGTACTTCCTGAAGCCGACGCAGGCGGAGTTGGTCGAGCACTTCCGCCGCGTCGCGGAGAGCACGGGGAAGGCGGTCGTGCTTTACAACAACCCCGCGACGTGCGGCGGCCTCAGCATCGAGCCGGACACGGTGGCGAAGCTGGCGGAGTTGCGGAACGTCGTCGGCATCAAGGACTCGTCCGGCGACTTGCAGAACACCATCGAGATCATCCGCCGCGTGCCGCCGACGTTCGCCGTGCTGAACGGCCGGGACACGCTCATCGCTGCGGCGCTGGTGTTCGGGGCGAAGGGGGCGATCCCGGCGTCGTGCAACATCGCGCCGGAATTGTGCGTCGGGATTTACGAATCGTTCATGAAGGGGGACGTGGCCGCGGCCCAGGCGTTCCAGGCCCGGCTGCACCCGGTCCGGCTGGCGATGGCCCTCGGCACGGGGAACGGTGCGATCAAGGAGGCGATGGCCCTGCTCGGCCGCCCGGCCGGGCCGAACCGCCTGCCGATCACGCCGCTGCCGGACGACAAGCGGGCGAAGCTGAAGGCGATCCTCGACGCGGCCGGCGTGACGAAGTAGCCGTCACTGCGGCGGCTCCTCGTTCAGCGGCACGCGGAGGAAATCGAGGACCGGCTTCGCCGAGGTTAGCTTGTCCACGAGTTCCGGGAACTTCAGGTCCCGCATCTCCATCGCCCGGCGGATGAGGAACGGGACCGGGCTGTGCGGGTCGATCCGCTCCAGGATGATGGTCAGTTCGTTGAACTTCGCGTACACGTCGTCGCGGGACCGCACCGCCCCCAAGCCGCCGCCCCCGCCGCCGGACGTTCCGCCCTCCGCGCCACCCACCTCGGCTTCGTCCGCCTCGGGTTCGACCTCGGCCCCGCTACCGCGGAGCCGGACCACCTCCTGCGTCATCGACTGGCAATCCTGGATCGCCTTCCGCAGCCCGCCGAGGCCGGGGGCGTTCGACCCGGCCTTCGCGTCCAGCACGTCCACGAGGGCCTGCAGCTCGATGAGCGCCGCGTCGATGTCCTCGTTCATCGTGCGGATGCGCTCGACCTGGCCCTCGTTCGCCGACGACACGGCCGCGCGGAAGTCCTCTTGCGTCACCTTCGCCGGGGAGTCCGGGCCGTAGGTCTGGCAGGCCGCGAACGACACGTCCACGCCGTCCGGCGTGGTCAAGAGCGGGATCGACCGGACGCTGTTCGGGAAGAACGGCGTCTTGATGTCGTCGTCGATGAACGCGAACGGGGCGACGCGGCCCTCCACGTCGTCCGGGTTCGTCGGGTCGTCGATGACCGGGTGCATCCGGTCCCAGCAGTCCTCGCACAGCCGCCGGAGGAGCTTCAGCCCGTCCCGTAGCCCGGCAAAGCCCGTCTGTTTCGTGAGGGCCTCGGTCATCGCCATGGCCACGGTCAGGTCCTTGCCGGTCCGGGAGAAGTATTGCGTCCCGAACTGGAGAACCTTGTCCCACTGCGGGACCTTCTTCTGGGCCTCGGCGTACTTCGGGTCGCGGCGGTCCTCCTCGGACAAGTCCCGCTCCGGGTCGAAGTCCTCGCGGTACTCCTTGAGCTTGTTCCGGTCGAGGATCGACGGCCGCGCCCCGGCCGGGTCGTCGCCGTCGATGGGGGCGAGGAGCGATTCGGGGTCGAGCACCTGGGGGGACGCCATGCGAAGACTCCGGGATGTGATCGGTGCGACGGTGATGATACCAAGCCGGCGGGTGGAAGGAACCGGCCGGGCGGGGAAGTTTCCGGTGGCGGGCGGCGGCGGGCCGGCCTATCCCATCCCGGCCGACCGTTCGACCCGTTCGCGGAGAAACCCCGGTGCTGCCCACGCTGTTCGCCCTCACGATCTTCCTGTCCGCCGCGCTGTCGTTCCTCGTGCAGCCTCTGATCGGCAAGCAGCTCCTTCCGGTCCTCGGCGGCACGCCGGGGGTGTGGAACACGTGCCTCGTCTTCTTCCAGGCCGTGCTCTTGCTCGGCTACTTCCTGGCCCACCAACTCACGAAATCGCGACGGCAGGTGGGCTTGCACGTCGTGCTGTTGCTCGCCGCGGGCGGCCTACTTGTCCTCGGCGGACTGTTGAAACCGCGGGAGGCGCTGATCCCGACCGAGAGCGAGATGCCGATCTTCGCGGTGTTGGCCGTGCTGCTCGCGGCGGTCGGCGGGCCATTCCTGGCGCTGGCGATGACGGCCCCGCTGTTGCAGCGGTGGTACGCCCGGTTCGGCCGGGACCCGTACCCGCTGTACGCGGCGAGCAACCTCGGCAGTTTCGTCGGGCTGCTGAGTTACCCGCTTTTGGTGGAACCGCTGCTCCCGCTCGGCGACCAGCGGGCGGCGTGGGCCGTCGGGTTCGCGGTGGTGGCGGCGTTGATCGCGATCTGTGGAATTGCGGCGGCCCGTCTTTCTCCCTCCCCCCTTGGGGGGGAGGGTCGGGGAGGGGGGTGGGCAGCCGCAACCACTGAAGGGAGTCACCAGCCACTGGCCCTGCCGGGGGGGGGGGGGGGGGGGGGGGGGGGGGGGGGGGGGGGGGGGGGGGGGGGGGGGGGGGGGCGGGGGGCGGCGGGGGGGGGGGGGGGGCGCGGCGC
>JAESGS010000134.1_pt1 | contig 58994 bp, 56 predicted proteins | sample 9269761 | NCBI WGS metagenome assembly JAESGS01 (sample SAMN15741799, study PRJNA653493) | algae metagenome | isolation source: Cyanosarcina radialis HA8281-LM2 and co-occurring heterotrophs from damp... | place: USA: Makauwahi cave, Hawaii | collected 2011-01-06 | reverse complement strand
GGTCGGGAAATCCGGCGAGATAGTCCGCCGCATCGTCCGAGCGGAACTCGTCGAGCATCAGGAACGGATCGAGGTCCGGCAGCGACGGCTGACCGATCACGCGCAGAAGCTTCACGCCGGCGCCGTCGCTCGCGGGGCGGCCGCGCACGACCTTGGTGACCGGCCGCTCGACTTGGGCGGTACGATTGAGGGTTTCAGGGTTCGTGTTCATGCGCAGACTCCAGACTTGGCGTTTGCAGTCTAGATGGGGTGCCGGCGTCGCGCCGGAAACCATGCGCGACGCATGGAAGCCCTGCATATCACCCGGTGGCGAGCCAGTAACCGGTCATCCCTTCGCCCGCATCAGGCGGCCCTTCTCGCGCTGCCAGTCGCGGCTCTTTTCCGTCTCGCGCTTGTCCCACTTCTTCTTGCCCTTGGCGAGGCCGAGCTCGACCTTCGCCATGCCGCGCGGATTGAAGTAGATAGCCAGCGGCACGATGGTCATGCCCTCGCGCGACACCGCGCCGATCAGGCGGCTGAGCTCGCGCTTGTGCACCAGCAGCTTGCGCGGCCGGCGCGGCTCGTGATTGAAGCGATTGCCGCCGTGATACTCGGGGATGTGGGCGTTGAACAGCCACAATTCCCCGCGCATCTCGCCCGCATGCGAGTCGGTGATCTGCACCCCGCCTGCGCGCAACGACTTGACCTCGGTGCCGGCGAGCTGAATGCCCGCCTCCAGCGTATCCTCGATCGAGTAGTTATGCCGCGCCTTGCGGTTGAGTGCGACCGTCTTGCTAGCCGACGGCGCTTTTGCCATGACGCATCAGGCGACGGCCTCGAGCACGCCGGCGTGTTCGAGGGCGGCGCGCACACGCTCCTGCGCCGCGGGCGTGCACGGCGCCAGCGGCAGGCGCACGTCCATCGTCGACTTGCCGAGCAGCGAGGCGGCGTATTTGACCGGCGCGGGGCTGGTCTCGATGAACATCGCGTCGTGCAGCGGCATCAGCAGGTCGCGGATCTTCCAGACCTTGGCGAAATCGCCCTTCTGCCACGCTTCGTGGAGATCGGCGCACAGCCGCGGCGCCACGTTGGCGGTCACGGAGATGCAGCCATGGCCACCCTGCGCCATGAACGCGGTGATGGTCGCGTCCTCGCCGGACAGCAGGCAGAATTCCGGCCCGATCGCGAGGCGAGTGCGCAGCGGCCGCACAAGGTCGTTGGTGGCGTCCTTGACGCCGACGATGTTCGACAGCTTGGCCAGCCGCGCCATCGTCTCCACCGTCATGTCGACCACGCAGCGGCCGGGGATGTTGTAGATAACGATCGGCAGATCAACCGATTCGGCGATCGCCTTGTAGTGCCGGTAGAGCCCTTCCTGGGTGGGCTTGTTGTAGTACGGCGTGACGACCAGGGCAGCGTCCGCGCCGGCCTGCTTGGCATGCTTGGTCAGCGCGATCGCTTCCTCGGTCGAGTTCGAGCCCGTACCGGCGATGACCGGGATCCGGCGGTCCGCCGCCTCCACGCACAGCTCGACCACGCGCATGTGCTCCTCGTGCGACAGGGTCGGCGATTCGCCGGTGGTACCGACCGGAACCACGCCGTGGGTGCCCTGTTTGATCTGCCAGTCGACAAACTGCTGAAAGGCTTTCTCGTCCACCCGGCCCCGGTTGAAGGGGGTGATGAGGGCGCACAATGATCCTTTAAACATTCTTTACTCTCCGGCAGCTTAGATAGCGCCGGGTTAACCAAGCGCCTATCTTCAGGCACCATACATATCCCGGCCCTGCCGATTCCTCAACCGGCTGGGACGGGACGCTGCCGACTGCATCGAACGGGTGGACATGGACTTGAGACGACTGCTCCTTGGGGGAGCCGCACTGGCGGCACTGGCCGCCGCGGCGATGGCACCGGCCGCACAGGCCGAGACGACACCGACCGTAGCGCAGGCCCCGAGCGGCGCCCGCGCCGTCACCCCGGTCCTGACCGCCGAACAGCGCGAACTCTATTCGAAGGCCTTCGCGGCGGCCGATGCCGGCCGCTGGGACGAAGTGCGGCGGCTGAGCGCCCAGGGCCGCGAAGCGGCCGCCAACAAGGTGCTGCGCTGGCTCGAGCTGCAGCAGCCGCGCTCCGGCGTGTCATTCGAGGACCTGGCGGCGTTCATCGACGCCAACCCCGACTGGCCCATGCAGGACGCCCTGATGCGCCGGGCGGAGGAGGCCCTGGTCGACCGCACCGACGACTCGGTCGTGCTCGCGTGGTTCGCGCTGCGCGGTCCGGCGACGTCCGATGGGGCCATGCGCTATGCCGAGGCGCTGTTCCGCGCCAACGACCGCGCCAAGGCGATCGCGACGGTCAAGGAGGCCTGGCGCAGCGGCGGCTTCGGCTCCAAGCAGGAAGCCGGGTTCCTCAAGCGTTATCGCCAGTACCTGACCGCCAGCGACCATGCGGGCCGGCTCGACAAGATGATCTGGGACGGGCGCTACGACGAAGCGCGCCGTGTCATGAAGCTGGTCGACCCGGGCATGCGGGCCCTGGCCGATGCACGCATCCGCCTCGCCAACATGTCGGGCGGCATCGATGCCGCGCTGAAGCGCGTGCCGCAGAATCTGCAGAACGATCCGGGACTGATCTTCGAGCGCCTGCGCTGGCGCCGCCGCAAGAACCAGGTCGACGGCGCCATGGAGCTGATGCGCAACGCGCCCAAGGATCTCGGCCGACCCGACATCTGGTGGCCGGAGCGCGAGTACCTCGCGCGCAAGGCCGTGTCCGCCGGCAAGATGAGCGAGGCCTACAGGATCGTCCGCGACCATCAGCTTTCCGGTGGAGCCGGCCTTGCGGAGGCCGAGTTCCTGTCCGGCTGGATCGCGCTGCGCTATCAGAAGGACGCCAAGACCGCCCTCGCCCATTTCATCAAGCTCGAAGACAGCGCGCGCTTTCCGGTGACGCGCGCACGCGGCGCCTATTGGGCCGGACGCGCGGCGGAGGCCGCCGGCGACCGCAAGGGCGCCCACGGCTGGTACGAGAAGGCGGCGCAACTCCCCGTCACCTTCTATGGCCAGCTCGCCGCCGAGAAGCTCGATGCCAAGTCGCGCCCCGCCTGGCCGGCGACGCCGCAGGCGACGCCGCTCGACCGGCGCAACTTCGAGCAGAGCGAGCTGACGCGGGTGGCGCGGCTGATGCACGAGCTCGACCAGGGCGAGAAGGTCAAGCCGTTCCTCCTGCGCCAGATCGCCGCCGCAAAGACCCCGACGCAGCACGCTCTGACGGCGGAGTTCGCCCTTTCGATCGAACGGCCCGACCTCGCGGTCTCCGCGGCGAAGCGCTCGTCGCAGGCCGCCGGCGTGATGCTGATGCACGGCTGGCCGACGACGGAAAAGGTCAGCGGCAACGAGCCGGAGCGTGCGCTGATCCACGCGACCATCCGCCAGGAAAGCGCGTTCGAATCCGACGCGGTGAGCCGGGCGGGCGCGCGCGGCATGATGCAGTTGATGCCGGCAACGGCCAGGGCCGTGGCGAAGAGCCTGGGCCTGCCGCACACCGACAGCCGCCTCAACGACCCGTCGTACAATATTCAGATCGGGAAGACCTATCTCGGGCGCCTGATCGACGAGTTCGACGGCTCGTATATCCTGGCGCTGGCCGCATACAACGCGGGCCCCGGGCGCGCGCGCGCGTGGATCCGCGACAACGGCGACCCCCGCAAATCCCATGTCGACGTGATCGACTGGATCGAGCTGATTACCTTCGAAGAGACGCGCAATTATGTCCAACGCGTGATAGAGAACCTGCAAGTCTACCGGCAGGTCCTCGGCGAGAGCCAGCGCGCGCAAGGCATCGAAAAGGATCTCCGCCGGGGCGCCAACTGAACGTTCCGGAGGTCCGCGGCATGGCGACAGCGCAGATTCGCGACATCGATGTTTGCGTATTCGATGCATACGGCACGCTGTTCGACTACGCCTCGGCCGCCGCGCGCTGCAAGGACGCGCTGGCGGGCGACTGGCAGACGCTCTCGGAGTTGTGGCGCCGCAAACAGCTTGAGTACACCTGGCTGCGCAGCCTGATGGGCCGCCACGCCGATTTCTGGAACCTGACCGGCGAAAGCCTCGACTACGCGCTGGCCGTGATCAAGCGGCAGGACCCGTCGCTGCGCGCGCTGCTGATGCAGCAGTATCTCAGCCTCGACTGCTTTCCCGAGGTCGTGGGCATGCTGAAGCGGCTGCGCGAGGCCGGGATGAAGACGGCGATCCTGTCCAACGGCACGCCGACGATGCTGACCGCGGCCGTCAACAGCTCCGGCATCGGCCGCATCCTCGATGCGACTTTCTCGGTGGAGAAGGTCGGAGTCTTCAAGCCGCATCCGTCCACCTACCAGATCGTCGTCGACGAGATGGCGATCGCGGCGAACCGCGTCTGCTTCATGTCGTCCAACGGCTGGGACGCGGCGGGCGCCGCTGCCTTCGGCTTCCGCACCGTCTGGGTCAATCGCAACAAGATGCCGGTCGAGAACCTGCCCGCGCATCCTGAGGCGGAGATTGCGACCCTGGCGGACCTGCCGGCCCTGCTCGGCCTTTGAGCGCGACCGTCCCGCGCGAGCGGTTCCTCGCGGCGCCGGACAATCTGCGGCTCTACTTCCAGGACTGGGGCGAGCCCGACTGGCCGGCGACGCCGGTCCTGTGTCTCCCCGGCCTCGTACGCAATTCGCGCGACTTCGCGCCACTGGCCCGCCGGCTGTCCGATCCCGCGGGCGCCCGCCCGCGCCGCGTGATCGCGCCCGACATGCGCGGCCGGGGCCGCTCGACGCACGATGCGAACTGGCGCAACTACAGCGGCCGCACCTATATCGACGACATCCGTCACCTGCTGACGGCGCTGGGGATCGGACGGGTCGTCGTCGTCGGCATCTCGATGGGCGGCCTGCTCGGAATGGCGATGGCGACGGCGATGCCGACGGTGCTCGCGGGCCTGGTGATGGACGACGCCGGGCCCGAGATCGGCACGCAGGGCAGCGGTCGCATCCTGGACTACATCTCCACCGACCGGCCGCAGCCGGATTGGCCCGCCGCCGCTCGCCACATGCGGACACTGCTGCCAACGCTCTCGCTGAAAACCGATGAGGAATGGCTCGATTTCGCGCGCGCCACCTTCGTCGAAGGCGATGACGGAAAGCTCCATTTCGACTGGGACACGAACATCGTGCGCCCGCTGCGCGCGGAGATGGCCGGCGAAGGCGCCAACCTCTGGTCCCTCTGGCGCGCCGTGGGCCGGAGGCCGACGCTTGTCATTCGCGGCGGAGTGTCGGATATCCTGTCGGCGGAAACCTTGGCCCGCATGAAAGCCGAGAAGCCCGATCTGGAGCAGTTCACGCTCCCCGGCGTCGGGCACGCGCCGACCATGAACGAACCGCCTGTCCGCGAGGTCCTTGATGAGTTCCTCACCCGCCTCTGACCTGGCCGTCCGCATCCCGACCATCGCCGATGTCGAGGCGGCGGCGAAACGCATCGCCGGCCAGGCCGTCCTCACGCCGCTGCTCGAATCGCCGGCACTGAACCAACGCATTGGCGGTCGCCTGCTGGTCAAGGCCGAGCCGCTGCAGCGCACCGGCTCGTTCAAGTTCCGCGGCGCCTACAACCGCATGAGCCAGCTCAACGAGGACCAGCGCAAGCGCGGCGTCGTCGCCTACTCCTCCGGCAACCACGCCCAGGGCGTGGCCTGCGCCGCGAAGATGCTCGGCATGCCGGCGGTGATCGTGATGCCGGCGGACGCGCCGGCCATCAAGGTGCGCAACACGAAGTCGTACGGCGCCGAAGTCGTCCTCTACGACCGTTATACGCAGGACCGCGAGGCCGTCGGCGGCCAGATCGCGAAGGAGCGCAGCGCCGTCATCGTGCCGCCTTACGACGATCCCGACATCATCGCCGGCCAAGGCACGTGCGGCCTCGAGATCGCCGAGCAGGCGCGCGCCATGGGCACGAAACTCGATGCCGTGATCGCCAATTCGGGCGGCGGCGGACTGATCGCCGGCATCGCGCTCGCGATCACGGCAAAATCGCCCGGCACTGCCGTCTACGCCGCGGAGCCCGCCGGGTTCGAGGACCATGCGCGCTCGCTGAAGAGCGGCAAGCGCGAGACCAACGACCCCGCCGCCCGTTCCATCTGCGATGCGCTGCTGGCAGCGACGCCAGGCGAGATCACCTTCGCCATCAATTCGCGGCTGCTGAAGGGCGGGCTCACCGTCACCGATGACGAGGCGCGCGCCGCCATGGCCGCCGCGTTCATGGAGCTGAAGATCGTCGTCGAACCGGGTGGCGCCTGCGGCCTCGCCGCCGTTCTAACCGGCAAGCTGCCGACACAAGGCAAGACGATCGCCGTCGTCTGCTCGGGCGGCAACGTCGAGCCGGAGACGTTCATCAGCGCGATCAAGACGGCGTGAGCGCCGCTGCCAACCCGGCGGCTTCCGCGCCGCGGAGCATGCGCGATCTCTGGATCGGTCTCGCCTGCATCGGGCTGGTCATCGTGTTCTGGTGCGGGTTCCAGCTCTCCTCGCGCTTCAGCGCGCGCGGCAGCATGAACGCGGTCGACCTCGCCGCCATGCGCTTCGCGATCAGCGGCGCGATTATGCTGCCCTGGCTGCTGCGCAACGGCCTGCACGGCGTCAGCTGGAAGCGCAGCGTTGTCCTCGCGGCGACAGGCGGGCTGGGCTTCGCCTTCCTCGCCTTTGCCGGCTTCATGTTCGCGCCGGCGAGCCACGCCGCGGCATTGATGTCCGGTGCGCTGCCGCTGTTCACCGCCATCGCCGCGTCGCTGCTGATTGGCGAGCAGCTCGGCCCGATGAAGCAGCTCGGACTCGCGCTGATCGTCAGCGGAGTCGTCTTCATCGGGATCGAGAGCTTCGCCGCGGCCGGCCTCGGCTACTGGCGCGGCGACCTCTGCTTCCTCGGCGCGGTGTCGTGCTGGGCCCTCTTCACCGTCGCGTGCCGCGCCTGGCGCATCACGCCGATGCAGGCTTCGGTGATCGTCTTCACCTTCTCCATGTTCGCGTACCTGCCGGCTTATATCCTCTTCGCCACGCCGCAATTCGCGCAGGTACCGCCCGGCGAGCTGGCGTTCCAGGCGGTCTATCAAGGCGTCATCGCAACCGTCGTGACGATGCTGCTCTACACCCGCGCGGTCGCGGTCCTCGGCGCGGCAACGACGACCATGATGACGGCGGCGGTCCCCGGCATCGTGACGCTGTCGGCGGGCCCCTTGCTGGGCGAGGTCCCCTCCTGGCTGACCCTCGCCGGCATCGCCCTCGTCACGATGGGCATGATCGCGACAGTGCTGACATTGCGGCCGGCGCACGCTAAGTCCTGAGCCATGGCCGACACCGAAGTCACCATCGAGAACACCGGCGAGACGTTCGCCTGCCCGGCCGACACGGTAATCCTCGATGCCGGGCTCGCGGCGGGCCTGCACATGCCGCACAACTGCCGCGGCGGCGCGTGCGGGACGTGCAAATCCAAGGTCCTCGAGGGGCAGGTCGACCACGGCTGGGTGATGAGCTTCGCCATCACCGACGAGGAGAAGGCCGAGGGATACTGCCTCACCTGCCAGTCCAAGCCTCTGTCGCCCACCCTCCGCCTGCGCACCGTCGAGCCGATGCAGCCGCGCGTCGCCGGCGAGGACCTGATCGTGCCGGCGGAACTGACCGCCCAGGTCGTCGCCGCGCACGACGTGACGCCGTCGGTGCGCAAGCTGGTGGTGGCGCTGCCGCGCGGCATCCGCTTCCATTTCCGCGCGGGCATGAACATGGAGTTCATGGCGCCGGGTCTCGACCAGCCGCGGCCGTATTCGATGGCGAACGCCCCCGAGGCGGACGGCAGCGCGCCGCATGGACAGCTCGTCTTCTATGTGACCCGCCACGACAAGGGCCGCTGCAGCAACTGGGTCCACGGCCTCGCCGTCCATGACGAGATCGCGATACGCGGGCCCTATGGCGAATTCCATCTTCCCGCCGCGGCGCAGGGGGCACGCGTGCTCGCGCTCGCCGGCGGCTCCGGCCTGTCGCCGGTCCTGTCTCTGCTTCGCAAGGTGCTTCAGGACGGCTTTACGCAGCCCGTCGACCTGCTGTTCTCGGTGCGCGACCGCGGCGAGATGTTCTGCGTCGACGAGCTGGCGGCGCTCGCCCGGCGCCACGAGAACTTCGCCTACCGCATCACCCTGTCGCGCGAGGCCCCCGCCTCCGACCGCTTGCTGCGCGGCCGGGTTCCCGAGGTGCTGTCGCGCGAACGCCCCGACCTGTCGGGGACGGTGGTGTTGATCGCCGGTGCGCCGGCCTTCGTGGACGACTGTGCCGAAGCTGTGAAGCAGGCCGGCGCCGATCCCTTGCTGATCGTCGTCGACTCGTTCCTGCCGCGCGCCCCAGCCGTGGGCGTGCCCGAGGTCTGAGCGGCCATCGTCGCCGGCAAGCCGCGCAGGAACAGGTCCGCAATCAGGTCGCCGAGCCCCGCGGGCGCCAGCGCCCCGTCGGGCCGGTACCAAGTGTGCATCCAGTTGATCATGCCGTAGAAGCTCATCGCCACGGGCATGCGCAGATCCGCCCGGGCCGCCATCGTCGGCACGAGCTCGGCGAGGACGGATACGGTCAGGTCGATGAGTCGCCGCTCCAGCGCCACGATCGCGGCGCGGCGCGCGGGCGGCAGGCTGTCGAGCTCATTGAGCAGCAAAATGTGCTTGGCGCGTGCACCGGCATAGAGCGCCACATGCGCCTGGACGAGGGCGCGGAAGCGCGCCTCGCCGACGGCGCCCGTCGCCAGCGCCGCCTCGGCGCCGGAGATCAGCGCGCGGACATGTGCCTCGAGGAGATCGGACAGAATCTCCTCCTTCGAGTCGAAGTAATGGTAGATGAGCGACTTGGCACAGCCGCACGCGGCGGCGACATCCGAGATGGACGCGCCGGCGAAACCGCGCGCCGCGAACAGCTCCGCCGCGCGGTCGCGGATGAGCTGCTGTTTCTCGCCGTAATCCTCGGCCTGCGGCCGGGCCATCAGAACACCGGAATGATGTCCTCGGGATCGAAGGCCACGGTTTCGCCGTCGATGCCGATCTCGGGAATGGCCGGGAATTTGACGCCGTGCGGCTCGAGCAGCCCCTTCATCTTCAGCACCGCCGCGCGCCAGTTTTCGCGCCGCTCCTCCAGCGTCAGGATGCCGAGGCCCGCGTCGCGCGCGACGTCCTCCAGCATGCGGTGCGCCGGCAGCCACGTCTCCGGCAATTCCCAGAACAGGTTGGGCGGCTCATAGAGAATGCCGGAGAGGAACACGTAGCCGGCGCGAAGCTGCTTGGTGATCTGCGCACGCATCTCGTCGGTCAGCTTCGGCAGCAGGCGATCGAGGATGGCGAGGCAGATGCCCATGTGGCGCGCCTCGTCCTTGCCGACGTTCTTGAACGCCTCCTTGAAGACGGGGATCGTCGTGCGCTGGTACATGCCGTGGAACAGCGTCGCCGACGCGACCTCGCCCATCAGGAACGACGTGAACAGGATCGCGAGCGGATAGCGGCCGACCGCCTTCTTGTAGCCTTCCCAGTAGCGTCCGCCATTGTGGTAGTACCAAAGCACGTTGTTGCGCGCGAGCTTGCCAAGCGGCGTCTCCGGCTCGTAGCCAAGCGGCCCGTTCGGCGTCAGCGACTGGATGGCGAGTTGGCACACTTCCTCGTGGTTCACCTCGTCGCGCGTCACCGAGAAGAAGCACTTGCGGACCGGGTCTTCCTCGTGCGCCTCGTAGGTGTGGATCATCGCGCGTGCGAATACCGCGGGCCCGGATGAATCGAACACCGACAGCAGCGACCACCAATAGGCCAGCGCGTAGCGCTGATCGATCGTGAAGGCGTTCGCATCCAGCGTGTTCCACGGCAGCTTGTTCGGCGCCCAGCCGGGATCGCGGGCGTTGTCATAGATCTGCAGCATCTTCGGCGTCTCGACGCGCCATTCGAGAGGAAAGATGTTGCCGGGGGCGAAGGGCGGCGGATTGCGCGTGCCGTACAGGATCTTCACCGCGTCGGGCGCCTCGCTGGGATTGGACGACGGCGTGCGAAGTCCGGCCGCGAGCTGCTCGGCCGAGGCGGCGCGTTTGGCACCCATGCTTTCCTCCGGATTCTGTCGAGGACAATAAACTGACCGATCGGTCAGCGAATTGCAAGTCCCACTTTTGGATGGCCCTGCCCCGCTTGCCCGACCCGCCTGCCATCAGTACGGTTCGCGCCATGTCCCGCGAATCAGAATTCGAAGATCCGCTGCCTGGCGTACCGCGCAAGAAACTCGCGCTGTTCCTCGACGTCGACGGTACTCTGCTCGACATCGCGCCGGTGCCCGAGGCGGTCAAAGTCCCCGAGGGCCTGTCGCAGTCGCTGGCCTCGCTGTTCAACAGCCTGGGCGGCGCGCTCGCCATCGTCTCCGGCCGCCCGATCAAGCAGATCGATCAGCTCTTCAAGCCGCTCGTCCTGCCGGCCTCCGGCGAGCATGGCTTCGAGATCCGCCGTATTCCCGGCAGTGCCGTGGAGCGCCTGCAGCCGCCCGCGGCGCTACACCTCCTGCGGCCCGGCATCCGGGAGCTGGCGAAGGTCATGCCGGGTGTCATTCCGGAATACAAATCGGGCACGATCGCGATGCACTTCCGGCAGGTCCCGGACATGGCGGCGCCGCTGCTCCAGGCGCTGGAGAAGATGATCGGCGCCTATACCGGCGAGTTCGCGATCCAGCCAGGCAAGATGGTCTACGAGATCAAGTCGCGCGGCGTCGACAAGGGCCGCGCCATCGCGCAGATGATGATGGCGCCGCCTTTCGAGAGCCGCGTCCCGGTCTTCGTCGGCGACGACGTCACCGACGAATACGGCTTCGCCGCGGTGCGCGAGATGCACGGCCGCGCCGTCCATGTCGGCGAGACGCACGATCTGGCCGATGCGGTCCTGCCGTCGCCGAGCCACGTCCGCGCCTGGCTGGCCCGGCTTGCCGCCGACTGTACCTCGGCAGCCGCCTGAAGTTGCCGCGGAACCATCATATTGTCGCAGGCGTTGTCCCCTACCTTTGCCGTATGCGAGGTTTCATGACGATATTCCGACGCACATTGCTCACGATTGCCGCCGCTCTTGTTATTGCAGCGGGCCTGCCGTCGACCGGCCATGCCACGCAGGACTCGGCGCGTGCCTTCGTCACGCAGCTCGGCAAGGAGACGGTCGATATCCTCCAGTCGAAGGACGCGCCGCAACGCGCGGCGCGGATGGAAGACCTCCTGCGACGCGGCTTCGACTTCAACACCATCGGCCGGTTCGTCCTGGGCCGCCATTGGAACACGGCCTCGCCGCAGCAGCGCGAGGCCTTCCTCGCCGCCTTCACCGACTTCGTCTCCAAATCGTATTCGCGCCGGCTCGCGGAAGAAGCCAACATCAACGGCTTCAACATCACCAATATTCGCGACCTGGGCGAAGGCGATTTTTTGGTCCAGACTGCGATCACGCGGCCGACCGGGGCGCCACTGAGCTACGAGTGGCGCGTGCGCACAACACAGGGCAACACCAAGATCGTCGACGTGGTCGTCGAGGGCGTCAGCCTGCTCATCACGCAGCGCTCCGACTTCGCATCCGTCATTTCCCAGAACGGCCTCGACGGGCTCACCGCCTCGCTCAAGGAGAAGGCGGCGGCGCGATAGGCGCGGCCGCCCTCTCCCCTCGCGGTCAGTCGGCCGCGGTCACCGCGACCTCGCGCGGCGCGCCCATTCGGCCGCCCAGCGCACCCGCCACCGCGCCGAGCAGCAGCGCGATGAACCCGAAGATCGCCGCGCGCGAAACCGCATGCGCCGTCGCCTCGGCGGTGACGCGTGCGCGCTCTCTGATCTGTGCTTCGTTGCGCTGATAGACCTCGCGCCAGTGGCCGAGCCGGTCGCGCGCCTCCTGCTGCGGAATGCCGGCCTGCTGCGCATAGGCATCCGCCGCCTGGTCGCGCTCCGCCTGCGGCATGTCGTTGCTGGTCACCGCGCGGACCACAGTGGACATCGTCCGCGCCTTGTCCGCCGCCGAGCCGCTTTGCATGGCGCCTTCGATCTCGCGCCGCAGATCGCCCATCGGGCCCTGCGCCGCCTCGGAAAGCTGGGGTGCCACAGCCCTGACGCCTTCGCCGGCGCCCGACAGGGTGTTGCCGAGGAAGCCGAACGTGCCGCCGACGACGGCGCCGGCGGCCGAGGTCACCAGATACAGCACCACGAGCATCGTCGTCGCCCAGGTGACCACGCCATGCAGCGCGGCCGAGGCCGCGAGCGCGCCCGAGAGCCGTGCCGCCATCCACCCGCCGACAAACGCGGCGATGATGCCGGACACGGTCCACCAGATCGCTGCCGAGATCGAGAACGTCGCTGCATCGGGCACGTCGCCGGTTGCGGGATTTACGGTAGCGACGCCGATGCCGACACCCAGCATGTTGAGGAGGAGCTGCGTGACCAGGGCGACCACGACACCGCCGAACACCGCGCCCCAGGAGAGGCGCCGCAGAGACTCTACGACCGCTGATCCAGCCACCGCACCTCTCATTGAAGTTTCGGTGGAGTCATCGACGATTAGCCGAGCCATTGCATGTACTCCTTGGAAAGTCGCTTTTAACTAGCAACCGCCCGCGCTGCGGAACGTTCCTGTTGCGGGCGCGAGCGAAGCCGCCCTGTCAAATTATTGAGGAAGCGGCGGGACCCGGGCGCTCCGTCGCCGCGTTGAAGCTGTGACGGCTCAGGTCGTTTTACCGGCAGGACCGGGGTTTTTCCGATGCACCGCCGGTGCGGCCGACCGTTAGCCTGAAGATCCAGGCGGAAAAGAGGCCCATCATGCGTGTCGTTCTGGCAGCGGCGTCGCTGGTCGTTCTTCTCCATGCCGGGGCCGTCCACGCCCAGAACGGTCCCGGTCAGATCATCACCCGCAGCTTCCAGCCGCTGCCGGCGCCGCTGTCGCTCAGCGTCGAGCCCGACGACAACAACCGGACCAACATGGCTCTCGCCAGCCGCATGTCGCGCGAGCTGGGCCAGCGCGGGATCCAGGTCCCCGGCCCAGGCGCCGCGCTCGCCCTGCGCTTCGATTCCGAGATCCGGTCGAATGTCAGCTCGGCGGGCGCGCGCTACCAGCGCGAGGCGAGCGGTGCCGCCGATGCCGACATGTCGATCGGCGCCGCGGGCCCACCCGATCGTTCGGTCGGCGTCGCCAACGTGCTGTCCTCGACACAAGGGCGCGGCGTGATCGGCAACCGGACGGGCGACAACTACAGCCAGCCCCTGCGCTATGTCGTCAACGCGCGGATCCAGGACCGGCAGAGCGGCGCGGTGCTGTGGCAGGGCCACGTCAGCTATGACTCGGACCGCACCGATTCGGATCCGATCCTCGAGGCGATGGTCCCGTTCCTGGTCACCGAGATCGGCAACACGGTGCGCGACCGGCGCTTCTCGCTCGACTGACCGCCTGAGCCGAACCGCCCATCCCGCAGGCTCCGGTTGCCGCCGGGCTTTCCTTTTGTCCGCTTTCATGGCTCATTGCCGCCGCCCCGCTTGGCGGAATGGTAGACGCACAAGACTTAAAATCTTGAGCCCGCAAGGGCGTCCCGGTTCAAGTCCGGGAGCGGGGACCACCGAGCCCATCCGCCGTTGACTGTCCAAAAGCCGCAACGAACGCGAGGCAGCGCCACGCTGCCGCCGTCCGGCCATATTCGGTCGCGCGGCGATCGTTCCGCGAGCAGCAAAAAATATCGCGGCGAAATATCCCGCGCGGGACCTCCGTTCTCCCGGCATGACGCCGCAACGCGCGGCGCATCCGGTGAAACCACAATGGAGTGACATGATGTCGAAGCTCATACCCGCTCTCGTCGCCGCGGCAACGATTGCAGTCGGCTCGGCCGCCTATGCGCAGACCGGCACCGCGCCCGCGCCGAACGTCGGCGGCAACCAGCCGATGACGAACGCCCCCTCCGGCAAGGCAGCGACCAAGCCCATGACGGAAGCCGAGGTGCGGCAGGAGCTGCAGAAGCAGGGCTACACGAATGTCAGCAACGTCAAGAAGCAGGGCGAACACTTCGAGGCCAATGCGATGAAGGACGGCAAACGCGTCGCCCTCGAAGTCGACGCGAAAAGCGGCAAGATCGTGACGCGCTGAGGGGCCCTCCTCTCCATCCCCTCAGTGCGCACCGCCCCGCCGGCCGTACCGGCGGGGCAAGCGCGCGGCCCGCAGCTTGGCAGCACGTTTCCGCAAAAATCGGCGCGGCAAATGGAAATCTGGCGCCCGACACGGCGTTTACTCCCGGCGCCGCTGCCACAAGCGCGCACACCGAACCAGGACGGGAGCCCGCAATGACAAAACTTGCCTCCATTGTGCTTGCAATGGCCACGATCGCATTTGTCGCCACCGCCCATGCGCAGACGGGCCAGCGGCCCCAGCAGCAGCCGCAGCAAGCGCCATCCGCGGCGCCGAACGCCCCCGTCCAGCCGGGCGGACGGACAGTCTCGGAAGCCGAGCTGCGCAAGGAGCTGGAGCGGCTAGGCTTCACCAACGTCCGGGATATCAAGCAGAAGGGCAGCAATATCGAGGCGAAAGCGACCAAAGACGGCAAGCGCGTCTCGCTGAACATCGATACGAACACCGGCAGGGTGACCGCCCGCTAGATCAGCCTCCGTCGGACTGCCAGTACACCATTTTCTCGTTCGCTAGCCCGGTCGGATCGTGATCGCGCCCATAAGTGGGAAGCGCTGGCCGCTGTCGCCCGCGCTAAGCTTGGCGCTCGACCGCGGGTAACCGGATGCTATTCAACTCCTATGAATTCGTGCTGCTGTTCGTGCCGATTGTCCTCGCCGGCTTCTACCTGGTCGGCGCGATCGGCGGCAGGTTTGCCATCGCCTGGCTCGTGCTTGCCTCGTTCTTCTTCTATGCGTACTGGCGACCGCCTTATCTCTTGCTGCTCGTCGCAAGCGTCGCGATCAACTATGCGATCGGCGCCCGCATCGCACGCCTAGCGGCCGCGGACGACCCACGTCGGAAGTATCTTCTCGCAGCCGGAGTGGTGGCCAATGTCGCCGCGCTCGCTTACTTCAAGTACACGAGCTTCCTGATCGCCAACATCGGCGCCGTCGCCGGGGCCGACCTGACGATCGGCGACATCGTCCTGCCGATCGGCATCTCCTTCTATACCTTCCAGCAGATCGCCTACCTGGTCGACGCCTCGCGGGGGCATACCGACCGCCACAGCTTCATCGACTATTGCCTGTTCGTGGCGTTCTTCCCGCAGCTCATTGCCGGGCCGATCGTGCATCACCGCGAAATGTTGAAGCAGTTCGCCAATGCCGCGATCTACCGTTTCGATGCCGGCAACGTCGCCGCGGGCGTTACATTCTTCGTCATCGGCCTGTTCAAGAAGGTCGTGCTTGCCGACACGCTGGCTCAATATGCCTCCCCGGTTTTCGCCGCCGCACGCGATGGCACCGCGCCCACCCTGGTCGAGAGCTGGAGTGCGGCGCTCGCGTACACCCTGCAGCTCTATTTCGACTTCTCGGGCTACTGCGACATGGCGATCGGCCTCGGCCTCCTGTTCAACATCCGGCTGCCTGTCAATTTCGACTCGCCCTACAAGGCGGTCAGCATCGTCGATTTCTGGAGGCGCTGGCACATAACGCTTTCGCGCTTCCTGCGCGATTACCTGTACATTGCATTGGGTGGCAACCGCCACGGCCCAGCGCGGCGCTATCTCAACATCTTCCTGACCATGCTGATCGGCGGAATCTGGCACGGGGCCGGCTGGACGTTCGTCGTATGGGGCGCCATTCACGGCTTCTACCTCGTGGTGAATCACTTCTGGCGCGCCATGCGGGTGCAACTCGGATTCGCCGACCGACACGGCGCAGCAGGCGCATGGCTCGCGCGCGGCGTGACCTTGCTCGCGGTCATTGTCGGATGGGTCGTCTTTCGCGCCGAGTCCCTCGACGCCGCCCGGCAGATGCTGCGCGGCATGGCCGGTCTGAACGGTATCGTCATTTCGCCGCATATAGCGGCGATGCTCGGCGAACACGCCTTCCTGCTCGACGCCCTTGGCGTCACAGTCGGCCCATCGCCGCTGTTCGGCGGCGTCCCGCAGGCGGCTTGGATCGCCGTACTGATGGCGGTGGTCCTTCTGGCGCCAAACTCGCAGCAACTCATGGGCTATGTCGCTCCGAACCGCGAAGAAACGCCGAGCGCGGCCTCGCCAGCGGAGATCTGGCCGCGCTGGTCGCTGAGCCAGGGATGGGCGGTCGCCGCCGCCGTGGCGTTCCTCTACACGCTGACGCAGATGTCCAATGTCAGTGAATTCCTCTACTTCCAGTTCTGAGGGCGCGATGGCGGCACAGAGCGATCGGGCCGACCGGCCTGAACTTCGGCCTCGATATGCTGGACGCGCCTATATCCGCACCTTCGTCGCGCTGGTGCTTCCCGTCGTCGCCCTGCTGACGGCGTTTGCCTTCTACCAGGAGCCCGACCAGGGCGACCTGACGCGCATCGGCGGCCTGACGGAGAATGCCTATGGCTGGACGGCGCCGCAGAAGCGCTTCGAGCCGCCGCTGGTCGCGACGCAGTACGACCGGCCCTTCGACGTCGTCGTGCTCGGCGATTCCTATTCGGTCAATCCGGGCGGCCAGACTCCGCACGGCGCATTCTGGACGAACTTCGTCGCGCAACAGACGGGATTGTCGGTCGTCGCCCTGAGCCTTCACGACGTCTCGGTGCGTGCCCTACTCGACCACCCGGTCTTCAGGCGCTCGCCCCCGCGCATGGTCATCCTTCAGATCGTCGAGCGCTACGTCATCCGCAACGTGATGCTTGAGGAACGCTGGATGGGCGGCGACTTCCCGGGATGCCCGAGCCCCACAGCGCCGCAGCCGGTCCGGACGCGTCACGCGCTGGACGCCGCGCCGGTGCCCTGGCAGCGCGATACGCAGCTCGAGTTCGATCTCGACCAGTCCTTCGACACGCTGTGGAAAAGCGCGTGGCGCCTGGCCGGCTTCAACGCGACACGGGTCGAGAACGTCCCGCTGACGACACCGGCCCTGTTCTCGAGCCGGACCGGCAACCGGATGCTGCTCTACGATGACGAATTCCGGCTCGGCGACTGGCCGCGCGCCGAGATCGAGCAGGCGCTATGCCGCCTCCGTGCCATCCAGGAGCAGATCCAGGGCAATGGCCAGACCGCGTTTCTGTTCATGGCCGTGCCCAACAAGCTCAGCGCCTATGCCGACTTCGTGACGGAGCGCCGGTTCGGCGGGTTGCAGAACCTGCCCGCGTTGCTCGCCGATCACCGGCTCAACCAGGTGAACCTGCTCGACCCGCTGCGGCATGCGGTGCGTTGCGGGGTGGTCGACGTTTACATGCCCAATGACACGCATTGGGGCACGCCGGGCAACCAGATAGCCGCCAAAGCCGCCCTGGCGGCGATGGCGCGACAGCCGCAGCAATCCGGGCCCTCCTGCTAAGCTTGGCCCCAGGGATCGCGCATCCGCAGGGAACATATCTGGGCAACAGGCGTATCTTGTATAGTCTACTCATTATCTGCGATGACCGAACACTCCTCCGACAACGACAAATCCGACAGCGCTGCCGACCTGGACTACGAAAGCGTGGGGGCAGACATCGTCGTCACGCACGCGCGTGAGGAGATGCAGACGCGTGTGTCCGCGCTGCGTCGTTCCCTCAAGACGGCGTTTTCCGGCGAGGCGAACCCGCCGCCGAAACCCGGCGGGCGGCACCCTCGGGACGATCGGGCCTGATCAGGCGGCGACCTCCTCCATCGGCTCGCCGCCGAGGGAGCGCATGATCCCCTTGAGTTCTTCCGCGGCGCTGGCGAGTCGCGCGGCATCGGTTCCGCGGATGACGATCGCCGTGGAGGGTCCGCTGCCCAGGCGGAAGGCCGGGTAGCTGCCCATTTCGAGGTCCGCGTAGCGACCCTGCAGCGCGGCCAGCCCTTCCGCCAGCCGACCTTCGGGAAGCTCGACACGGACGGTGCGCGACAGCATCGGCGCGCCGCCCTTGAGCGAGTGCTTCACGCCGTCGAACATCGCCTGCATGATCTTCGGCACGCCGGCCATGACATAGACATTGCCGATCTGGAAGCCGGGCGCGCGGCTCACGGGATTGTCGATCAGCGTGGCGCCTTCCGGCGTATTCGCCATGCGCAGGCGCATCGGGTTCAGGTCGGCGGGGTTGGCATAGTGCGCCTTCAGGCGCGCCAGCGCCTCCGGATGCTGGATGAGCGGGACGCCGAAGGCCTTGGCGACGCATTCGGCGGTGATGTCGTCATGCGTCGGTCCGATGCCGCCGGTCGTGAACACATAATCGAATCGCGCGCGCACTTCGTTGAGCGTGCGCACGATCGTCTCCTCGACGTCAGGGATCACGCGCGCTTCCATCAGCCGGATGCCGACGCTGTTCAGTTGCTCGGCCAGCCACGGCAGGTTGGCGTCCTTGGTGCGGCCGGAAAGAATCTCGTTGCCGATGACGAGCACGCAGGCAGTGACGGTTTTGTCGGGCACGGCTGGGTCTACTCCCCCGATTGCGGTCGGCGAAATTAGCCGGAATCCGCGCGCCTGTCGCAAGTCGTCCGACCCGGCGCCCTGCAGCGGCCCGTTCCCGGCAAGGGTATGTTTCAAATATTGATACCAATTGTTCCATTTGCGAGCAGTCGGGGAGTCGTGTTACCGGATTGGACCGGGCGGGAAGCTGCAGGCGTGCCAAACGTCGCAGAAGGAAAAGACCTCTTCCCGCGGAAACCGAGGGAGGAGACATGCGATACCAGAGCCTGACGAGATTGGCCGTGGGCGCGGTCGGCGCGCTCATGTTCGCGACGGCGGCCGTCGCCCAGACCGCCCAGCCCGTGAAGATGCGGCTGCAGACGGCGGTGCCGTCCGCCAGCATCTATTTCGAGCTGCTGAAGCGCTATGCCGACCGCATCGACAAGATGTCGGCGGGCCGGCTGAAGATCGAGGTGCTGCCCGACGGCGCGATCGTGCCCGCCTTCGAAATCCTCGACGCCGTCGACAAGGGCGTGGTCGAGGCGGGTTACGCCTGGACGCATTACTGGTCGGGCAAGCACCCGGCCGCGGGCCTGTTCAGCAATCCGATGGCGGGTGCCGGTGCCGGCCTGGACCAGCTCTCGCACATGGCCTGGCTGATCGAAGGCGGCGGCAACGACCTCTATCGCAAGTTCTACAGCCAGATCCTCAAGGTCAATGTCGAGCCGTTCATGGTGCAGCCGATGGGACCCGACCCGCTCGGCTGGTTCAAGAACCCGATCAACAGTGTCGCTGACTTCAAGAAACTGAAATACCGCTCGCCGCCCGGCATCACCGGCGAGATCTTCAAGGAGATGGGCGTCGGCGCGGTGGCGCTGCCCGGCGGCGAGATCGTGCCGGCGGCACAGCGCGGCGTGATCGACGCCGCGGAGTGGATCGGCCCGGCCGACGACCTCAATCTCGGCCTCCACACGATCTGGAAGAACTACTATCTGCAGGGCCTGCACCAGTCGACCGACGTCGGCGAGGTGATCTTCAACAAGTCCGCCTTCGACCGCCTGCCGGCGGATGTGAAGGAGATCGTGAACGCCGCGTCGATGGCCTCGATGGCGGAGACCTACGCGTTCAACGTCGCACGCAACGCCGCGGCGATCGTCAAGCTGAGGACCGAGTTCAAGGTCGAGATCCGCGACACACCCAAGGATTTCTTCCCCGAGTTCGTCCGCGCCACTACCGTTGTGCTTGACCGCTATGCGCAGAAGGACCCGTTCTTCAAGGAAGTCCTCGACTCGCAGCGCAACTTCGGCAAGACCGTCGTGCCGTACTGGACCAAGGTCCTCGACCTCTACTCCAACCTCGGCAACGCGGCACTGCAGACGAAGTAGCGGACCAAACACCCCTCTCCCCACCGGGGAGAGGGAGGGGCCCGTAGCCGTCAGGCTGCGGGAGGGTGAGGGGGAGAAAATGTCAGAGTTCAGTTCCAGGCGCGCTATCGCGCGCCCCCTCACCCCAACCCTCTCCCCGTTGGGGAGAGGGGGCCGAAGCGCAGCCGGCGCTCTCGAGCCCTGAGGGGACGCCCAATGCCGGCACCGTCGGGTCTGCTGCTCACGATACGCTCGCTCGACAAGGTCGCGTTCTGGTCCGGGCGCATCGTCGCCTGGCTGATCCTGCCGATGGTGCTGGGCCTCGCCTACGAGGTCTTCGCGCGCTACCTGTTCGAGGCGCCGACCGTGTGGGCCTACGACATGACCTACATGCTGTACGGCACGATGTTCATGCTCGGCTCCGCGTACACGCTGCTGCGCAAGGGCCACATCCGCACCGACACGTTCTACGCCAACTGGCCGATACGAAGGCAGGGCCTGGTCGATGCCGCGTGCTACCTGCTTTTCTTCTTCCCCGGCCTCATCGCCTTTTTCACCGTGAGCTGGGAGTATTTCTGGCGCTCATTCCAGCAGGGCGAGCGCATCGTCACCAGCCCGTGGATGCCGATCGTCTATCCGTTCAAGTTCGTCATCCCGCTGGCCATCGCCCTGTTGCTGATCCAGGGCCTCTCCGAATTCCTCAAGAGCGTGTGGGCCGCGCGCCACGGGGAATGGCTGTGAGCCAGGAGATCCTCGGTCTCGTCTCGCTCGCGGCGCTGTTCGGGGCGATCTTCATCGGCTTTCCGATCGCCTTCACCCTGATCACGGTGGCGCTGGCCTTCGGCTATTTCGCGCTCGGCGGCATCGTCCTGAATCTGATGGTGCTGCAGGTCTTCTCGGTGATGCGCGACCCCACCCTCGCCTCGGTGCCGTTCTTCCTGTTCATGGGCTACCTGCTCGAGCAGTCGGGCCTGATGGAGCGCCTGTTCCGCGGCGTACAGCTCATGTTCGCCAGCCTGCGCGGCTCGCTCTATCTGGCGGTGCTCGTGACGGCCACCATCTTCGCCGCGGCCACCGGCATCGTCGGCTCGTCAGTCACCCTGCTCGGCGTGATGGCCGCCCCTGCCATGAAGCGCAGCAAGTACGACATTCAGCTTTCCGCCGGCACAATCACCGCCGGCGGCACGCTCGGCATCCTGATCCCGCCCTCGGTGATGCTGATCGTCATGGGGCCGGTGGTCGGCGTGCCGGCGACGGATCTGTTCACGGCCGCCATCCTGCCTGGGCTACTGCTTGCCGGCCTCTACATCGCCTACTGCCTCGTCCGCTGCCATTTCGATCCGGCGCTCGGGCCGCCGCTGCCGATGGAGGAACGCGCGACCTCGGTACTGCAGATCGTGCACGAAGTGGTCGTCGGCATGGCGCCGGTCGTGGTGGTGATCTTCGCGACGCTGGGCGTCATCCTGGCCGGCATCGCGACGCCGACCGATGCCGGCGCGGTCGGCGCCCTCGCCGTCCTGCTGCTCACGCTCGCCTACCGCCGCATGACCTGGGCCGGTTTCTCGCGCGCGGTGTATGCGACGCTCGAAACCTCATGCATGATCCTGCTGCTGGTCGCGGCATCGAATTTCTTCGGCTCGGTGTTCGCGCGGCTCGGCAGCGCCAGCTACATTGCCGAGCTGCTGCTCGGACTCGACTTCGGCGCGACCGGCATGCTGCTGGTCATCCTCGCCATCATCTTCATCCTCGGCTGGCCGCTCGAATGGGTGCCGATCGTGCTGATCGTCGTGCCGATCATGCTCCCGCTCGTGCAGAAGCTTGGCATCGACAAGGTGTGGTTCTGCACGTTGGTCGCGGTGTGCATGCAGACCGCCTGGCTGTCGCCGCCGGTGGCGCTCTCCGCGTATTTCCTTAAGGGTGTCGTCCCGGACTGGGAGCTTGGCGATATCTACAAGGGCATGATCCAGTTCATGGTGCTGCAGGTGATCGGCCTGCTGCTCGTGCTGTTCTTCCCCGAGATCGCGCTGTTCCTGCCGCGCGTGCTCGCTGACTGAGAATCGTTGGCAACAAAGCGACATCGGTTTGGCGCCTTCGGATCGCCACGGCTCTTTCGTGTTTCTGCATTAATCCTGTGGATTTCCGGGGGCGCTCGCTCCTAGATTGCCGTTCGGCGCAAGTTCGCCCCCTTCAGAACAAGAATAACGAGACCGGCGTCGCGCCAAAGGTTCAACAGAGCTTGGTGCGACTGCGCAATGACGCGATTCCTCGGCTTATTGACCGCACTCCTCCTGGTTTCTTCCCCGGCCTACGCCTATGTCGATCCCGGCCTCCTCGGGGTGCTCTACCAGGCGGCATACGCCCTGATCTTCGGCACGTTCATCGCGCTCATCGTTCGACCGTGGCACTACATCAAGACCATCTTCGGCCGCGTCACCGGCCGCGGCACGGATTCAAAGGACGGCAAACCGCACGCCGCGAAGTCGGACCGCGACCCGCGCTGACGGCGGCATGTTCGCGGTCGATAAGTCCTCCTACGTCGATCCGCACGGATACGTCTTTCGCACGGAGCGCGGGTTGTTCCGCGCGATCCGTCCCGCCTCGGAGCCGTTCTACCGCGAGCTGCTCGGCAAGGGCACGGTCGAACGGCTCGTCGCGGCCGGTTTCCTGATCGATACGAAGATCACCTCGGATATCGCCACGAAAGTCAGCGAGACCCTCGTCCTGCAGCACCGTGAGGTTCGGCCGCTGACGTACTGCGTGGAGTGGTCGCCGTCGATGCTGCGCGATGCGGCGCTGCTGACGGTCGACCTCGCCGACGCGCTGGTCGATGAGGGCTGCACGCTGCAGGACGCCTATCCCTGGAACGTCCTGTTCGACCGCGCCACGCCGGTTCATGTCGATCTCACCTCGATCGTGCCGGCGGACGATCGCCTGATCTGGCCCGCCTATGCGCAGTTCCAGTCGTTCTTCCTCAGGCCGCTTCATCTGTCCGCGATGGGCCGGGGCGAGGCCGCCCGCGCACTGCAGATGGAATCGGTCGGTGGCGTTTCGCTCGGGACGTTCCTGCGCTATGCGCACCTGCGCGCGCGGCTGCGCCACCCTGGTTGGGATATCGGCGCGGCGGCGGACCGCTTCATCCGCGACCGGCCCGCGCTCAGGCAGCGCATCCGGGACCTGTCCCGGAAAGGGACCGCGCGCCTGACGCCGGCGCTGCGGCGCCGCTTCTTCGCCGGGCTGCGCCGGGACCTGCAAGGCTTCCGCTTCCGCGGCGCCGGCGATATCTGGGCGCGCTACTACCAGGAGATTCCCGGCTGGGTCGACCGCAAGGCGAAGGTCGAGGCCGTGACCGCGATCCTGCGCCGCCTCTCGCCCGCCAGCGTGCTCGATCTCGGCTGCAACACCGGCCTGTTCTCTCTCATCGCCGCCGATACAGGCGCGCGGGTCCTGTCGGTCGATACGAGCGAAGCCTGCATCGACTCTCTCTACCGCGAGGCGCGCGCGCGCAAGCTACAGGTAACGCCGGTGATCGGCGACGTGCTGACCCCTGTTCCGGCCTTCGGCTTCATGGCGGAGCAGTTCCCCTCCTTCCCCGAACGGGCGACGTCGGACACGGTGCTCTGCCTCGGCCTGATGCATCATCTGCACATTGCCGGACGCCAGCCGATCCCGGCCATCGCCGCGATGCTGGCGCGGCTGGCGGAGCGGACGCTGGTCTTCGAGTTTGTCGCGACGGACGACGCCAATGTCGAGCGGATCGAGTCCAGCCGCGTGATCGACTACACGCTCGATTCCGTGCTCGCCGCCCTGCAGCGCCATTTCCCGTCGATCGAGACCCTGCCCTCCGACCGCGACACGCGGCGCCTGCTCGTCTGCAGTAAATGAGGGCGGTCACCTTCATCGCCTGCGGCTATGCAACCGCGCTCTGGATCGCCGCAACGCTGTTCGGGCTGTCCGACGATGTCCTGTTCTTCCACTCGGACCTGCTGAGCAAGATCTATTTTCTCGCGGCGCTCGCCTTCCTCCTGCTTCCGGCGGTTCTGATCGCGATCGGCGCCGCGACGGCTGTGCTGCGCCGTCATCGCGCGCTGCGGGTCGCAGCGGCGATTCCGCTCGTCCTGCTGCTGGCCGGTTTCCTCTATGCCGGCGGCGAGCTGGCATTCGGCAAGGTCGAGAGCTTCGCCAGCTACGTGCTGATCATGGCCGGCGCGATCCTGCTGTCGGCGGTCGCGATATGGTGCCTGCCCGATCGTGGCACGGTGCTCGACCGCGCCGGCCAGCTCTCGCGCATCGTTCTCTTCGCCGCGGTGCCGCTTACCCTCGCCGCATGGACGTTCTTCCACCTTCCCTCGGCCAAGGCAGGAGCCGGCGCGCCGCGCCATGCCGTGATGATCTTGATCGACGGAATGCCCTCGCAGCTCCTTGCCAGCTATGCGCCCGGCGCGCCGACGACGGAGCTCGACAGGGTTGCACGGCGCGGCTGCGTCGTCCCGCGCGCCTACACCAACCGCACCTACACGTCGGGCTATTTTTCCGTCTTTTACAACGGCGACTACAGCGGCACGGCGCAGCGGCCCGAAGCGGTGCTGCCGCAGGCGCTGGAGCGCGCAGGAGACGGATTCCGCTGGATCTCGTTCCACCCCAACGGATTTCCCGAGACCGCGCATGTCGAGGGATACACCGGCTTGCGCTCGGCCATGCTGACCGAGCGCTGGACGTGGCTGCCGCGCCTGCTGGGCCTGCCCTACCACGTGTTCCTGACGTGGAACGAGACGCGCCCCTACATGGGCGAGCGCGTGAACACGCTCTACGAGGCCCTCAACGGCGAGACCGCCGAAGAACCGTTCTGGCGCGACGTCCTGCCGGCGCAGATCAAGGAGATGCAAGAGCGCTACCACCGCTCCTTCCTGCTCGTGCACGTCTCCGTTACCAAGCACACCGTGCAGGCGCTGGCCGACGGAAGCTACGGCGATCAGGCCGAAAGCATCCAGGCGCTCACCTCATATGCGGTTGCGCACGACTACACCTACACCCCCGACCAGGCGCCGGTCGTCGAAGCCTATCGCCAGTACTATCGCGAGCGCATAAACCAGTACGGCCGGCGCATCGACGGCATACTCGACGCCCTGAAAGCGGCCGGCCTGTCCGACGATACGCTGGTGCTGGTCACCGCCGACCATGGCAGCACGTTCAGCAACGGCCATCTGTGGTACGGCCGACACGCCGAAGAGGACGTCGCGCGCGTTCCGCTGATGCTATTCGGCAGCGGCGTTCCGTGCCAGGCCGCGCCGGCCATCGACACGCTGGATGTCCGCGCGACGGTCGACAGCTTCCTCGACCTGCCGCGCGAAATTCCGGAAGCCGCTCACAGCCTGCTGGCGCGCGACTCGGGGACGACTGCAAAGACGATTCCTGTCCTGACGGTGCGCAGCGACAGCCGGAAGACATGGTACCTGCACGTCCATCCGGCCGAAGGCGTGCGCTACCTGTTCAACCTGCACCCGGACAGCGACGGACAAGCGGTGAAGGAGAGCGTGCGCGGCTACGCGGTCGAGGAAATCCCGTTCGGCAGCGACACCGCGCCGTGGCAGATACTCGCCGAAGCCCTGAAGCGCACCGGCATCGACCGCGCGTCGATCCACGCGGGCCTGCGCGAGCGCATCGAGAACGCCACGCGCTAGCGCGTCACCTCACCCGCACGCCCTTCGTCGTGAAGCGCTGCGTCCTGCCGGACCCGCGCATGGGTCGCGGCGTGGCGGCGGCCTTGCCGGTGCCGGACGGCTGATAGGCAGGCACGAGCTGATCGGGGCGCGATCCGATCAGATCGGCGCGACCCATCTGTTTCAGCGCCTCGCGCAGGATCGGCCAGTTGTCGGGATCGTGATAGCGCAGGAAGGCCTTGTGCAGCCGACGCTGCTTGAGCCCCTTGATCGCCGCGACCTCGTCGCTCGCTCCGCGCCGAACACCACGCAGCGGATTGACGCCGGTATGGTACATGGCCGTGGCGGTCGCCATCGGCGACGGCAGGAACGTCTGCACCTGGTCGGCGCGGTAGCGGTTCTTCTTGAGCCACAGCGCGAGGTTCATCATGTCCTCGTCGGTCGTCCCCGGATGCGCCGCGATGAAATACGGGATCAGATAATATTTCCTGCCGGCCTGCTTCGCGGCGGCGTCGAACATCTCCTTGAAACGGTCGTAGGCGCCGATCCCCGGCTTCATCATCTTGTCGAGCGGACCGCGCTCGGTGTGCTCTGGCGCGATCTTCAGATAGCCGCCAACGTGATGGGTGACGAGCTCCTTGACGTATTCGGGGCTCTTGATGGCGAGGTCGTAGCGCACGCCCGAAGCGACCATCACCTTCTTGACGCCCCTCACCTCGCGCACCTTGCGATAGAGCCGGATCAGATCGTCGTGCGAGGTGTTGAGGTTCGGACAGATATCCGGGAAGACGCAGGACGGCCGCCGGCACGCCGCCTCGATCTTCGGGTCCTTGCACGCCATCCGGTACATGTTGGCGGTCGGTCCGCCGATGTCGGAGATGACGCCGGTGAAGCCCGGCGTTTTGTCGCGGATCCGCTCGATCTCGCGCAGGATCGAGCCCTCCGAGCGGTTCTGGATGATGCGGCCCTCGTGCTCCGTGATCGAACAGAACGTGCAGCCGCCGAAGCAGCCACGCATGATCGTCACCGAAAACCTGATCATGTCCCAGGCCGGGATCTTGGCATCGCCGTAGGACGGATGTGGCGCGCGGGCGTAGGACAGATCGTAGACGGCGTCCATCTCGGCCGTGGTCAGCGGGATCGGCGGCGCGTTCAGCCACAAGTCGCGGTCGCCGTGGCGCTGGACGAGCGGCCGCGCATTGCCGGGATTGCTCTCCCGGTGCAACACGCGCGAGGCGCGGGCATAGGCCTCAAGGTCCCGCTCGACCTGCTCGCAGGACGGCAATCGGATCACGGTGTCGCCGGAGCGACGTGCAGCACCCTCGTCCGCTGAATCGAGATCGTCGGCGTGCAGCTCGGTACAATCATCCGGCACGCGACGGAACAGGGCCGTGCCCCGGATCGAGGTGAGATCGCGCGGTGCCTCTCCGGCCGCAAGCCGGTGCGCCACCTCGACAACGGCGCGCTCGGCGTTGCCGTAGACCAGGAGATCCGCCTTGGCGTCGGCCAGCACCGAGCGGCGCACCTTGTCGGACCAGTAGTCGTAATGCGCGATGCGGCGCAGCGACGCCTCGATGCCACCGAGCACGATCGGCACGTTCTTGAACGCCTCGCGACAGCGCTGGGCATAGACGATCGTACAGCGGTCCGGCCGCCTTCCGCCCTCGCCGCCCGGCGTGTAGGCGTCGTCATGGCGGAGCCTGCGGTCCGCCGTGTAGCGGTTGACCATCGAGTCCATGTTGCCGCCGGTGACGCCGAAGAACAGGCGCGGCTTTCCCAGCGCCTTGAACGGCTCGGCCGACTGCCAGTCGGGCTGCGCGATGATGCCGACCTTGAAGCCCTGGGCCTCCAACAGCCTGCCGATGATCGCCATGCCGAAGCTCGGATGGTCGACATAGGCATCACCCGTCACGAGCACGATGTCGCAGGCGTCCCAGCCGAGTGTCGCCATCTCGGCGCGGCTCATCGGCAGGAACGGCGCCGGCTTGCCGGGATGCGCCGGCTGGCGAGGCCAGGACATCAAGGGCATTACGGCGTGGGCTTCCATGGCCTACGCATAAGGCTCTGGCCTTCCCGATTCAACCGGCCTGCATGCTGTCCAGCGTAGCCGTGCTTGCCGCATACGGCTCATGCGGTCGCCAACGGAAATTTGGTGTGTCGCCCCCTGCGCGTCCTCATCCTGAGCTTGTCGAAGGATGGGCCAGAGGCGCGGTCAATCGCGGAGCGGCCGCCACCCGCGCGTCCTTCGACAGGCTCAGGACGAGGTTCTCTGCTGGGCTGCAGATGGGCGAACTGAGCGTTTACTTCAGCCCGCGGATCACCTGGATCTCGAGGTCGCGGATCTTCTTGCGCAGCGTGTTGCGGTTGAGGCCGAGCAGCGCCGCGGCGCGGATCTGGTTGCCGCGCGTCGCCGCCAGGGTCAGGTTGATCAGCGGCCGCTCGATCTCGCGCAGCACGCGGTCGTAGATGCCGGCCGGCGGCAGCCCGTCGCGATGCGCAGCGAAATACGCCTTCAGATGCCGCTCGACGGCCGAGCCGAGCGAGTCGTCGACCGGTACGGCCTCCTGCGGCTGCGGCGGCGTGACCTCGGCGAGCTCGGCCTCGATGACGTCGATGCCGATCATCTCCTGCGAGTACAACGCCGCAAGCCGGCGGATCAGGTTCTCCAGCTCGCGCACGTTGCCGGGCCAGCGATAGGCCTTGAGGCGCTCGAGCGCCGCCGCATCCAGCGTTTTCGGCGGCAGGCCCTCGGCGCCGGTCAGCGTGAGGAAATGGCGCACCAGCTCCGGAATGTCCTCGCTGCGCTCGCGCAGCGGCGGCAGGCGGATCGGCACGACGTTGAGGCGGTAGAACAGGTCTTCGCGGAACAGGCCCTGGCGGACGAGCTGGCGCAGATCGCGGTGCGTTGCCGCGATGATGCGCACGTCGGCGCGCAGGCGCTGGCGCCCGCCGACCGTCGTGTACTCACCTTCCTGCAGCACGCGCAGCAGCCGCGTCTGCGCCTCGAGCGGCATGTCGCCGATCTCGTCGAGGAACAGCGTGCCGCCCTGCGCCTGCTCGAAGCGGCCGGCATAGCGCTGCGTGGCGCCCGTGAACGCGCCCTTCTCGTGACCGAACAGCTCGCTCTCGATCAGCTCGCGCGGGATGGCCGCCATGTTGATCGCGACGAACGGGCCGCTGCGGCGCTTGCCGTAATCGTGCAGCGCGCGGGCGACCAGCTCCTTGCCGGTGCCTGATTCGCCCGCGATCATCACCGTCAGATCGGTGCCCATCAGGCGGGCGAGGACGCGGTAGATCTCCTGCATCGCCGGCGAGCGGCCGATCAGGGGCAGCTTCTCCTCGGCGTTGGCGACGTCCTCGGGGATGATCGCCGCCTGCGAGGGCGTCGTCAGCGCGCGCTCGACGACATTGACCAGCTCCTTCAGGTCGAAGGGCTTGGGCAGGTATTCGAAGGCGCCGCGCTCGGTCGCCTTGACCGCCGTCAGCAGCGTGTTCTGCGCGCTCATAACGATGACGCGCAGCTCGGGGCGCACCTTGCGGATGCGGGGGACGAGGTCCAGCCCGTTCTCGTCGGGCATCACCACGTCGGTGATGACGAGGTCGCCCTCGCCATCAGCGACCCAGCGCCACAGTGTGGCGGCGTGGCCGGTGGTGCGCACGTCGTGCCCCATCCGGCCGAGGGCCTGGTTCAGAACGGTCCGGATCGCGCGGTCGTCGTCGGCAACTAGGATCGTGGCCTGTCCCATCGTCGGCTGGCCTACCTTTGCTGTTCGTCCTCGACCTCGGCTACCCCGCCGTATATGGGCAGCATGACCCGGAACACGGTGCGGCGCGGTTCGCTGTCGAACTCGATCACGCCGCCGTGGTCGCCGATGATCTTTGCCACCAATGCAAGACCCAGGCCGCTCCCGTTGACCTTCGTCGTTACGAACGGGTCGAACAGGTGCGGCCGCAATTCTTCAGGGATTCCATCGCCGTTATCCTGCACGCGCACCAGCAAAGGCAGCGCGACGCGGCTGTCGCTGCCGGGCAGCGCCAGGCGCACGCCATGCTGGTAGGAGGTGCCCAGCACGATCTCGCCATTGGTCGCCGGGGCGGCCTCTGCCGCATTTTTAATCAGGTTGAGGAAGACCTGGATGAGCTGGTCGCGGTGGCCGAGCACCGGCGGCAGCGACGGATCGTAGGTCTCGATGAAGCGGATATGCCGCGCGAAGCCGTTCTGGGCGACCTTGCGGGCGTGCTCCAGCACCTGGTGGATGTTCACCGGTCCGCGCTGCAGCGGCCGCCGGTCGGAGAACACCTCCATCCGGTCGACCAGGGCGCAGATGCGGTCGGTCTCGTCGATGATCAGGCGGGTCAGCTCGCGGTCCTGCTCCCCGGCCGACTGTTCCAGGAGCTGGGCCGCCCCGCGGATGCCGGAGAGCGGGTTCTTGACCTCGTGCGCCAGCATCGCCGCCATGGCGCTGACCGAGCGCGCCGCATTGCGGTGCACGAGCTGCCGGTCGATCTTGCGCGCGATCGTGCGCTCGTGGATCGACACGACCACGGACTCGTCGCTCTCCGCAAGGAGGGCTGCCCGGATCGTCGCGAAGCGGGTGCCGATGCGCGGTGTCTCCAGCGTGACCCCCTCCTCCGACACGCTGGTGCCGGTGTGGCGCACCTGCGCCAGGATCGCGAAGACGGGGCTGTCGGCGGGCAGCAGCTCGGTCAGGCGCATGCCGTCGAGATGCATGGCGCTGGATTCGAAGAACTGCTCGCCCGCGTGATTCACATAGCGGATGACGTCGCCGTCGCCGACGACGAGGACGGCGTTCGGCAAGGCTCCCAGGATCGCCGCGACATCCGGCGCGAACTGGTGGCGCAACCGTTCCACTAAGGCGCTCGCCATGTCAGGCCGCCGCCCGCGCTGGCGCGGCGTCGAGGGCCGCATCCCAGGCGCCGTTGACCGCCTGATGGACCGCCTCGGGGTCGGTCAGCTTCATCACGCGGTTGCGGAACTCCGCCGCCCCGGGGAAGCCGCGCGCGTACCAGCCGAGGTGCTTGCGCGCGATGCGCACGCCCGCCGCGACGCCGTAATGGCTCATCATGTCGTCGTAGTGCCCCAGCAGGATCTCGCGCTGCTGCGACAGCGACGGATCGGGCAGCCGCTCGCCTGTCCTGAGGAAATGGATCACCTGCTTCAGGAACCACGGCCGGCCATAGGCGCCGCGGCCGATCATGACGCCATCGGCGCCCGACTGGTCGAGCGCCGTGCGGGCCTGGTCCAGAGTCGTGATGTCGCCGTTGCAGATGACCGGGATCGACACGGACTGCTTCACCTGCCGGATGAACTCCCAGTCGGCGCTGCCGTCATAGAACTGGCAGCGCGTGCGGCCGTGGACCGAGATCATGCGGATGCCGCAGGCCTCGGCGATCTTCGCCAGCCCCGGCGCGTTGCGGTTGGCGTGGTCCCAGCCCAGGCGCATCTTGAGGGTCACCGGCAGGCTGACCGCCTTCACCGTCGCCTCGAGGATCTTCGCTGCGTGCACCTCGTCGCGCATCAGCGACGAGCCGGCGTGCCCGTTGACGACCTTCTTCACCGGGCAGCCGAAATTGATGTCGATCAGCGCCGCCCCGCGGTCGGCATTAAGCTTGGCCGCCTCGGCCATCACCGCCGGCTCGCAGCCGGCAAGCTGGACCGACATCGGCGCCTCTTCGGCGTCGTTCTTCGCCATCAGCAGCGACTGGCGCGTCTCGCGGATCATCGCCTCGCTGGCGATCATCTCGGACACGACCAGACCCGCGCCCATGCGCTTCACGAGGCGCCGGAACGGCATGTCCGTGACGCCCGACATGGGCGCCAGGATCACCGGATCATCGATTTGGATCGGGCCGACGGAAATGCCCATAAAATAGCCAGTTCCCCGCTTCTGTCTATTGTTTAGGCGTAGCGCAAATTTCGTTGCAGTGCAACATCCGTCTCACAGGCGCCAATACCGTCATCACGGAGCGGCTGCGGAGGCCGGGTAGACCAGGTCACGCAGGCCGAGCGAAAGCCCAGGCACATAAGTGATGACCATCAGGCAGGCGAGCACCACCAGCACGAAGGGCACCAGCCTGGGAATGATCTGGTCGAGGGATATCCGGGCGACGGTGCACGCCGCGAACAGGTTCACGCCGAAGGGCGGCGTGATCATGCCCAGGGCCAGGTTGACCACCATGATCAGCCCGAAATGGACCGGGTCGATGCCGAACCCGACGGCGACCGGGACCAGCATCGGGGCCAGGACGATGATCGAAGCCGAGGTCTCGATGAACATGCCGATCAGGAACAGCGCGACATTGACGCCGAGCAGGAAGAACTCCGGCGACCTCAGCGTCTCGCGCAGGAACGCGCCGATCTGATCCGGTACGCCGGCGCGGGTGATCAGGTAGCTGAACAGCCCGGCATTGGCGATAATGAACATGATGACGGAGGTCGAGACGACGGATTTCTTGAGAATGGCCCCGAGATCGGCCCAGCGCAGTTCCCGGTGCACGAAGACGCCGACGATCAGGGCGTAGAATACCGCAACCACCGAGGCCTCCGTCGGCGTGCAGACGCCGCCGTAAATGCCGCCCAGCACGATCACCGGCATCAGCAGCGCGAATGCCGCCTTCCGGGTCGCGGTCAGGATCGGCATCCGCCCCTCGTGGTCGCGCTTCCCGTAGCCCTTGAAGCGGGCATAGATGACCACGAACACCATGAGCACGATGCCGATCAGCAGCCCGGGCCCGACGCCGGCGATGAAAAGCTCGCCGATCGACACCTCGGCCGATACGCCATAGATGATCATCGGGATCGACGGCGGGATGACCACGCCGAGTTCCGCCGACGTGGCCTGCAGGGCGGCCGCGTAGTTGGTCGGGTAGCCATGCCGGACCAGCGCCGGGATCAGGATCGCGCCGATCGCGAACGTGGTCGCGACGCTCGAGCCCGACACCGCCGCGAAGATCATGCAGGTCAGCACGCATGTCGCGGCAAGGCCGCCCTGGACCCGGCCGACCAGCGACTTGGCGAAATCGACGAGGCGGGTGGAGATGCCGCCCGTTTCCATCAGATTGCCCGCGAGGATGAAGAACGGGATCGCCGCCAGCGGGAATTTGTTGATCGTCGCGAAGATCTCCTTCACCGCGACGAGCATGCTGATGTTCGACTGCCAGATGCCCAGCAGGGATGCGAGCCCGATCGACACCGCGACCGAGACCGACAGCGCGAAGCCAAGGCACATCGTGATCAGCATCGCGAGCGACATGGCGCTTCAGGACTCTCCGGTTGCGGGCGGACGCGAACCGCTCACTGCGCGGTATCAAGCTCGTTGCGGCGCGGGTCGAACCACTGCGCGACAATCGCCAGGATCGAGAACGCGGCACCGACGGGCATCGCGCCGTAGGCCCAGATCACCGTGAGCGATTCAATTCCGGGAATGGTCTGGAACCGGGTGCGCCACGCATAGTCGGCGCCGAACCACAGGATCACCGTCATCAGGATCAGGCCGGCAACGAGGATCACCGCGTCGAGCGCGCGCCGCAGCCGCCTTCCCGACTTGCGGTACAGCAGGTCGACGCAGATCATCGCCCCCTGGCGGAACGCCGTGGGAATGCCGAGGAAGACCATCCAGATCAGCGCGAAGCGGATCGAGACCTCGGACCACTCCGCCGGCTCCTCCAGGATGAACCGTGACAGGATCTGGTAGAGGCCGATGGCGGCCGCGACCGCCAGCATCGCGCAGGCGCCCCACAGGGCCAGCCCCGTGGTGCGCCGCTCGATGGCGAAGACCAGCGCCGCAGCAGCGGCGCCGATTCCCCGGCTCTCCGTCACTTGTAGCTGCGGATGCGCTCGATGTTGGCCTCGCCGAACTTCTTGCTGAAATCGGCGAAAACCGGCTTGAGCGAAGCCTGGTACTGCGAACGGTCGACATCCGTCACGACCTGCATGCCGCGCGAGCGCAGCGCGCTGATGCCGTTGCGCTCGTCGTCGTCGATCCGCGCGCGGTTCGTCTTGACCGCTTCCTTGACCGCGTCCATGAACGCCTGCTTGTCGGCGGCGCTGAGCTTGTCCCACTGGCTCTTGCTCATCAGGAACAGCGCCGGCGAGTACACGTGGCCGGTCAGGGTCAGGTACTTCTGCACCTGATCGAGCTTCTGGCCGTTGATGACCGACAGCGGGTTTTCCTGCCCGTCCACCGTGCCCTGCTGCAGCGCCGTGAACACCTCGCTGAACGCCATCGGCGTCGGGATGATGCCGAAGCCTTTGTAGGCCTGGATGTGCACCGGGTTCTCCATGGTGCGCATCTTCAGGCCCTTGAGGTCGGCGGGCGAGTTGATCGGACGCTTGCTGTTGGTCATGTGGCGGAAGCCGTTCTCGCCCCACGCCAGCGCCTTGATGCCTTTCGAGTCGAACTTCGACAGCAGGTCCTGCCCGATCGGGCCGTCGAGCACCGCGCGCGCATGCGCGTAGTCGCGGAACAGGAACGGAATGTCGAGGATCGCGGTCTCCGGCACGAAGTTCGGGACGGGACCGGTCGAGGTGAGGGTCAGATCGAGCGTGCCGAGCTGGACGGCCTCGATCGACTCACGTTCGGCGCCGAGCGCGCTCGAATAGAAGTTCTGGACCTTGTAGCGGCCCGCGGTGCGCTGCTCGATCTGCTTGGCGAATTCGTCGATCGCAACGCCGTAATGCGTGTTCTGCGCCAGCGGGATGTTCATCTTGAACGTCGTCTGCGCGCCCGCTTCAAGGCTGAATGCAAATGCGAACGCAAGGGCGGCGCTGGCGAGCGCGCCGCGTGTCCAACTCGTCATTAAGGTTTCCTCCGGTTTACCTGAGCGACCGGGTATAGCGTCGCGGGCCCGGCGCGACAAGAATTGCGTTCGGACCGCAAGGCTGGCCATGATACCCCTCCGCGGGCGCCATTTTCCCGGCCCCCTTTTCTCCGGACAAACGACTTCCATGCCCAAAGCCCCCAGGACATTGGTCTACGTCGCCAATGCGGAAAACCGCGAGATATCCGTGCTGGACATGGACCGCGGCACCGGGGAGCTGACAGCCGTTGAAACGGTGCCCTGCTCCGGCGCGGTGATGCCGCTGGCCGTCAGCCCGGACCGCCGCTTCCTGCATGCTTCCCTGCGCTCCGAACCGTTCTCCTACGCGAGCTTCGCGATCGACCGCGCCAGCGGCCGGCTCCGCCATCTCGCGACGGTGCCGGCGCCAGACAGCATGGCCTACATCGCCACCGACCGCAGCGGCCGCCACCTGCTCGGCGCGTCATACGGCGGCAACAAGATCGCCATCAACCCGATCGGCACCGACGGCATGGTCGGCGCCACGCCGAGTCAGGTCGTCGCGACCAAGCCGAACGCGCACTCGATCCTCGCGGCTCCGTCGAACAACCATGTGTTCGCGGCCAGCCTCGGCGGCAACGTCCTGCTGCAATACCGCTTCGATGCGGCGGCAGGCACCGTGTCACCCAACGCGCCGGCAGAGGTCGCGGGCGATGCCGGCGCCGGCGCGCGGCATTTCATATTTCATCCCAGCGGCCGCATCGTCTACCTGATCAACGAGCTGGACGCGTCGGTCTATACGCTCGCCTTCGACGCGGAGGTGGGCACCATGAAGCGCGTGCAGGCCGTCAGCGCCCTGCCGCCGGGCTTCGACAGCAAGCCGTGGGCATCCGACATCCACATCACGCCCGACGGCCGCCTCTTGTATGCCGCCGAGCGCACGTCGAGCACGATCGCGGCATTCAAGGTCGATGCAGCCGGTCTGCTCGCGCCGATCGGCAGTTTCGCGACCGAAAAACAGCCGCGCAGCTTCAACATCGACGCGCGCGGCCGCTTCCTGATTTCGACAGGCCAACTCTCGCACGCCCTCACCGTCCATGCGATCGATCGCGACACCGGGGCCCTGACCCCGCGCCATCGCCGCGAGGTCGGCAAGGACCCGAACTGGGTCGAGATCGTCGATCTCGACTGACGGCCCTCGCCACCAGAGCAACATCCGATCGCGTTGCGCCAGGGCCGATCTGAGATCGGCCCTTGCACGTGAAGAACCGCGGCTACTTCGAGAAAACAAACGCGGCTTCGCGAACCGCCCGCTCCGCGAACTCGGCGATCGCCATTTCCGCCGCGGCCTTCGCGACGGGCACGACGAGCGCCCCGTAGGTGAGGGACCCGCCTTCGCTCGCGCTTCCGCCACGTCCTTCGACGCGGCGGACGGTTTCAGCCGCACCGGGCGCCAGCATCTCCACCTCGCCGTTCAGGACCACATGGACGGTCGTGATGTAGCCGGTGAAATGGGTCTGGCGCAGGTCTCCGCCGGTTTCGCCACCGCCGTAGCGGACGATGATGGCGCCGCTGCCGTTGCGGGCGAGCGTCCGCGCCTCGTCCTCCGTCCCGACGAAAACCGGTTCGACAAAGGATCGGGATACCGCGGCGGCGACCGCCTTCCTCAGCGGCTCACCGACATGAAACGTCAGTTCGGCGCCCGACATCTGCGGTCCGACGTTTCTGGTCCAGGTCGTCGTCCCCGTCACCGGCTGACCGAGATTGCCGACGACCGCCACGGCATACTTGCCGGGGATGTTCCGCTCGGCGGCCAGCGGTCTGACCCGGCCCGGATCGAGGTCGTCGATGGTGTAAGCCCCGACGCATCCGCTCAGCGCCAACGCGAACGCAGGCGCCGCAACCACTGACTTGTTCATTGTCCCCCACGCGCGATATCGCGACCCTACCACAACCCATGATTAGGACAATCGCGCGCGGTGCAGGCGTTGCCGTCGCCTGCGTTTCACTGCGACGGCGGCGCCGGGAACGAATGATGCTCGTGCGCGACAATCCAGCGGCCGCCCTGCTTGCGCAGGCCGACGGTGAGGCGGAGGCGGTTGTCCGGGTCCTTCTCGAGTTCCTCGCGCGTTCCGCAGCGGAGTAGCGCATGCGCGAAAGCGACGTCGCGCCCGGCGGTCACGTCGAGCGAGAGGAGCTCGAACACCGCTCCCCGCCTCTGCCACTCGAAGAAGGGCGGCCACGTGTCGCGATAGGCGTCCCTGCCCCGCACCGCGCTCGGCGGCGGCACGTCGAACATCACGATATCGTCGGCATGATCGGCAAGGACGCCATCCATGTCGCCCGCCCGCACCGCTTCCGCCCAACGCTCGATCAGTGTACGGATCTGCGTCTCGTCGTCTTTCATCCGTCGCTCCATGGCCTCAGAGTCACTGGCTCACAGGCAAGAATCGCAACCTTCCCGGAACGGGTCCATCGAAGGACGTGCGACGCCGGTCCGATCCGACAACCACCGTTCATGAGTTTCAAGGACCCCGTCCTGACGGTTCAGCCGCTCCCATAGGGGCGCGTGATCACTTCGAGGAGGTGCCCGTCGGGGTCTTCGAAATAGACGCCCCGGCCACCGTCGTTGCGGTTGATTTCGCTGCGCCGCGTCTGCCCGGGATCGGCCCAGTACGCTAGCCCGCCCGCGCGGATGCGACCGAACACGGCGTCGAAATCGTCCTCGCCGATCAAGAAGGCATAGTGCTGCGAGGCGATATCACCCTCCCTGTCATGAAAATCCAGCGAGACACCGTTATCCAGCTCGACGACCTGAAACGGTCCGAACCGCGTCGGCGCCGGGCGGCCCAGCATGTCCGCCAGGAAGGCGGCGGACCTCTTGCTGTCTCGGCACCAGACAATCGTGTGGTTCAACTGCATCATCTCAACGACCTCCGAGTTGGGGTTGCGAACGTCCATGGACCAGCGCCCCCGTGATTTCGGCGACGTGCCTCCCCTGAAACCGCGCACCGTCGAGTTCGTTGGCGCTCGGCTGCCGCTGCCCGCCCTGGCCGTCCTCGGCCAGGGTGGATGCGCCGTATGGCGAGCCGCCCGTGATCTCGTCCATGCGCATCTGCCCTTTGAAAACGTATGGCAGGCCGACGACGATCATTCCGAGGTGGAGGAGAACGACATGCGTGGCGAGGATCGTCGACTCCTGCCCGCCATGCTGGCTTCCGGTCGACGTGAACACGCTCCCGATCTTCCCGACGAGCTTGTCCTGCGCCCAGAGGCTGCCGGTCCGATCGAGGAAGTTCTTCATCTGACTCGCCATGTTGCCGAAGCGCGTTGGTGTGCCGATGATGATCGCGTCATAGTTCGTCAGCTCGGCAGGCTCGGCAATGGCGGTGCCCTGATCGAGCACATATCCTGATTTACGAGCGACGCTCTCGGGTACGAGCTCCGGAACGCGCTTCACCGCGACATCCGCGCCCGCCACGCGCGCGCCTTCCGCGACGGCGCCGGCCATGCGTGCGACATGACCGTAGGACGAATAGTAGAGCACGAGAATACTGGTCATCGTTTTTCCGCGCAGTGTTGGTGCGATCGCTCAATCGATCGCCATGGCCTTGAATGCACCGATCGGGGCAAGCCGCACAACGAACATGGGCGTAGGGAAGCCATACGGAATCGTATAGGTTGGCGGTGTTGAAGGAGCAGTCGACGTGGATTGGGACGACCTGAAAATCGCTCATGCGATCGCGCGCCACGGCTCGCTCAGCGCGGCCGCGCGATCGCTCGGTACGACTCAGCCGACGGTCAGCCGGAGACTCAGCGGCCTGGAGCGTCGCATCGGCGTCAGGCTTTTCGAACGCGACGGCTCCGGTCTCTCTCCGACCGTCCTCTGCGCCGCCTTGCTCGAATCCCTCGACCAGATGGAGGAGCGCGCTCAGGCTGTCGAGCGCCGCATAGCAGCGCGCGATACCGGCCTGCAGGGCCCGATCACGTTGACCAGCCTCGCGTGGTTTGGTGACGACGTGCTGGCGCCGCTCCTTGCGCGCTTCGGCGCGCGGCACAAGCTGGTGACCATCGATCTGATCAATGATCCCCGCCGCTTCAACCTCTCGCGTCGCGAAGCGGATATCGCTGTCCGCGTCGGTTCGTTCGATCAGGAGAACCTGATCGAGCGCAAGGTTGCCGATGTGTCCTACGGTCTTTACGCCTCGCGCGGCTACCTCAAGCGACATGGGCGCCCCGATTTCACGAGAAAGTGCGCCGGACACGTCGTCGCCTCGCTCAGCGACTCCCCGGTGAAGGTCATCCCCATAGAGTGGTTGAACACGATCGCGGCCGGTGCCCACGTGGCCTTGAGGACGAATGACGTCCAGTCGCATATAGCGACCGTCGAAGCGGGCGAGGCGATGGCTGTCCTCCCTCGCGTGCTGGCCGACCGGAAACAGGGGCTGGTCCGCCTCAAACCGCCCCTTCCCGAGCCGTCGCAGGCCGTGAAGCTGGGAGTTCACATGGACATGCGCGATACCCCCCGGATCCGCGCCCTGATCGACTTTCTGGTGCGCGAGCTCAAGGCGCGGGCCGCCGACCTGAATCCCGGGGCGACTCACGCGGGGTGATCTGCTCCAACAAGCGCGCTGCAAGCCGGCCAAGCCTGCGCTTACAGGCGACGAGATTTTCCGGAGTCGTTTGCACGTACCGCGTGCTGTATGCTCAGGGCCATGAAACCCGGCCCGAGACAATGGTCGGCCCGGCGAACGTTGCTCGCGGTTGCGCTCGTGGGCTGGGCCGTGGCCGGCTTCATCGCGTGGACCCTCGTTGCGCGGCTGGGCTGGTTCGGTGTGCTGCTGCTCGGTCTCGCAACGCTGTTCATTGCCGCTCGATTCGAACTCGACGATGACAATGCGGCGCCCGATCTGCCTGGCGGAACGGGAAGCGTAGAAATCTACGCGCAACAGCTATCCCGGAAACGTAGTCTCGCGGAGCGCGTGGAACGAAATCGGCTCGTCTCGCTCTTGAACACCATTGGCATCGCGCTGACGACCATCGGTTTGTTCATGTTCGTTCGGCATCAGCTATAGCCGGTTGCCCGTCGCTCGGGAATTCTCCCGATTGCCCGCCGACGCCGACCCTGATTGCATACGGGACCAGAGCGGAGGGCGTCATGAGGCTACGCATTATTTTGTTGTGTCTGGCGCTCGCGGTCGTCGGAAGCTGCGGGAAGATCCCCGGGGAGCCTCCACCGACTCCGGAGCGCGGCCCCCAACGTCACCCGGGACAATAAAAGCCCCTAGGCTCGCGGTCGTATGACGCCTCGTCGGCTCAAAGTGCCGATGATTTTCATGCACCGTGACCGCCGCGAGAGGACGGCTAGGGCGGCTCCTCGTTGCGCCAGCTCGACGGATCGGCGCCCATGCGCTCGCCCATGTCGGCGAGAGCGTTCATGACCTCCTTGTCGAACACGCCGGGCTTTGACGGCAGCCAGTCGTCGGGCACGGAGATGTAGCGCACCTCGATATCCAGCTTGCGCTTCAGCCGCGCGACTTCGGCAAGGGCGAAGAGGTGGCGGATGGAATTGACGGTCGAGCTCCGCGTCGCCGTGGTGGTGCTGCGCGGCAGGACCGCGGTCCATTGCGGCTGGACCACTTCCGGCGGCGGGCGGAACTGATTGTTGAAGATCACCCAGTAGCGCATTTTCGGCACGGGAATGCCCGGATAGGTCCGTATCCACTGCGCGGCGAATCCGTCCTCGCCCGGGATGCGCGCGCCGTAGAGGATGTTCCCGGTGATGGCACCGTCGACATAGAGACCGCCGTCGATGATCCGCGGCGGGAACGCGCCGGGAATGGCGGAGGACGCAAGCAGGATGTCGTAGACGCGCTCCAGGTTGTTGGTATCCAGCGCATGCTGCGATTCAGCGACGATGTCCCATGCATGCATCTGGCCGAAATCGAGGTTCGACGTATTGACTGCGAGGATGCGGCCGTCCTTTCCCGCATCGACGATGCGCTGCATCATCTGCTTGTCCAGCGTGCTGCGCATCTCCGCCTCAAGGCCCGGGATGTCCGCATAGGACGCACCGCCGCGGATGAAGGCGAGCAGGCCACGCGGCTTCATCCAGTCTTCCTTCGGGTTGCGATACATCGTGGCGATCTTCTCGATCGATGCATCGTCGCCGAGGAAGGCGAAGGGAGCGATCAGCGCACCCGTGCTGACGCCGGTAACCACATCGAAGTTCGGGCGTGCGATCGCGCCGGGCGGCACCTTGGCCCAGCCCTTGAGGATGCCGGCGCCGAATGCGCCCCAGTCGCCGCCTCCGGAAATGATCAGGAAATCGACGATCGGCGGGCTGGGCGCTTTGCCGGCCGCGTAGGCATCGTACTCGCCCTTCACCCGCGTCAGGTTCCGACGCACCATCTCCTTGACCGCGGCGCCGCCCTGCTCCTCATCGGCGTGGCGCTCGCTGATCAGTTCGGCCTGCGACCGGGACGGCCGCGGCAGTTCGTCGGTGGTGCAGGCGAGCAGCGGCGCGGTCGCGACAACCAACGTCGCCAGCAGCCGACGCGCCGAGGAGGTCCCTGCCATCCGCCAAGCATGGCCAATCCACCCGGCGCAAGCCTATCGGGCAGGTCCGCAAGTGGCGCGCGGAAAGGCCCTAGGCCATAGGGCCGGTCAAGATTCCGTCTTGACCCGGCCGGCCGGGCTCTGGCCTGATCCGGACCGGACAGGCGCGCCCGCACGGTTTCGACCGGCGGGCGTTTGTTTCTGCGGCTGCTCCACGCTGGCGCCCGAACCGGAAGACGAAAGCTCAAAAGCCTATAGGAGCCGGTCCTGTTGTATGCGCAAGCGCAGGATCGCGAAGAGCCTTCGGTTCATGGATCGAGCCCCCTATTTACGGATCCAGCCCCTAGCTGGAATTCCCCGGGTCGGCCGAAGAAACCGCGCTGTTTTTGAAGGTCATATTGGCTACGAAGCCAAGGGAGCTTTCCGCCCAGATCGGTCGTAATGTCGTCGCTGGTGGCTTCGATCCATATGGTCCGGAAGCGGACATCTGCGCCAACGCTTGACGAGAGCTGCGCGGGATCAACTGGCCGAGCACTGACGCGGTTTGCTGGATCCGCAAGCCATACAAGCAATGGACGGTTGTCCGGTTGCAATTCCACCCGGCCTTGAAAGCTGGAGGTCCCGCGAAGGCCTTGGGCGTGAGGTGGAAAGGTTCTTGGTCGATTCGGAAAGTGTCCGAAAGCACGAAGTGCCAAGAAATCAGCCGGAACCGGTTTTGTTGGAGTATCGAAGCCACCAGAAAGTGGGGCAAGTAGAACGCCGTGAGGACTGATATCGACCAGGGGTGCCTGTCCTTTGATGGTCGAGGCCCAAGGCGGCATGTCACCAAGCCGTAGCTGTTTCTGCCACGTCACTTCGATGACGCTCGAACCGACCCCTCACGTCGTCTCCAACCTCCGCCTCTACCGTCAACCGGTACCGGTGCGTGTGACTCGGAAATAAGACTAGGATCAGGGCGATACCGAGCACTGCCAATGCGATGGCGCCACTGCCGAGCAGGGCAAGCGATCTCACGATCTGCCTGAAATCCAAGCGCATTTGCTCCGAACCCGCCAACGGATCGCCAAGCCGGTCTCTTGCGAGCGGCCGCGATAGTTTCCACTACCGCCGATTGTGCTGCAGACCTCTTATGAAAGGCTTAGGGACGGTAGGCCCGTGGGGCAAACGGATAACCCCTTGGACACGCAAACACGGATGAAGCACTGAAGCACCCGCTCCACGTTACGGCAGATCAATAGGTTAGCTGCTTCACCGCTTCACGCGGGGCGCCCTGTTCAGCCGATCACCACGTCGGTGACGAACTTGACGCCGGGATAGGCGAGCGTCAGCAGCAGGTAGGCGACCAGCACGTAGCGGGCGGCGCGGCGGCCCGACAGGCCCTGCCGGTGATGCAGCCAGAGCAGAACGACGATGACCGCGAGGGTGGCGAGGGTCAGCACGGTCTTGTGGTCGACGCGCAGGAGCACGCCGGTTTCGCGCCATGATAGGGCCGCCCCGGTGATGACGGCGATGCCGAGCACCACCGCGCTGGCGATCAGCAGCCGTTCCTGCAGCGCCTCGCCCTCGGCGACCGCGGGAAGCTGGCGCGAGAAGGCGGTCGGGCGCTTGGTCTTGAGCGCCTTCTCCTGCAGCACCACGCCGGCGCCCGCGACGGCGGCGAGGGTCAGCAGGCCGTAGGCGATGACCGAGACGAGGATGTGCACCGGCAGCCAGCCGGCCGGCGCCAGGCCGGAGAGCGGCCGCTCCGGCTCGTTGAGCCACAGGGTCGCGAGGCCGCCGAGCACGAACAGGTAGCCGAGCAGCAGTGGCAACAGGCGCCGCGCCGGCCCGTTCACGGCGCCGAGGAGCGCGAACAGGATCATCGTGACGGCGATCGCGAGCCACAACGCGGTCGCGAAGCCGGTGCGCCACGCGGCGCTGAGCTGCACGGCGACGAACGCCACGGGCCCCGCGACGGCGACGCCGACCAGCACCCAGTACAGCATGCCCGGCCCCTCGCCCTGCGGGACACGGCCGGCCGGCGCGAGAGCCGCCGGAACCAGGGCCGCGAGGGCCGACAGGCTGAGAAGGAAGGACATGGTCATAAAGTGCGGATCCGGACCTACGCGCCGTCGACGACGATCATCTTGAAGGTGGCCGCGCCGGCGCGGGCGCGACGCGCCGCAGTGTACTCGACCGAGGTATAGAAATCGCGCGCCTGCTGGAAGGTCGGAAACTCGATCACGACGACACGGCCCGGCCGCCAGGGACCTTCGAGAGTCACGGTCTGGCCGCCGCGCGCGACGAACCGGCCGCCATGCTTGGCGATGGCCCCCGGCGTCAGCTTCTTGTAGTCCTCGTATTTGACCGGATCGGTGACCTCGACATCGGCGATCACATAAGCAGCCATCGTCTTCCCTCCGCTGGCGTGAATCGATAGGTTCGCCCCTACCTTAACCACCCGCGGGATTCGGAACAAATGACGCAATGCGTGGCGCTGGTCGTCGCGGCGGGACGCGGGATGCGCGCCGGCGGCGGCGTGCCCAAGCAGTACCGCGAGCTCGGCGGCAGGCCGGTGCTGCGCTGGAGCCTGGAGCGCTTCGTCCGCCATCCGCGCGTCGGTGCCGTGCGCGCCGTGATCCATCCCGACGACCGCGCCCTCTATGACGAAGCCGCGCACGGCCTCGAGCTGCTGCCGCCGGTCGCCGGCGGCGCCACGCGCCAGGATTCGGTGCGGCTGGGCCTGGAGAGCCTCGCCGAGGCGAACCCCGCCTCGGTGCTGATCCACGACGCCGCGCGGCCCTTCATCGACGATGCGACGATCGATCGCACCATCGCGGCGCTGGCGGAGGCGCCGGGCGCCATCGTCGCGGTTCCGGTCGCCGACACGATCAAGCGCGGCGATGGCGGCCGCGTCGTCGGCACGGTCGATCGCGGCGGGCTCTGGCGCGCGCAAACGCCGCAGGGCTTCCGCTTCGCCGACATCCTCGCCGCGCACCGCGCCGCCGCGGGCGCCGACCTGTCGGACGACGCGGCGGTCGCCGAACGCGCCGGGCTCGCCGTGGCACTGGTCCAGGGCAGCGAGACGAACGCGAAGCTGACCTCGGACGACGACCTGCGCCGCGCGGCGCGGCTTGCGGAGGCCGCGCTGGAGACGCGCGTCGGCACCGGCTTCGACGTGCACGTCTTCGGCCCCGGCGACCATGTCTGGCTGTGCGGCGTCAAGGTCCCGCACGCGCAGGCGCTGGTCGGCCATTCCGACGCCGACGTGGCGCTGCACGCGCTGACGGACGCCATCCTCGGCGCGATCGGCGCGGCCGATATCGGCGCGCATTTCCCGCCGAGCGATGCGCGCTGGCGCGGCGCCTCGTCGGACAAGTTTCTCGCCCACGCCGTCTCGCTGCTGCGCGAACGCGGTGGTGCCGTCGTGCACGCCGATGTCACGATCGTCTGCGAGCGGCCGAAGGTCGGGCCGCATCGCGCGGCGATGGTGGCGCGCCTTGCGGAGATTTTGGGTGTCGACGCCGCGCGCTGCTCGGTCAAGGCGACCACGACCGAGGGCCTCGGCTTCACCGGCCGCGGCGAAGGCATCGCCGCCCAGGCCGTCGCCACGGTGCGGCTGCCGGCCTGAGCGGGTTCGACGTGCGGTAGCTCAAGGAACGCGGTTTGAATAAGTTGGTGCGTCACCCGCGGACTTGATCCGCGGGTCCATGGTGCAAGCGGCGCGATGGATGCCCGGGTCAAAACAGGGCATGACGCAGATTGGGAAACGGAACCCGAAAGAAAGTCCTGCGGCATGATCCTTCCGGAAACGCCCCTGCTCCTGGCCTTCGCGGTCGCCTCGCTTGCGGTGATCCTGTCGCCGGGGCCGGACACGATCTATGTGCTGACGAGGAGCGTCGGCGAAGGCCGCCTGTCCGGCATCGTCGCGTCGCTCGGCATCTCGGCCGGGCTGTGCGTGCATATCTGCGCCGCCGCCCTCGGCCTGTCGAAGCTGTTCGAGCACGCGCCGCTGGCCTACGACGTGCTGCGCTACGCGGGCGTGCTCTATCTGCTCTATCTCGCCTGGCGGTCCTTCGCATCGGGCGATGCACCGCTCGCCGTGCCGGCCGGTGCCGCGCACAAGCGCCTGGCGCGCGCCTTCGGCGAGGCGGCGCTCACCAACGTCCTGAACCCGAAGATCATCGTCTTCTTCATCGCCTTCCTGCCGCAATTCACCGACCCCGCGCGCGGCGGCGTGGCGCTGCAGATCGTCGTCCTGGGCCTGATGTTCATCGTCGCCGGCTTCGCGTGGCTGGCGGTGCTCGCCCTGACCTTCGGCTATTTCGGCGACTGGCTGAAGCGCAGCGTCGCCTTCTGGCGTTGGCAGCGCTGGATCATGGGAACGTCGCTGGGCGGGCTGGCCGTGTGGCTCGCCCTGCCGGACCGCCGCTGAGACGATGCGCAAGCTCAAGCTGAAACCCGGCTCGCTGCCCGCGGGCACCTCGCCGTTCGAGCCGGCCGCCATCGTCGCGACCTGGTTCGGCTCCGGCCTGATCCCCTTCGCGGCCGGAACCTGGGGCTCGCTGGCGGCGCTCCCCTTCGCATGGGTGATCCACAGCTACTGGGGTGCGGCCGGGCTGATCGTCGCGACGATCGTCGCGACGATCGCCGGCATCTGGGCCTCGAACGTGCTGAGCGCGCGGTCGTCGGTGAACGATCCCGGCTTCATCGTGATCGACGAGGTCGCGGCGATGTTCCTGACCCTGATCGCCGCGCCGCGCACGTGGTGGGCCTATGCGATCGGGTTCCTGCTGTTCCGCATCGCCGACATCGTCAAGCCGTGGCCCGCGAGCTGGTGCGACCGCGAGGTGCATGGCGGCCTCGGCGTCATGCTCGACGACCTCGTCGCCGGCGTCTACGCTTGCGCGGCGACATGGGCAATCACTTACTATTTCCCGATCAATGAGCTCGTTCGACGCGTTGGTCTCTGACGCGGCTTCCCTGCTCGATGCCTGCCGGCAGGCAGGCGTCAGGCTCGCGACCGCGGAATCCTGCACCGGCGGCCTGATCGCCGCGTCGCTCACGGCCGTGGCGGGCTCGTCGGATGTCGTCGAACGCGGCTTCGTCACCTATTCGAACGAAGCCAAGAACGAGCAGCTCGGCGTGCCGATGGAGCTGATCATGCGGCACGGCGCGGTGAGCGATGCCGTGGCGATCGCGATGGCCGAGGGTGCGCTGGCGCATTCGCGCGCCCACATCGCCGTGTCCGTCACCGGCATCGCCGGCCCGGGCGGCGCCACGGCGACCAAGCCGGTCGGCCTCGTCCATCTCGGCTGCGCGCGCCGCGGCGGGACGGTGCTGCACGAGCAGCGCGTGTTCGCGGGCGATCGCGCCGCGGTGCGCGAGCAGTCGGTGGCCCTCGCCTTCGCGATGATCCGGCGTCAGCTCGTCGTCACCGCTTGACCGGCGCCGCCGCGCCAGCGCCGTAGAGCTGTTTCGCGCGCGTCTCGAAGGCATGCACCATGCGCTTGACCGCCTCGTTGAACAGCATCGCCATCAGCGACTGCAGCAGCTTCGAGTGGAACTCGAAGTCGACATAGAAATCGAGCATCGTGCCGCCGGACGGGTGCGTGGCGCTCGGCTCCACCGGCTCGAAGATCCAGTGGTTGTTGAGGTAGCGGAACGGCCCTTCGCTGTAATTGACGTCGATGCGGTCGGGCGGGCTCAGGCTGACGCGCGAGGTGAACCGCTCGCGGATCATGCGGAAGCCGATGACGAGATCCGCCGTGATCATCGTGCGGTCGGGCGAGCCGTTGATGGGCTCGCGCGAGCGGATCCGCGCGGCGATGCACCAGGGCAGGAACTCGGGATACCGCTCGACCGAAGCGACAAGCTCGAAGAGCTGCTCGGGGCGATAGGGAAGGAAGCGCTTCTCGGCGTGGGTGGGCATGATTCGGTCGGCTGGAAAGCGGCACAGTCTAGAGGAATCAGCCCCATTGCAAAGGGGCCATGCACAGGGCAGGTTAGCGGCCCGATCCCGAAACTGTTAATACTTCGCGCGCCTAAACGGCCCAGCAGGAGATGTCAGGTATGTACGAGACCCTTTCGCTCTATATCGATGGCAAGTTCAGCGCCGCCGGCAACGGGCGCAGCCAGGATGTCGTCAATCCGGCGACCGGCAAGGTTTTGGCCCAGCTCCCCCATGCCACGAAGGCCGATCTCGACCGTGCGCTGGTCGCGGCCGACCGCGCCTATCAGAAATGGCGCAAGGTTTCGGCATACGAGCGCAGCAAGCTGCTGCGCAAGGCGGCCGACCTGCTCCGTGCCCGGGCGGACGACGTCGCCAAGGTCCTGACGCAGGAGCAGGGCAAGCCGCTCGCCGAGTCTCGTCTCGAGGTCGTCTCGTCGGCCGACATCATCGACTGGTACGCCGAGGAAGGCCGTCGCGCCTATGGCCGCATCATCCCGGCCCGCGCCGACGGCGTCCGGCAGATGGTGATTCAGGAGCCGGTCGGCGTGGTCGCCGGCTTCTCACCGTGGAACTTCCCGGTAACCCAGGCGACGCGCAAGATTGCCGCGGCCCTGGCCGCCGGCTGCACGATCATCATCAAGTGCCCGGAGGAAACGCCCGGCTCGCCGGTCGGGCTCGTCCGCTGCTTCCATGACGCGGGCGTGCCGGAAGGCGTCGTCAACCTCGTCTACGGCGTGCCGGCGGAGGTCTCGGAGCACCTGATTCCCTCGCCGCTCGTGCGCAAGATCTCGTTCACCGGCTCGGTGCCGGTCGGCAAGCATCTCGCCGCCATGGCGGCGCAGCACATGAAGCGCTCGACGATGGAACTGGGCGGCCATGCCCCGGTGCTCGTGTTCGACGACGCCGACGCCGATACGGCGGCGAAGATGACGGCCGCGTTCAAGTTCCGCAACGCCGGCCAAGTCTGCATCTCGCCGACCCGCTTCTTCGCGCACGAGGCCGTGTATGACCGCTTCGTGTCGACCTTCGTCGACTTCGCCAAGAACCTGAAGGTCGGCGACGGCCTCGCGGCCGACACCAAGATGGGCCCGCTGGCCAACGACCGGCGCGTCGACGCGATGGACAAATTCATCGCCGACGCGGTGGAGCATGGCGCCAAGATTCAAACAGGCGGCAAGCGCATCGGCAACCAGGGCTATTTCTATCAGCCCACGGTGCTGACGGACGTGCCCGACGACGCGCGCATCATGAACGAGGAGCCGTTCGGCCCGGTCGCCGTGATCCAGCGCTTCAAGGACTTCGACGACGTCATCAAGCGCGCCAACCGCCTGCCCTTCGGGCTCGCGTCCTACGCCTTCACGAAGTCGGCCAAGACCGCGACGGCCGTCGCCGATCAGCTCGACAGCGGCATGGTCACGGTCAACCATTTCGGCCTCGCCCTGCCCGAGACGCCGTTCGGCGGCACCAAGGACAGCGGCTACGGCCACGAAGGCGGCATCGAAGGCCTGCAGGCCTACCTCGCCACCAAGTTCGTGAGCCAGGTCGGCACCTGAGCCGCATCAGGGCATTGGAAGCGTTCCGGGGCGGGTCCAGGACCCGCCCCTTTTCTTTTGGGTCATGGGATCGTCCCCTTGCGCGCTAGCGCCCGGGACGGACGATCGGTTGTGAAGAGCGTCACAGCGCGTGGGAGGCGCGGCGTGGTGCGATCGCGACCATGGCCGACATCACGGTTCACCATGGCGTAGGGCCCGCGGCACAGCTTGCCGCCTCCCCCGTCCTCGCCGCCGGCACGCGCCTGCGCGAGATCGACATGGTGCGCGGACTGGTCATCGCGCTGATGGCCCTCGACCATGTGCGCGACTACTTTTATGCGGGCGCGTTCACGTTCAGCCCGCTCGATCCCGAGCGCACGACCGTGGCGCTGTATGCCACGCGGTGGATCACGCATCTGTGCGCGCCGACCTTCGTGTTCCTCGCCGGCGTCGCGGCGTTCCTGCAGGCGGCCAAGGGCAAGCAGACGCCGGATCTGTCGCGCTTCCTGCTCCTGCGCGGCCTGTGGCTGGTGGTCCTCGAGATGACCGTAATCAGCTTCGGCTGGTCGTTCGCTGTGCCGTATCCCCTGTTCCTGCAGGTGATCTGGGCGATCGGCTGTTCGATGGTGGCGCTGGCCGGACTGGTGTGGCTGCCGCGCGCGGCGGTGCTGGCGATCGGCATCGCGATCATCGCCGGGCATAATCTTCTCGACCCGCTGAAGCCGGACCAGTTCGGGGCGCTGGCGGTCGCGTGGAAGTTCCTCCACGAAGGCGGCCGGGTCATCGTGGGCAACGCGCCGGTCGGTTTCGTGTCCTATCCGGTCCTGCCGTGGATCGGCGTGATGGCAACAGGCTACGGCCTCGGCGCGCTGTTCCTGCAGCCGCCGGCCCGGCGCGATCGTACGCTCCTCGTCCTGGGCGCCGCGATGATCGCCCTGTTCGTGCTGCTGCGCGGCTTCAATCTCTATGGCAACCCCTCGCCGTGGGTCGCGCGGGACGATCTCGTGCGCAGCGCCATGGCATTCCTGAACGTCGCCAAGTATCCGCCGTCGCTGATGTACGTGCTGGCGACGCTGGGGATCGGCCTCGTGCTGATGCCGTTATTGGCGCGCCTGTCCGCGCCGGCGGATCGCGTGCTGCAGGTCTTCGGCACCGTGCCGTTCTTCTTCTATGTCGTGCACATCTATGTCGTGCACGCGCTGGCGATAGCGGCCAATGCCGCGCTCGGGCGCGACGTGAGCGGCCTGTTCGACTTCGTGGTCAACATGATCGGCGGCCCCGGGCGCTACCTGCACCTCGGCTTCCCGCTCGTCGGCGTCTATGTCGCCTGGATCGTGGTGCTCACACTGCTCTACCCGCTCTGCCGCTGGTGGGCGACGGTGAAAACGACGCGGCGAGACTGGTGGCTGTCGTATCTGTGACTAGCCCTGCTTCGCCTCGCGGGCCGCGCGCAGCCGCGCGAAGTCGGCGTCGGCGTGGTAGGACGAGCGCGTCAGCGGGCTGGCCGCCACGACCAGGAAGCCCTTGGCCGAGGCCTGCGTCTCGTAGGCCTTGAACTCGTCGGGCGTCACGAAGCGTTCGACGGCGGCGTGCTTGGGTGTCGGCTGCAGGTACTGGCCGATAGTGAGGAAGTCGACGTCGGCCGAGCGCAGGTCGTCCATCACCTGCATGACCTCCATGCGCTCCTCGCCCAGCCCGACCATGATGCCCGACTTGGTGAAGATGGTCGGGTCGAGCTCCTTGACGCGATCGAGCAGGCGCAGGCTGTGGTAGTAGCGCGCGCCCGGCCGGATGGTCGGATAGAGGCGCGGCACCGTTTCGAGATTGTGGTTGTAGACGTCGGGCTTCGCGGCCACGACCATCTCCAGCGCCCCGTCCTTGCGCAGGAAGTCGGGCGTCAGGATTTCGATCGTCGTCGCCGGGCTGGTCTTGCGGATCGCCTCGATGCAGCGAACGAACTGCATGGCGCCGCCGTCGTCGAGGTCGTCGCGGTCGACCGACGTGATGACGAGGTGGCTCATGCCCAGCTTGCCGACCGCCTCGGCGATGTGCTCGGGCTCGTGCGGGTCGAGCTGATCCGGCCTGCCGGTCGCGACGTTGCAGAAGGCGCAGGCGCGCGTGCAGACGGAGCCCAGGATCATCACCGTCGCGTGCTTCTTCTTCCAGCACTCGCCGATGTTGGGGCAGGCCGCTTCCTCGCAGACCGTGTTCAGGTTGAGGCGGCGCATCAGCGCGCGCGTCTCGTGGTACTCGGGCGAGGTCGGCGCCTTGACGCGGATCCACTCCGGCTTGCGCCGCTGGACCGGGTTATCCGGCCGATGCGCCTTCTCGGGATGGCGCACGCGCTCCGGGTCCCTCATCGGGAGGACGTTGCCGTCCGATGACATCAGGCCCCCCGGAAAGTGACGCGGCCGACGAGACGGCCTTCGCGCATGTCCGCCTCGGCATCCTCGATCAGGCTGTCGCACAGCTCGGGCTTGTGGCCCGAGGCGGCGGGGTCGAGGACCAGGGTGGTCTCGACGATTGTCACGAGATCCCAGCTTCCGTCGCCGTTGGGCTGGACGGAGGTGTAGATCTTCCGCACATGCGGATTGCGCTGCAAGGACCCGCCAAGCGGGATGGTGCGCGCGGACTGGAGCTTGGGAGCTGCCATTGGCCTGAATCCCCGGAGGTCGACGTCCCCTTAGATGTGGAGAGCCCGGCCGTAGGCGTCAAGCACGGCCTCGTGCATCATCTCGGACAGGGTCGGATGCGGGAAGATGGTGTTCATCAGCTCCGCCTCGGTCGTCTCCAGGGTCTTGCCGATCGTATACCCCTGGATCAGCTCGGTCACCTCGGCGCCAATCATGTGGGCGCCCAGCAGCTCGCCGGTCTTGGCATCGAACACGGTCTTGACGAAGCCCTCGGTCTCGCCGAGCGCGATCGCCTTGCCGTTGCCGATGAACGGGAACTTGCCGACCCGGACCTGCAGGCCCTTGGCCTTGGCCGCCTTCTCGGTCAGTCCGACGCTCGCCACCTGCGGCATGCAATAGGTGCAGCCCGGGATGTTCTCGGTCTTCATCGGGTGCACGCCCTTCACGCCGGCGATCTTCTCGACGCAGATCACGCCCTCATGCATCGCCTTGTGCGCGAGCCAGGGCGGGCCGACGAGGTCGCCGATGGCATAGAGGCCCGGCTCACCCGTCTCCAGCCACTCGTTCACCACGACATGGGTCTTCTCGACCTTAACCTTGGTGCCTTCGAGGCCGATGTTCTCGACATTGCCGACGATGCCGATCGCGAGGATGACGCGGTCGACCGTGATGTCCTGTGACTTGCCGGCGCTCTCGACGGTGGCGGTGACGTTGTTGGCGCCTTTCTTCAGTGCCTTCACCGTGGCGCCGGTCATGATCTTCATGCCCTGCTTCTCGAACTGCTTACGGGCGAAGGCGGAAATCTCCTCGTCCTCGACCGGCAGGATGCGGTCGAGCACCTCGACCACCGTCACCTCGGCGCCGAGATTGCGGTAGAAGCTCGCGAACTCGATGCCGATGGCGCCGGAGCCCACGACCAGCAGCGACTTGGGCATTGCGGGCGGTACCATCGCCTCCTTGTACGCCCAGACCAGCTTGCCGTCCGGCTCCAGCCCCGGCAGCGAGCGCGAGCGCGCGCCGGTCGCAAGGATGATGTTCTTGGCGGCGAGGTCGGCGACCGGCTTGCCGTCCTTCTCGACCTTGATCTTGCCCTTCCCGGCAAGCTTGCCGTGGCCGTCGAAGACCGTAACCTTGTGCTTCTTCATCAGGAACTTCACGCCGTTCGAGAGCTGCGACGCGACCTTGCGCGAGCGCTCCACGATCTTGGCGATGTCGAACGAGATGTTGTCGGCCTTGAAGCCGTAGCTGCCGAGATTGTGCAGCAGGTGGTTGATCTCCGACGAGCGCAGCAGCGCCTTGGTCGGAATGCAGCCCCAGTTCAGGCAGATGCCGCCGAGATGCTCGCGCTCGACCAGCGCCACGTTCATCTTGAGCTGTGCCGCACGGATCGCCGCGACATAGCCGCCCGGCCCGCCGCCGACGATGATGAGATCGAAATTCTGTTCAGCCATGTCCGATCCTTCTCAGGCGCCTTGCGCCAGACGCTGCAATGCGTCGCCCGTGAGGCGCTGGACGTGCCAGTCCGTCCGGGGCTCCGCGCCGAGCCCGCGATAGAAGCCGATCGCGGGCTCGTTCCAGTTGAGAACCTGCCATTCGATGCGTCCGCAATCCTCCGCGAGCGCGCGCCGCGCCAGATGGCGGAAGACCTCGCGCCCGATGCCCCGGCCGCGGAACTCGGGTTCTACGAAGATGTCTTCGATGTAGATGCCGTGGCGGCCGAGGAAGGTCGAGAAATTGTAGAACCAGATGCACAAGCCCGCGGGCTTGCCGTCCCACTCGCACAGGAGCGCGAAGACCTTCGGCGACGGCCCGAACAGCGCACGTCGGAGCTGCTCGTGCGTCGCCTGCGCCTCGTGCTCCAGACGCTCATACTTCGCCAGCGCCCGGATCAGGCGGTCGACGGTCGCGAGGTCGTCCGGCCGCGCGTCGCGCAGGCGCAACGCGGCGGCCGGTTCGACTTGGGTCGGAGCGCCGGTCACAGCAGCATCATCAGCGGATTTTCGATGATGCTCTTCAACGCCTGCATGTACTCTGCCCCCACCGCGCCATCCACGACGCGATGGTCGCAGGAGAGCGTGCAGCTCATCACGGTCGCCACGGCAAGCTGGCCGTTCTTCACGACCGCGCGCTGCTCGCCCGCGCCGACGGCAAGGATGCAGCCCTGCGGCGGGTTGATCACCGCCTCGAAGTGCTTGATGCCGTACATGCCGAGATTCGAGATCGAGAACGTGCCGCCCTGGAACTCCTCGGGCTTGAGCTTGTTGTCCTTGGCCCGCGTCGCCAGGTCCTTCATCTCCGCCGAGATCTGCACGAGGCCCTTCTGGTCGGCCGTGTGGATGATCGGCGTGATCAGGCCGCCCGGGATCGCGACGGCCACGGAGATGTCGACGTTCTCATAGAGCAGCGTGCCTTCGTCGCTCCACGATGCGTTCGCGGCCGGGACGCGCTTCAGCGCCACGGCGGCGGCCTTGATGACGAAGTCGTTGACCGAGAGCTTGTAGGCGCCGGCTCCCTTCTCGGGCGCCTTCGCGTTGATGTCGGCGCGCGCCTTCAGCAGCAGATCGATCTCGCAATCCACGGTCAGATAGAAATGCGGAACCTGCTGCTTCGCCTCGGTCAGCCGCCGCGCGATGACCTTGCGCATCGTCGTGTGCGGCACGAGCTTGTAGCGCGCGGCACCGCCGACCTGTGCGGCGGGAGCCGCGGCCGGCGTCGGCGCCGGCGCTCCTGCCGGTGCGCGCATCGGCGCACCGCCGCGCGACAGCGCCGACTCGATATCGACCTTGATGACGCGCCCCTGCGGGCCGGAGCCGGTGATCCGCGACAGGTCGATGCCGGCCTGCTCGGCCATCCGCTTCGCAAGCGGGCTCGCGAAGACGCGTCCGCCCCCCGAAGCAGCGGCCGGGGCCGCGGCCTGCATGCCGCCGCCGGCAGCAGCAGCCGGTGCAGCCGCCTGCGGCGGCGCGGCGGGTTGCGGAGCGGCCGCCGGCTTCGCCGGTTCCGGCGCCTTCTTCGGCGCTTCCGCCTTCGGTGCCTCGGGCTTCGCGGCGGCGCCGCCGCCATTGGCGGCGGCCGCGAGCGCCGACTTGTCTTCGCCTTCCTCGAGGATCAGAGCGATCGGCTGATTGACCTTCACGCCCTCCGTCCCGTCGGCCACCAGGATCTTGCCCAGCGTGCCTTCATCGACGGCCTCGACCTCCATCGTCGCCTTGTCGGTCTCGATCTCGGCGAGCACGTCGCCGGACTTGACCGCATCGCCTTCCTTCTTCTTCCAGCTCGCCAGCTTGCCTTCGGTCATCGTCGGCGACAGGGCCGGCATCAGAACCTTGATTGGCATATATTCCTCCCCGCCGTCAGTTCTTGTAGAGGACGGCCTTCGCGGCCTCGACGATATTGTCAGCCTGCGGCAGCGCCATGCGCTCGAGATTGGCCGCGTAAGGCATCGGCACGTCGGCGCCGGCCACGCGCTTCACCGGCGCATCGAGCCAGTCGAAGGCGTGTTCCATCATCAGCGCCGCAAGCTCGGAGCCGATGCCGGAAAACGCCCAGCCCTCCTCCACGCTGATAAGTCGGTTGGTGCGCTGGACCGAGTTGACGATCGTGTCGATGTCGAGCGGCCGGATCGTGCGCAGGTCGATGACCTCCGCCTCGATGCCGTCCTTGGCCAGCGCCTCGGCGGCCTGAAGCGCCTTGCCGACCATGATCGAGAACGCGACGATCGTCACATGGCTGCCCGGCCGCACGATCTTCGCCTTGCCCAGGGGCACGGTGAAGTCCGGATCGTCGGGCACCGGGCCCGACTGGCCGTAGAGCACTTCGTTCTCGAGGAAGATGACCGGGTTGGGATCGCGGATCGCCGATTTCAGCAGGCCCTTCGCGTCCGCCGCCGACCACGGGCTCACGACCTTGAGACCGGGGATGTGCGCATACCAGCTCGCGTAGCACTGCGAGTGCTGCGCGGCGACGCGCGCGGCGGCGCCGTTGGGGCCGCGGAAGACGATCGGGCAGCCCATCTGGCCGCCCGACATGTACAGCGTCTTGGCGGCGGAATTGATGATCTGGTCCATCGCCTGCATGGCGAAATTGAACGTCATGAACTCGACGATCGGCTTGAGCCCCATGAAGCCCGCGCCGACGCCGAGGCCGGCAAAGCCGTGCTCGGTGATCGGCGTGTCGATCACCCGGCGCGGCCCGAATTCCTGCAGCAGGTTCTGGCTGACCTTGTAGGCGCCCTGGTACTCGCCGACCTCCTCGCCCATCAGGAAGACACGCTCGTCGCGGCGCATCTCCTCGGCCATCGCGTCGCGCAGCGCTTCGCGCACCGTGAGGTTCACGGTCTTGGCGTAGGTCTTCTCCTCGGGCGCTGCCGGCGCGGCGCGCGGCTTGGGCGCCTCGGCGCGCGGCTCCGCCGGAGCCTTCGCCTCGGCGGCGGGTGCCGCTTCCGCCTTCTTCGCTTCGGGCTGGGCCTTCGCGGGCGCCGCGATGGCCCCCTTGTCCTCGCCCTCGCCCAGGATCACGGCGATCGGCGTATTCACCTTCACGCCCTCGGTCCCGGCGGGAATGAGGATCTTCCCCAATGTCCCTTCGTCCACGGCTTCCACTTCCATCGTCGCCTTGTCCGTCTCGATCTCGGCGAGCACGTCGCCTGACTTGACGGAATCGCCCTCCTGCTTCTTCCACGTCGCAAGCTTGCCTTCGGTCATGGTCGGCGACAGCGCAGGCATCAATACTTCAGTCGGCATATTCTTCCCCGGGCATATTCGTTGGAGGTGCGCTCAGGCCTCGACCAGCACGTCGGTCCACAGCTCCGACGGATCGGGCTCCGGCGATTGCTGCGCGAACTCCGCCGCCGCGGTGACGATGTCTTTTACCTCGCGGTCGATCTTCTTGAGCGCAACCTCGTCCGCCGCGCCGCGCTCGACCAGCAGCTTCGCGAGCTGCTCGATGGGATCCTGCTGCGTGCGCATCTTCTCGACTTCTTCCTTCGAGCGGTACTTCGCCGGATCGGACATCGAGTGGCCGCGATAGCGATAGGTCTTCATCTCGAGAATCATCGGGCCCTTGCCGGCGCGCGCATTGGCGACGGCGCGCTCGGCCGCCTCCTTCACGCTCAGCACGCTCATGCCGTCGACCGGCTCGCCGGGAATGCCGTAGGCTTCGCCGCGGCGATAGAGATCGGTCGTTGCCGAGGCGCGCTCGATCGACGTGCCCATCGCATACTTGTTGTTCTCGATCACGTAGATCACCGGCAGCTTCCACAGCGCGGCCATGTTGAAGCTCTCGTAGACCTGACCCTGGTTAATAGCGCCGTCGCCGAGATAGGTCAGGCAGACGTTCTTCGTGCTGCGATATTTGTGGGCGAAGGCGATGCCGGTGCCGAGCGGTACCTGCGCGCCGACGATGCCGTGGCCGCCGTAGAAATTCTTCTCCTTGCTGAACATGTGCATGGAGCCGCCCTTGCCCTTGGAGTAGCCGCCGCGGCGCCCCGTGAGCTCCGCCATCACGCCCTTCGGGTCCATGCCGCAGGCGAGCATGTGGCCGTGGTCGCGATAGCTGGTGATGACGGCATCGTCGCCCGTGATCGCCGCCTGCATGCCGACGACGACGGCCTCCTGGCCGATATAGAGATGGCAGAACCCGCCGATCAGGCCCATGCCGTACATCTGGCCCGCCTTCTCCTCGAAACGGCGGATCAGCAGCATGTCGCGATAGTATTTGAGCAGTTCGGCCGGGTTGACTTCGGGCTCTTCGGACCGGGTCTTGCGCTTGGGCGCAGCTGCCATTTTCGCTTCCTCCTCCAAGAGGGCCCGGACGACAGATCCAGGCGTTGCATTTGCGCCGGACCATAGGCGCAAACGCGTATCCAACTCAATACGCGCAAAAGTATAACTATTTGAAAACTCTTATATAAAAGTTACTTAACCAGAAACTGGTTAAATCACCTTATTTTATTACCGCGACGACGGGCCCGGCGAAGCTTCGCTATCGCCGATAGGCAATTTTGGCAATTAACAATCCAAGGCCGCACCGCCTAGGCGGCGGATGCGGCCGCTGCCCGGAGCTGCCAGCGCTGGTAGAGCCAGATGGTCGCGAATCCGAGCGCGCCGGCGATCGAACTATAGGTCTCCGGCATGATCAGCATGATGGCGCAGACGAACAGCACGACGCGGAATGGCCAGGCTATCCGGCCGCCGGCAATCCAGCCTTCCGTCGAACTCGCCAGCACGAAGACACCGAGCAATGCCGAGCTGCCGACCAGCAGGACGTGCTGCCACGCGCCGAACATCAGCAGTTCGGGGCCGTAGACGAACATGAACGGCACGATGAGCGTGGCGAGGCCCAGCTTCACCGCGATCCAGGACGTTCGCCACGGATCGGCACCGGCCATGCCCGCGGCGGCGAACGAGGCCAGCGCCACCGGCGGCGTGATGGCCGACATGACGGCGTAATAGAAGATGAACATGTGGGCCACCAGCGGCGGAATGCCCAGCCGGATGAGGCCCGGCGCCACAACCGATGCGGCCACCGCGTAGGCGGCCGTGGTCGGCATGCCCATGCCGAGGATGAGCGCGATCACCATGGCGAAGGCGAGCGCCAGAATGCGGTTCTCCCCGGCGATGGCCAGGATCAGCGACGAGAAGCGTCCGGCAAGCCCGGTCAGCGCAATGATGCCGACGATGATGCCCGCGCACGCGCATACGGCGACGAGCTGGATACTGTCCTTCGCCGACTGGCTGAGCGCGTCGACGATGCGGCGCGGGCCCATCCGGTCCTCGCGCGCCGACAGCCAGCTCGCGACGATCGCCGTCAACAGTCCTACCGAGCCCGCGCGGAACACCGAATAGCCCATCAGCAGCGCGGTGATCAGCACCACCAGCGGCGCGAACAGATGGAGCCGCCGCGCCATCTCCCGCAGTTTCGGCAGCTCGTCGCGCGGAATGCCGCGCAGGCCGAATTTCACCGCATGCAGGTCGCAGTGAATGTAGTTCGCGAAATAGAACAGGACCGTCGGGATGACGGCCGCGATCGCGATGTCCGTGTACGGTATGCCGATGATCTCGGCCATGATGAAGGCGCCCGCCCCCATCACCGGCGGCGTGATCTGGCCGCCGGTCGACGAGGTCGCCTCGATGGCCGCCGCGGTCGAACGGTTGTAGCCGACCCGGCGCATCATCGGGATGGTGATCATGCCGGACGCGACGACGTTGGCGACGGCGCTGCCGCTGATCGTGCCGAACAGCACCCCGGACACGACCGCCACCTTCGCCGGGCCGCCGCGCGCCCAGCCGACGAGCGCCACCGCGAGGTCGTTGAAGTATTCACCCGCGCGCGAGGCCTGCAGGAACGCGGCGAATGCGACGAACAGCACGATGAAGGTCGACGAGACGTCGACCGTGAGGCCGAAGATGCCCTGGTCGCTGTAGAGATAGCTGAAGACGAAGCCGAAATTGTAGCCGCGATGGTACAGCACGCCGGGCAGCCACGGCCCGATGAAGGCGTAAAGGATGAAGATGACTGCAAGGATCGGCATGGCGAGGCCGGCGGTGCGCCGCGTCAGCTCCAGGATCAGAGCCACGCCAACAACGCCGACGACGACGTCGCCCATCGTATAGAGCGCGCCCGCGCGGAACTGCAGGCCCTCCAGTTCGATCGCGATGTAGATCGCGCAGGCGATGCTGGCGGCGACGCATGCCCAGTCGGCGAGCGGCACCCGGTTCAACCGGCCGCCGCGCACCATCGCGTACGAGGCGAAGCCGATGACCGAACCCCACGCGACGTGCATGGACCGGAACAGGAGCGGATCCAGCGGATGGATGTTGAGGACGATGAGATGAAACGTCGTGAACGCGACGCACACCCAGTAGAGCAGTCGCCGCTGCCAGCCGGCGAGCTTGCGCTCGCTGCCGCCGAACTCGACCCCCTGCGCCGCATCGACATTGACTGCCGGCGCGGCCTGATTCTGGCCCGTCATGCTGTCGACCTCGCGGCTGCGCACGCCCCGATCCTGTGCCT
>JAESGS010000277.1_pt1 | contig 59338 bp, 58 predicted proteins | sample 9269761 | NCBI WGS metagenome assembly JAESGS01 (sample SAMN15741799, study PRJNA653493) | algae metagenome | isolation source: Cyanosarcina radialis HA8281-LM2 and co-occurring heterotrophs from damp... | place: USA: Makauwahi cave, Hawaii | collected 2011-01-06 | reverse complement strand
CCCCCCAAGGGGGGAGGGAACAAGAACAGACATGAACCGAGGTCGCTTGGAACCCATGCCGAAACCCCGCCGCTCCCCGTGCCCCATCGCCTGCACGCTCGACCTGATCGGCGACCGGTGGACGCTGCTCGTCGTCCGCGACTGCCTGTTCGGGAAGTCGCAGTTCAAGGAGTTCCGCGCGTCGCCGGAGGGGATCGCCACGAACATCCTGACCGACCGCCTCGCCCGGCTGGTGGACCACGGCGTCCTCGCGCGAGACGAAGCCGGCTACCACCTCACGCCGAAGGGGAAGTCGCTCTTGCCGATCCTGGAGTTCATCAAGGACTGGGGCCTTGCGAACATCCAAGGGACCGCGGCGCGGATGAAACCGAAGGTGAAGTGAGCCGCCGCCGGCAAATATGCACGCCCGCCTGAACCGGCGGGAATTCCGACGCCGCCTTCGCGCATCGCGCGAACCGGTGTTCTATCCTTCCGTTACGCCGCCGCCCCGGCCGTCGTCCACCGTTGGTGATCCTCCCGTGACATGGAATTCCACCGTCCTCGGGTCGCCGAAGGCGACTCAGGCCGTGCCCCCGCCCGGCGACCCGAAGACCAAGCTCGCCGCCATCTTGAAGCACGCCCGGCTCATCACGCCGCCGGCCGTCGCGCTGCGGGTCGTGGACGCGGCCAGCGACGACGAGTGTACGCCGAAGGAGATCGCCGACCTGCTCGCCCAGGACCCGGTGCTGTGCGGGAAGGTGCTGAAGGCCGTCAACTCGTGCGTCTTCTCGACCGGCACGCAGCCGATCGCCACCGTCGAGCGGGCCGTCATCCAGCTCGGCATGAACCCGCTCCGGTCGCTCGTCCTCGGCCTCTCGCTGCCGGTCATCCAGTCCCGGTCCGCGACCACGAAGACGAACCGCGACTTCTGGATCAGCTCCGTCAGCGGCGGCATCCTCGCCCGTGAGCTGTCGGCCGTCCGCGGCAAGTCGTCGCCGGGGTACGACCTCGTCGCCGGGCTGCTCCGCGACCTCGGGATGTTGCTGCTCACGCAGGCCAACCCGGCGGCGTGGGACGCCATGTGCAAGATGCCGGTGATCGACGTAATCGCGAACCGGCTCGCCGTCGAGGAGCGGCTGTTCGGCGTGAACCACGCGGAGGTGTCGGCCGAACTGCTGACCGAGTGGAAGCTGCCGCCGGACGTGGTCGAGCCGATCCGCCACCACCACCAGCCGGACAAGGCGACCGCCCGGCCGTCGTGGGCGGAGCGGGCCGAGCTTTTGAGCTTCGTCGAGATGCTCACCAGCCTCGACCACGTGGCCGAGTCGCCGAAGATGCTGGCCGAGATGCTGGCGAAGGCGTCGAGCCGGTTCGACCTGTCGAAGAAGCATCTCATCGCGTTCCTCGAAGGCGTCGCGCCGAAGATTCGGGCGTTCACCAGCCTCCTCGACGTGGAGGTCCACGAGTCGCCGGACTTCGCCGCCGTCCTGACCCGCGGGAGCGAGGCGCTGGTCGATCTGGCGCTGTCGAACCAGTTCCGGCAGTCGGTCGCGCACGTGTCGATCCGGGACGCGGCCGCCGACCCGGTCGGGCAACCGGCGGAAGCCGCGCCGGCGTCCGGCCGGTTTCCAGGCTTGAACCTGCCGGCGTTCTCGCTCGACTTCCTGGCCGGGCTGCCGCCGGAGGGGTGTCAGCTCCAGCAGTACCACGTGAAGCAAATCCTCGGCCGCGGGGCGATGGGCGTCGTGTTCGGGGGTGTCGATCCGGCCCTCGGCCGCGAGGTCGCCATCAAGATCATGTCGCCGGAGTTCGCGGCCAACCCGGAGGCCCGGCTGCGGTTCACCCGCGAGGCGCAGGCGCTCGCCGCGATCGCGCACGAGAACGTCGTGGGCGTGTTCGCGGTGGGCACGGCCGAGGGGATGCCGTTCATCGTGATGGAGTTGGTCCGCGGCGGGTCGGTCGAGGACCGGGTCGAGCGGGACGGGCCGCTGCCGGTCCAGTGGGTCGTCGAGTACGGCGGCCAGATGGCGCTCGGGCTGGCGGCGGCGCACGCGAAGGGGATCGTCCACCGGGACATCAAGCCGTCGAACATCCTCATCGAGGAGGCGACGAACCGGGTGAAGGTGAGCGACTTCGGGCTGGCCCGCGCGACGACGAACTTCGGCATCACGCAGGCCGGAGCGCTGGTCGGCAGCCCGCTGTTCATGTCCCCGGAGCAGATCGACGGGCTGCCGCTGGACGGCCGGTCGGATTTGTTCTCGCTCGGGGCCGTCCTTTACAACATGTGTACCGGCCACCTGCCGTTCCAGGCGGCCGGCATGGGCACGCTCATGCGGCTGATCTCCGAGGCCCGGCCGTTCCCGCCGATCGCGCACCGGCCGGAGCTGCCCCTGTGGCTGAACGAGGTCGTGCTGGACCTGTTGAAGAAGCGGCCGGCGGATCGCATCCCGACGGCCGAAAAACTCTACGCCCGCCTGAAGGCCGGGCGGCGATAACTAACGGCGTTAACTTTCGGCAACGCCCGCCCCGACGACCCCGGAAAATCGTGCCGCCGGATCGGGCGATTCGCCTCGCGAACGGCGGCCGGTTCCGTTACCCTCACACGACGGGAACGCGATTCGCAAGGAACCCGGCATGAACCGCCGCGCGTGTCTGAAGTACCTGGCCTCCTCCGCAATCGCCGCCGGCCTCGGCGGGACCGGGTACGGCTTCTTCGAGGCGAGCTGGGTCCGGGTCGAGAAGCCGACGTTCCGGCTGCCGAACCTGCCGCCGGCGCTCGACGGCCTGACCGTCGCGTTCCTGACGGACATCCACTTCGGCCCGTACAACGACCTCGATTCGATCCGGTCCCTCGTCCGCACCACGAACCTGCTCGACCCGGACGTGATCGTCCTCGGCGGCGACTACGCCGTCCGGGACCGCAAGTACATCGCCCCGTGCTTCGACGTACTCGCCGACCTCCGCGCCCCGCACGGGGTCTTCGGCGTCCTCGGCACGCACGACTACCGCCACGGCGTTGAGGAGACGCGGGCCGCGATGCGGACGGCGAAGGTCACCGAGCTGACGAACGCCGGCGTCTGGCTGAAACTGGGTGACGGCCGGCTGCGGCTAGCGGGCGTCGATGATTTGGAACGCGGGAAGCCGGCACTGGGACCGGCGCTCGGCGACGCGGCGGCGAAGGACGCGTGCGTGCTGGTGAGCCACAACCCGACGTTCGCGGAGTCGATCCGCGACCCGCGGGTCGGCCTCGTGCTGAGCGGCCACTCGCACGGCGGCCAGGTGCGGCTGCCGGTGGTCGGGTCGCCGTGGGTCGGGAGTGGACAAAAGTACCGCGCGGGGTTCGTGCAGGCCCCGGAGACAAAGGTGTACGTGTCCCGTGGCCTCGGCGTGAGCGGGCTGCCGGTGCGGTTCGGCTGCCGGCCGGAGCTGACGCTGCTGACGCTGACGGTTTGAAATATAGCCACCGGCTTGCCGGCGGGGTTTTGAGAGCCGCAAAACCCCGCCGGCAAGCCGGCGGCTATATAGTTGGTTCGTTACGGCTTCATGACGCCGTGTTCCGCGGTCGTCTGCACGCGGTTGCCGGTGGCGACCGCCTTCACCAGGCTGAACAGGTACGACAACTGCGACGGCCCGTCCCAGTACTCGGCTTCCGCCACGTCCACGCGGATGATGCCGAGGTTCGGGTCGTCCGGGCCGCCCGGCCACCACCCCTTCGCGTGGACGTTCCACAGTTCCTTCGCCTTCGCCGGGTCCCGCTCCGCGTCGGCCGTGCCGGTAACGGTCACGAACCGGTTCTTACCGGGGTCGGCGTAGGTCAACAGCACGGCCGGGTTCGCGTTCAGCTCGTCCACCTTGCCGGAGTGGATGTCCGACAGGAACCAGAGCGACCCGGTGAACGTCTCGGCGTCGAGCTTCTGCGTGTACATCGGCCGGGCGTGCGGCTTCCCGGTCTTCGCGTCGAACGTGGTGAACATGGTGACGCGGATGTCCTTGACCAGGTCGGCGAGCTTCTTGAGTTGTTCGGCGTGGGACAACGTTTCGGGTGGGTGCGTCATGGCGTGCCTCGCAGCAGGGACGGGCGAACGGAGTGAGCAACCCGTTTCCTGCTGCAAGGCCGATGCCGCCGACTTAAGCGAAAACGTGACGCCTACTTCTTCGCTGGCTCCTTCAACGTCGCCAGGAACTCGACCACGTCCCGCAGCTCCCGCTTCGACAGCTTCTTGTACAGGTCCTCCGGCATCGCCGACTTGTCCGGCTTCGGCTTCCCGTCCACGTCGTCCGCCGGGATCGTGATGAGCTTGTTGTCGGCCGTGATGAGCGTGAACTCCTTCGCCGTCTGGTTCTTTACGATGCCGCTGACCTGCTTGCCGTCCACCAACTCCAGGATCACGCTCTGGTAGCCCATCGCGATCGTCGCGTTCGGGTTGACGATCGACGCCAACAGATAGTCGCGGTCCTTCTGCGCGGCGATGCCGTTGAGGACCGGCCCCACGTCGCCGCCCTGGCCGTCGAGCTTGTGGCACCGCTGGCAGTAGACGGCCGCGTTGTTCAGGAAGATGTCCCGGCCCCGCTCCGCGTCGCCGCCGGCGAGCGTTTCGGGATACCGCTTCACCGTGTCCGGGCCGGCCTTCGCGCGGACGGTCTTGTCGTAGTCGGCCAGCTTCTCCCGCAGCGGGGCGTGCAGCTTCAGCCCCTTCGTCCGGGTGCGGGCTTCGGCCGCCTCCAGCACGTCGAGCTTCAGTTCCGCCGGGACCTTGTCCGCGATTAGCGCGTCCAGCCACCCGGCCAGGGCCGCGTCCACGTCTTTCGACTCCTTCATCCCGCCGAGGACGCCGAGGGCCATCTGCTTCTCGATGGCGCTGGCGGCCTCGTCCTTCAGCAGTCGCGGAAGTTCCTGCGCGGCGACGGCCTCGTTCGCCTTCGCGATCACCACCCGCGCCGCCGCCCGCAGCTTCGGCTCCTTCGCCTGAAGCGCCGCCTTCGCGGTGTCGGCCAGTTCCTTCGCCTTCAGCGCCTCGAGCGCGAACAGGCTCTCGGCCCGCGTCGTCGCGGACTGCTTCCCGTCGGCGACCATCGCGGCGAGCAGTTCGCCGACCTCCGTGATGCCGAGCTTCGCGACGACCTGCACGGCCTCCTTGCGGACCGCGTCCGACCCGGCGAACGCCTTGCCAATGACCGGTTTCAGCGCGTTCACGGCAATGGCGGCGTCGCGGTCCGGCAGGTCTTGGCGGCAGCCGGTCACGGCGTCCCGCTTCGACGGCTTCGCCCACTCGCCGAGCAGCTTGAGGGCGCTGATCCGCAGCGGGTCCGCCTCGGACGCGCGGGCGGCGAAGTTCGCGACGCGGGCCGCGGCCTCCGGCGTGCCGAGCTTGAAATTCGCGCTGACGGCCCGGAACGCCACCGCCTCCGGCAGCCCCGGCTTGTCGAGCAGCGCCGCGAGCGCGGGCATGGCGTCCGTCATGTTGTTGTCGTGTACGGCACGGGCGGCTTCAGCAACGATCCGCGATTCCACGTCGGTCAGAAACTCCGCGATCTTCGGGTTGTGTGTTTGTCGGAGTGCCAAAACCACACCGAGCCGCACGGAGGGGTTATCACTTTTGGCCCCTTTCCAAGCCGTGTACAGGCTGGCCCAGCCGGCCTGCTCCGCCCGAACAAGTCCGGTCACGATTGCCTGTCGAAGGTATGGATCGCGGTCCTTATTTTCGGCGAGTAGTTCAAAAAATGGGGCGAAGTAGCCCACCTCGGACACCGGTGTGAAGGTATGCTGAGCCGGACCGATCTGACCATAGGCCAGAATCGCCTCTGCCTTCACTCGTAGGTCTTGATCCTTCGTCAATTTGATGAGAGCCGTCCGCGATTCTTCCCGAATCACCTCGGCCTCAAATTGCCCACTCCACCAAGTGTGGCGTTGGATCAATCGAGCGGCATGTCGGCGAATTTCTGCATCTGGATCGGTCGCGAGGGTGATTGCGAACTTGTTTTCTTTGTAGTCCAACTTTTTCCGCATCCCGAGTGCCCAAATCGCGTGGAGTCGAGCTCGAAGTGACTTTGCGTTCTTCGCAACATGTCGGAGTTCTGTTACCGCATCTCGGCTAGCCAGTTCGTACTGAGCCTCCAGCCGTACATTCTGAATCGGGTGATCGAGCAGCTTCACCAGCTCGTCCACGTTCTTCTTCTCCAGCCCGTCGGCAAGCAGCTTCCGCGCCTCCTCGATGGCCGGGTTCTTCATCGCCTCCGGGTCGGCGGCGCGGAACAGGCGGCCCTTGTTCGGCTTGTCCCAGCCGCCGAGCCAGTCGCTCCAGTAGAACGCCCCGTCCGGCCCGAACTCGCAGTCCGTCGGCACCACGCCCTGCACGAACGGCCGCAGGTTCACGACCTCGAACGCCGCCCCCTTCGGCTTCACCGCCAGCGTCCAAATCTTGCTGTTGCCCGCGCTCGCCGTGAAGTCGCACGCGAAGAAGTGGTCCTTGTACTTGTCGCCCAGCCCGACGCCGGGGTAGTGCGTGAGGCCGGACGGCCCGTTGCCGAAGTGCGCCAGCGGCGGCACGACGTAGGCCGGCTGCCCCTCGTGCTGGAGGTGCCAGAGCTTCTCCGTGTTCCACGGCCCGCGGTTGCCCTGCGGCACGGCCGCCGTGTGCATGTGCGTGCCGTACTGGTAGCCGCACCGCCACCCGCTGTCCCCGCCCTCGACGACGTACACCCACCGCGCGGAGTCGCCGCTGTCGCAGTTGTTGTCGTAGGTGAACAGATTTCCGAAGTCGTCGAACGCCAGCTCCTGCGGGTTCCGCAGCCCGGCGTGGACGACCTCCAGGTTCGCGCCGTCCGGATCGCACCGCAGCACGGCCCCGGCGTCCGGGTAGTAGAGCTTCTTCCCTTCCTTCGTGGTGACGTTGAACCCGCGGTCGCCGACGCTGAAGTAGAGCTTGCCGTCCGGCCCCATGCGGAGGCCGTGCAGGTCGTGGCCCTGGAACTGCGCCCGCACGCCGAACCCGGTGGCCAGCGACTTCTTCTCGTCCGCCTTGCCGTCGCCGTCCGCGTCCTTCAGCACGTACAGGTCCGGGATGCAGGTGAAGTAGACCGACCCCTTGCGGGCCAGTACGCCGGCGGCGATGCCGTCCTCGGTCCGGTTGTACCCGCCGGTGAACGTCTCCGCCTTGTCCGCGTGCCCGCTGCCGGTGCTGTCCCACAGCACCCGCACGCGGTCCTCGAACTTCTCGAACTGTGGGTAGTTGTGCTTCTTGTACATCGCGACGCGGTCGGCGACGGAGGCGGCGTTGATGTCCTCGTCCAGCCAGTACATGTGCCCGCGGGTGTCCGGCACGCCGTCCTTGTACCGGTTCGCCTCGACGACGTAGCACTTGCCGGCCTCGTCGAACGCGAACGCGATCGGGTTCTGGAACTGCGGCTCGGCGGCCCAGACGGTGGCCTTGAGGCCGCCCTCGATTTGGGCCCGCCCGGCGGCCGCGTCCGGCGACTGGTCGGCGGCGTTCTTCTTGTTCTTCTCCTGCTCCGGCGGCACGGCGAGGGCGACGAGGGCGAATCCGCCCGCCAGCACGCTGGCGAACAGGGCACGGGTCCAACGCGACATATCGACTCCGAGAGAGGGCGAGCGAACGCGCACACCGGCGCGGGCGGGGATGTGTTCAAGCTAGCTGCGAAATGAAACGAGGGCAACCGTCTTGTAGGGCGGGTCAAGGCTTTGCGCCGACCCGCCGACGCGGTCCCGGCCGGTTCGGCGGTTCTCCGTGCGGTTGCGGTCCCCCGGCGGGTCGGCGCAAAGCCTTGACCCGCCCTACAAATCAATCCTTCCGCGTCGCGGCCATCGCGGCGGCGGTGTCGAAGAACTCGAAGTACTCGGTCACCTTCCCGTCCCGGAACCGCCACAGCCCGACCGTCGGCGACACCACGGTCTTCCCGGTGTGCTTGCACGTCCACGAGCACTCGCCGACCGCCACGACCCGGTCGCCGTGCTCGATGAACTCGTCGGTCCGGTAGTAGACCATCTCCCAGTCGGCCTTCAGCCCGGCCAGGTACTGCTTCAACTCGTCCCGGCCGCTCCGCTTCTTGGAGAACTCCACCCCCGGCCGGCCCTCGCCGAGGGAGCGGAGTTTGAAGTCCTCGGCCGCCATGTCGAGCCAGACGGCCTCGTCCTGGCCGCGGGTGTCGTGCCACCGCTGGTAGGCGTGTCGGAGCTTGTCCACGTTACTCATGAGAAACCCCCGCGGCCGCGAGACTTGAACCACGATATGAGCGTGCGTTCAAGGTACGCGGCCGCGGGGCGGCGGCAACCGGGGAAGTGCGCCGCGACTACGAACCGATCAACGCCCGGACTTCCTCCTCCGCGGCGGCCGGGTCGATGCCGGTCCGGCTGGTCGGGTCGCCGAGGTAAGCGTTCGCGATCACCGTCCGCGGAACCGGGAACGTGCTGACAACTGCCGTGCCCGCGGCGGGCTGGAACACCTGCACCCGCGGCGCGCCGCCGACCCCGGCCCCGACGGCCAGGGCGTCGCCGCCCGCCGTCGGCACGAAGTCCACGAAGCACCCGCCGCGGAAGTTCGCGTCCTCGAAGGCCATGAAGTTGTCCACCACTTCCGGCCGCAGCCCGGCGGCGAGGGTCGTCCCGTCGTACACCGTCACCCGCGGCCCGCCCCCCTTGCCGGCCCCGACCGCCAGTTGCGTCCCGGCCGCCAAGTACCGGCCGATGGCGACCGTGCCGCCGCCGCGGAAGTTCGCGTCCGCGATGCCGAAGAAGCTGTGGACCTGCTCCAGCGCCGCCCCGTCCGCCGACAGCCGCAGGACCACGACCCGCGCGCTGCCGCCGGCCTGGGCGCACACCGCGATCTCGGACTTCCCGTCGCCGTCGAGGTCGCCGGCGTCCCACGACAGCCCGCCCTTGTACCGCTCCTCGTAGGGCTGGTAGCCGGCGACCAGGACCGCCCCAGTCTTGCCGTCCGTCACTTCCAGCCGGTTCGTGTCCACGACGCGGACCGTCTCGGCCACCCGGTCGCCGTTCAGGTCGCCGGGGACGGCCGGGAGAAGCGTCAGGGCCGGGGCTTGGGGGTCCACTAGCGCCGCGACGCGGACGTCCTGGCGGAACGGCTGGTACGGCTCGAAGGTCCCGCCGCGGCCGTTCGCGCCGTACACGGCCAGCAGGCGGTCCCCGTCCAACAGCAGGTCCATGACCGTCGGCGTCGCGCTGCTCTGGTAAAACTGTTCGCCGGTCACGCGTTCCGTGGCCAGCTTCAATACTTGTTCGCTCGCCCCGTCGGCGGTGAACACCTCGACGGCCGCGAACCGATCGACGACCGTTTCCCCTTCGCTCGTCTCGTGGTCCGACCCGGCCACGACGAACCGCCCGTCCGGCAGTTGGACCAGGGTCGTTTCGCTGAACGTGTCCGGGGGCGCGAGGCTCGACCGGAATGCGTCGTACCCCCGGAGGGTCGCCAAGCTGGTTCTCGCCCGCCCGCTGTCGCCGAAGGTCGGGTCGAGCGTGCCCGTCGGCGTTAGGCGGATCAACTCGTCGCGGGGCGGCTTGAGCGAGATGCCGGCGTCGATCACGGCCAGGAACGCGGCCGTGTATTTGCCGGCGATTTGCACCACCAGGCCGCGGGCCGTGTCCACCACATCGCTGACGTAATACTCGGTGTTCGAGGGGGCCGGCAACAGGGTACTTAGTTCCAGGAGGCCGTCGGTCCCCCACCCGGCATCGCGTGCCCCGTTCGGGCGGAGGCGGATCACGAATCCGTCCGCCACCCGGTCTTGAAAGGTACTCCCGGCGACCACGATCCGTCCGTCGGCGTCCGCGAGGACGTTCGCGATCGCGATCACGTCCCCACCGAAGCCGCTCAACGTCGAGGACGCGGCGGCCGGGAGCGGAACGCGGGCCGTGCCGCCGTCGCCGAACGTCGTGTCGAGGCCGCCGGTCGCGGTGAACTTCCGCACGGTCACGAACCGCTGCGGTTGCGAGTTCACATCGAAGAACTCCTGCCCGGCCGCGGCGAGGACCGACCCGTCGGCCAGGACCGCCACCTGAAACTCGGTGCCGTCGACGTGCGTGCCGAACTCGCCGCCGACGAACACGTACCCGTTGTTCCCGAACGTCGTGTCGATGCTGCCGTCGGCGTTCAGTTGGTACAGCGCCGCCGGGTACTCCGGGACGAACGCCTCCGTGTCGTTCGGGTAGCCGTACCCGGCGACGAGGACCTTGCCGTCCGGCCGGGTGTGGACGCTCGTCTGCACGAAGAGGCGGAGGTTCGCGGCCGCCGCGGTCGCCGCGCCGGTCGGAGTCACGCGGGTCAGGACCGGGCCGCCCGGCGTCCGGGTCGCCACGAGCACGTCCGGGCCGGGCAGTGCGGCGAGTTGCAATTCCGACCAGGCCCCGGTCGGCAGGGTGACCTGCCCGCCGTCGCCGAACGTCGGGTCGAGGCCGAACGCCGGGGTGACGCGGTCTTCCAGCCGTTCGATGCGCAACCGGGGCCGGGAATGCGGGCGGAAGTCAAACATGGAACACCCTTGCGAGTCGGGGCGGGGTTGGTGGGTATCGGGTCAGGCACGGAACGGCCGGCCGGCGGGCCGCGCATTCTCTAGACGATCCCCGGCGGTCGTTCGTTTCTCATACGCCGCCCCGCCGTTCAACCCCGACAACCCGCGCCGCTTTCGCGGCCGGGCGAACGATTTCTCACACCTCTCCGTCTCACCTGCGGTAGAATCGAAGCCGTTCACTCCGTTCTTGTCCCCACCCCGGATGCCCCATGCGTCCCCACCGCCGCGGGTTCACGCTCATCGAGCTGCTCGTCGTCATAGCGATCATCGCCATCCTCATCGGCCTGCTGCTGCCCGCCGTCCAGAAGGTCCGCGAGGCCGCGGCCCGCGCCCAGTGCCTGAACAACCTCAAGCAGCTCGGCCTGGCGCTGCACGGGTTCCACGACACGAACACCGTCTTCCCGGCGTCCGGGTGGACGGTGGCCGGCCCCGGCAACCCGGACGGCAAGTTCGTCGGCTGGCGGCCGCTCACCCTGCCGTACATCGAGCAGGAGAACCTCAAGCAGCTCTACGACTTCAAGGTCAACTGGTGGGAGGGGAACAACCTCGTGGCCGGGGCCGTGCCGGTGAAGACGTACCAGTGCCCGAGCGTGCCGAACCGGGCGACGGTCACGTCCGCCATCGCGAAGCCGCCGCGGCCGGCGATGACGTTCCCCAACGCCCTCGCCCCGACCGACTACGAGGCGATCCTCGGCGTGCAGCCGGGGTCGATCAACCCGCACCTGCCGACGGCCGGGTTCTACACGGCCGGCAACCGGTTCTCGGTCATGTCGCGGAACTCGCGGACGACGATGGTCGGCGTCCAGGACGGCACGTCGAACACGATCGTGGTCGTCGAGTGCGGGGCGCGGCCGCTGGTGTACAACAACCGGTCGGTGAACGCGGCCGTCGGCAACGACCAGGGGATCGGCTGGATCGACAGCGAAGGCCCGTTCAGCCTGGACGGGTCGAGCGCCGACGGGTTGACGGAGGGCTGCGGCACGGCGACGCCGGGCTGCGCCGTGGCGATGAACAAGCGGAACAACAACGAGCCGTACGGCTTCCACACGGGCGGGGCGAACTTCCTGTTCGCCGACGGGCACGTGCAGTTCGTGCGGGATGCGGTGTCGCTGGTGACGCTCGCGGCCCTCTGCACGATGCAGGCCGGCGAGGTGGTCGGGGACATATAGCGGTGTGGCTCTGCCCACCGTGCGGGTTCGAGTCTTCGAGAACCCGCACCACGGAGACGCACCACGTATCACGGGAAGGTTCACGCGGGCGCAAAGACGTTCCTCCCGCGGGAATCTTTTTCCCACCGAAATCAGTTCCCCGTGGGAGGCTGCGTGGTGCGGCCGTCGAAGACTCCGGCCGCGCGGTGGGCAGAGCCACACCGCTATATGACAGACTACTTCACCCGTGCCGCGTCCAGCACGGTCATGTTCCCGTAGCCGGTCGGCCACTTCGACTCGACCTCCGCCTGCCCGACGAAGTCGGCCTCACCCAGCTCCGCCTTCCAGTCCTTCGCCAGCTTGTCCGTCGCGTCCAGGTACACCTTCACCAGGTACTTGCCCGGCGGCAGCGTCGGCGTGCCCGCCTTCCACGTCTTCGCGTCCGCCGAGTCTGGCGTCGTCAGCAGCGTGAGGTTGTGCTGCCAGAGCTTGCCGCCGCCCCACACCTTGCGGTCGGTCGTGGCGACCGGCCGCTCGGCCCACTTCTTCGCGGCCGCGTCCCACGCGAACAGCTTCACGGCGACGTACTTGTCGGCCCACGCCGGCGGCGTGTTCTTAATTTTCAGCCACGCTTCCGTGCCGAACTGCACTTCCTTCGGCTTCCCCGGCAACTCCGCCGCCGACGCATAGCTTCCGCGCACCACGGCGGAGTAGTCGTCCAGGAAGCTCCGGAACGCCTTGTACCCCTGGTCGCCGACGAGGAACTTCACGCCTCCGCCGTGCTTCACCTCCTCGTTGAGCGGCTTGAGCAACAGCACGCTCCGCTCCGGCTTCTTCGCGTCGATCAGCTCCGACCGCGTGAGGTACGCCAGCGTTTCGGCGGCCGTCGGCCGAATCCACGCCATGTGCTCGCCGTGCTCCTCGTCCGGCTTCTTCTTCCGGCGGTCGGCCACGCTCTCCGGCGTGTGGCAGCCGGCGCACCGGAACCGCAGCGCCCAGACCGTGTTCTCGAACGATTGCAGCACCCGGTCGGCCCGCGCGTGGCGGATCACCGCGTCCGGCTTCGCCGGCCTCGCCAGCGCCTTGGTTTCCAGCTTCGGCGCGGCCCGCAATTCGGCGTCGGCGCAGCTCGCCTTCACCCACGCGGCGAACGCCTCGTACTCGGCTTGCCGCGTCTTCTGCTGAACGTCGGTAGCCTTCTTCGCCTCCTTGCCCATGTCGATGAGGTGGAGAATCTTCGACTTCTCCGGGCGGTCGAGATCGACGAGGCCCTGGTCGCGCAGCGAGAGGAACGTCTCGCGGTGGGAGGGGCGGATGTAGTCCTTGAGGTCCACGCCGCTGAGGTGGCACTGGACGCAGCTCGAGGGGTTCGGCGACTTGAAGATCGGCACGATCCGGTTGGCGAAAACTTCCTCCGGCGTGTCCGCGCGGGCGGCGAGGGAGAGCGTCAGTGCGGCGAGGGTGAGGCAGAGGCGCATGGAGAACTCCAAGTCGTGAACGCCGCCGCGCCGCGGCGGGCCGCGGGGCGGAAGTGATTCTACAAGAAGCGATCAGCGATTCGGGACGACGATCGTGTATTCGACGGCGGCGAACTCGAACGGCTTCGGGGGGTCGTTTCGTTCCGACACGACCAAGAAGTATCGTCTCGCCGTTCGCTCCTCGCGGTCGAGTTGGCCGTCCCGGTTGCTGTCGAAGAATCGGGTCCCTTCCGCATCGTCGGCATCGGCCATCCGGATCATTTCCTCAACAACCCACGCGGGGCGGACCCACGGCCGTTCGACCGTCGGCAAGTTCGGCCAGTCCTTGGGACTCAAAGAGTTGTACCGGACGCGACGCACCTCCCGGCCGTCGAGGGTGAACACGCAGTCGTATTGCGGTGCCTCGCCGGAGTGAAACTGCAAGCCCAGCAAGTTCACGCGGGTCCGCCCGCCGCACTCGTAAGTCAGCCCGCGGTGGTGAAAGGTCATTCGCCCGTCGGCGTCGCAGACGACGGGGTTTCCGGGCACGAACTCATCGACCGGGTAGAGGTAACTTCGTCCCCCGGCCTGGGTGAACACGTCGAGCCGCACGCCGGGGACCGGCCGACCGTCCGCGTCCACGAACCGCAACCGGTATTCGATACTCGGAAAATGGCTGTCCCAGGACCATCGTTGGAACGGGATGAGCAGCAGCGCCGCGAGAAGCCCGAAAACGACCCAGGCGGTTCGTCGTACCCATCGTCCGGGCTGGCGGCCGTCGGCCATGCGTCTCGCCTTTCATGCCGCCTCGCCGTGGTGGTCCCGGTTCAGTGTAAAGGTCGTGCCGTCCCACGTCGATTCGGCGCTGAAGTTCCTCAGCACGTCGCGGGTGCCGAGGATCGGCATGGCTAGTTGGTCCACGACGATGACGTGCAGTTGAAACGCCAGGTCCGGCTCGCGCCGCCGCTTCGAGAGGAGCGGGAACTGGACTTTCATCGTGGTCAGCCACGCGGGTTGGCTGCCGCCCACGCCGCCGATACCGCCGGGGATGCGGTCGTCGGTGTCGTGCAGGCGGAGGGAGTACCGGAGGGCGAAAACGCGGCTCACCATGCAGAGGTGAGAGCCGGTGTCCCAGAGGAACGGGATGGGGTGATGGACGAACTGCCCGGTCGCGTTGTTGCGGACGGCGAGCGGCACGCGAAAGAACGGGCAGTTGAGACCCAGGTAGTTCCGAGTCGAAACGTCCTCGAACTCTGGGTTGACCGTGAACCAGCGGGCCATGACGGGTTAGCCCTGGGGGACGTAAGCGAACGCCTGATCGACTGGGTGGACGTAGCGGACCTCCGCCCCTTCCCGTTGTTCGTCCGGCAAGGCGTCGTACAGCGACAGCCCCTCTTGCTCCGTATCGCCGACGGCCAGCAGGTACGGCTCGACCAACTTCTCGCCGTCCCACTTCGAGCGGATCACGGCGTACATCCGGGGGTACTGCTTCTTAATTTCATGGAACGCCGCGGTCTCGGCCTTGATCCGTTCTGGCGGATAGCCCGCCGCCCGGACGCGGTCCCGCATCTCTTGGACCGGGTCGCGCTCGTCTTCCGGTGATTCCAGGTCGGTGTCGGTGGTCGTCGTGTTCATGTCCTGCCCTCCGCGAATGCGCTCACGCCGAATCCTACCACGGCTGCCCCACGCACGCAGAAATGAACAAATTTCCATTATACCGACCGCGTCAAGGGCACATCGCCAACTCCCCTGCGACACGGGTTGGCGATGTTGGCGATGTGGTGTCACTTCTTCGCCGGCAGGACGCACCCCTCGCCGCTCAGGTGGCGGTCGTCGTTCCAGAGCATGATCGCCGGCTCGTCGAGCTTCCCGTGGTCGAAGTACAAGACGCTGATCGACGACGTGCCGAGCAACAGGTGCTGGGCGAACGCCGGGTCGGCCCCGACCCACCGGGCCGCGAACACCCGCAGGTAGTGGCCGTGCGCGAACACGAGGACGTTGCCGGTCAGCGCCTTGATCTTCGCGATGACGCGGTCCGCCCGCGCCGCGACTTGCTGGATCGTCTCGCCGTTCGGCGCGCCGTGCTTGGCGAGCTGCCAGCCGGGGTTGTCCTTGCGGATGTCGGCGGTCTTCTTCCCCTCGTAGCTGCCGTAGTCCCACTCCATCAGGTCCGGGTCCACGAAGGCCGCGAACCCGGCGAGTTCGCTCGTCCGCTTCGCCCGCTGCAGCGGGCTGGTGAAGACGTGGCTGAACGTGAGGTGCGCGACCCGCAGGCCGATGAGCTTGGCGTCCTCCTCGCCGTCGGGCGTCAGCGGGATGTCGGTGCGGCCGGTGTGCTGCCCGGTCTTGGTCCACTCGGTCTCGCCGTGGCGGGCGAGGTACACCTTCGGCAGGTTGGACGGGACGACGGCCATCGGTCACCAGGGGTCAGGAGTCAGGGGTCAGGGGTCAGGGATCAGGACAAGAGGGTGCTAACTGACACCTGACTCCTGATTCCTGACCCCTGGTTGCGGGTGCACCCAGGCCGTGTTGCCGTCGGGCGCGTTTTCCTTCTTCCAGATTGGAACCAATTCTTTCACCCGGTCAATCACGAACCGGCACGCGTCGAACGCCTGCGCCCGGTGCGGGCAGCTCACCGCGACGGCCACGCTCACGTCGCCGACGTGAAGGCGGCCGAGGCGGTGGACGATCATCACGTCGCCGACCGGCCACTTCGCCCGCGTTTCGGCCTCGATTTCGGCCATCTTCTTCTCGGCCATCGGCGGGTACGCCTCGTAGTCGAGGAAGACGGTGCGCACGTCGGCGGTGAGGTCGCGGACGGTGCCGAGGAACAGGACCACGCCGCCGCAACCGGGGCGGATCACGGCGGCGGTCAGCGCGTGGTAGTCGATGGGGTCGGGCGTGAGCCGGGTCATGGGGACGATTCTACCCGCCGCTGACCGGCGGGATGACCGCAATTTCGTCGTTCTCGCGAACCGTGTCGGAATCCTCGGCAAACGCCTGGTTCACCGCGACGGCCGACGCCGCGAGTAGCGGCGCGAGGGCCGGGATTTGAGCGGCGAGATGGAAACGAAGGTCGGCGACGGTGGCGTGCGACGGCAACTCGACGGCGACCGAATCGCGGCCGGCGAGGTCCTTCGCACGGGCGAAGAGCAGGACGCGAACGGTCATGACAGGTCGAACTCCATCAGCCCGTAAGCCATCGCGAGCCACTGGACCGGGTGCAGCGTTCGCTTGCCGGCCGCGTCTTCCATTTGCATCCGACACGCCGAGCACTCGGTCGAGCCGTAGATGATCCGCGGCCGGTCGAGAGCGGCGAGCATCTCGGCCCCGGCGGCCAGGGACGTGTCGCGGTTGCGGGCGGACAGGCCCCACGTCCCGGCCATGCCGGAACAGCCGCGGTCCACCGTCTCGACCGTCGCCCCGCCGATGAGTGCGAGCAAGGCCGGAGCCGCGGCCGGCTTGCCGAGCGCCTTCACGTGACAGGGCACATGATGCCCCAGGCCGACGGGCAGCTCCCGCGTCGTCGGCTTCAGCTCGCCGCGGTCGTACAACTCGCCGAGCAACGACATCAGCTCGACCGTGTTCTTCGCCACTAGCGCCGCGTCCGCGTCGTCGAGTAGCGACAGGTAGTCCTGCGTCAGCGCGAGGGCGGCCGTCGGCTCGGAGCAGACGATCGTGTACCCGTCGCGGACCAACTCGGCCAGTTCCCGGACGTTGTACGCGGCAACGTCCCGCGCCCGGTCGGCGTCGCCGAAGCTCAACGGCGTCATCCCGCTGCCCCGCTGCCGGGACGGGACGTGGACCTCGAACCCGTGGTGCTTCAACACGGCCACGGCCGCCTCGCCGATGCCGGGGTCGCAGTAGTTCGCGAACACGTCCACGAAGTACGCGACCTTCCTCGCCCCGGCCCGCACCGTGCCGCGGCGGGTCAGCCCGGCCCACCACGCCCGGCGGAGGAACGTCCGGTGCGTGAACCGCGGCACCTTCCGCTTCCGCGACAGGCCGAAGAACTTCTCCAGCAGCCACCGGCTCCACCGCATCGCGAGCAACGTGTTCATCGTCCAGGAGAACTGCCCCGCGAGCCGGGCGAGCGACTCGGCCCGCGCGACGAGCCACTCGTGGCGGTTGAACCCGTGCTCCTCGAAATGGGCGGCCTTCGCCTCCAGCATCAGCTTCGGCACGTCCACCTTCGCCCGGCACTCGTCCCGGCACATCTTGCAGTTGACGCAATGCCGCGAGACCTCTTCCACCTCGTCGCTCGACAGCTTCGCCGGGTCGTCGAGCAACTTCACGGCGTTCGCCATGCCGCGGGGGGTGGCCGCCTCGTCGCCGGTGGCGCGGAAGATCGGGCACATTCGTCCCGGCCCGGTCCGCGGCCGGCAGTCGCCGCAGCCGTTGCACCGGGCGGCCTCGGCGGTGGGACTCGTTTCTTTCCACACGAGGAGCGATTGGGGGGAGTCGGGTTTCGGGTTTCGGGTTTCGGGTTTCGCAGAATCGGACGGCGGCGTGCCGTTGAGTGACACCTGAAGAGCGGCCTCCGTGGGCTCCAACGGCCGGTGCGTCTTCGACCCGTTGAGGGAAGCGGGCACGGGGGTGGCTTCGTCCGACGAACCCCGAACCCCGAACCCCGAACCCCGATCTGGGGCCATCGGCCACGCCGGGCGGCTGGGGTCCGGGCCTAGAATCTTGCCGGGGTTTAGGATGTTCTTCGGGTCGAAGATGCGCTTGAGTTCGCGGAACACCGGCATCAGCGGGCCGCACTGCTTCTCCACCCACGGCGTGCGGGCCAGGCCGACGCCATGCTGCGTGCTGATCGTGCCGCCGAGGTCGATGGCGAGCGTGTGGACCTTGTCCGCCAGCGGCCACATCTTCTCGCGGTCGGCCGGGAGCAACAGGTCGAGCAGCGGCCGCGTGTGAATCTGACCAGTGAGCAAGTGGACGAGGAACGAGGCGTTGATCTCGTCGGTGCGGAGGATCTCTTGCACCTTCGCGACGAACTCCGGGACGTGCTCGGCGGGGACGGCGATGTCCTCGACGAACGCCTCCGGCCGCCGCCCGCGGCCGATGGCGTACAGCCCGGACACGGCCGAATCGCGGAACACGATCAGCCGTCGGACCTCCGCCGGGTCGCACGTCGGCTCCTGGAGGACGACGCACTGGTGCGACCCGCGGACGATCTCAACCGTCTTCGCCGCCAGGTCGAGCGCGTCGCGCTCGGTGTCCGCTTCGACCTTCCCGATGAGCACGGCCCCGACGGTCGGCGGCACGGGCGACGCCTTCGCCAGCGACAGCAGCCGTTGGTCGAGCACGTCGCCCCCGGCCATGCCGGGGGCGCGGCGGAGGTCCGGCCCGGCCCGGAGGGCGGCGTCGAGCGTGGCGAACCCGACGAGGAACTGCGCGACGCCCCCGGCGAGCGGGATCGTGCGGAGGGTGGCCCGCGTGACGACGCCGAGCGTGCCCTCGGAGCCGACGAGCAGCTTCGCGACATCGACGCCGGTTGGCGTCAGCAAGTCATGGAGAAGGTAGCCGCAGCGGTCGAACGGCGTCCGGGGCCGTTGGGCCGCGATCAGCTCGCGGTGTTCGTCCAACAGCGTTCCGAGTTCCGAGTTCCGAGTTCCGAGTTCGCCGCCGTCGTCGGCCACGGCGGTGACGGCCCGGACGTGGTCCCGCGTGTACCCGTGGCGGAACGCCGTGCCGCCGCTCGCGTTCGTCGCGATCATGCCGCCGAGCGTGCAGCTCGCGCCGCTCGCCGGGTCCGGCGCAAACCGGCGGCCGTGCTTCGCCAGTTCCGCGTTCAGCTCGCCGAGCGTCACGCCGGGTTCCACTGACACCGCGGTGTCAGTAATGTCCGAGACGCGGCGGAAGTGCGTGCTGAGGTCGAGGACGACGCCCGCGCCGAGGGCCTCGCCGGCCAGCCCGGTCCCGGCCCCGCGGGGGACGACCGGCACGCCGCGGTCGAACGCGAACTTCATGACGGCCCGCACGTCGGCGTCGTCCACGGGGACCACGACGGCGGCGGGCAGGACGTGGAACGGGCTGGCGTCCGTGGCGTACAGCCCCCGGGCCAGCGGATCGACGATCAGCTTGCCGCGAACGACGCCCCGGAGCTCGCCGGCGAGTTGTTGCGAGGTCAACGTCACAAGGGGCGTTATATGCCCGGCGGTCAGCGGTTGTTGTAGACGAGGCTCATCAGCTCGTTCCGCGTCATCGGGTTCGTCTTCACCAGCCCGCGGACGGCGCTCGTCATCGTCATCGCGCCGGGCTTCCGCACGCCGCGGATCGTCATGCACGAGTGGCTCGCCTCGACGATCACGCCGACGCCGCGGGGCTGCACCTCGTCCATGATGAGGTCCGCGATGGCTTCCGTCATCCGCTCCTGCACCTGCGGCCGCTTCGCGATCACGTCCACGACGCGGGCCAGCTTGCTGAGGCCGACGACCTTCCCGGCCGGCAGGTAGCCGATGTGCGCCTTCCCGGTGAACGGCAGCAGGTGGTGCTCGCAGCACGACGCGAACTCGATGTCCTTGACGATCACCATCTCGTCGTGCTTCTGCGTGAACAGCTTCTTGAGGTGGACGGCCGGGTCGGCGTGGAGGCCGCTGAAGATTTCCGCGTACATCCGGGCCACGCGGTCCGGGGTTTCGAGCAGCCCCTCGCGGTCCGGGTCCTCGCCGACGGCGAGGAGGATTTCCCGCACCGCGGCCTTGATCCGCTCCACGTCCACCGGCTGGAACTCGGCCGCCCGCATCCGGGCGAGGTCTTGGAGGGACGGGTGCATCGGCTGTCTGCTCACGGCGGCGTCTCAAGGGGAGAATGCGAGGGCATTTTAGGCCGCCGGCGGCCGGGAGGTCAAAACGCGAGGGTGAACGCCTTCAACGGGCCAACGAGATTGAACTGGCAGGCAGCCAAGATGTCCAAGCCGATGAGGCCCTGCACGTCCTCGTCCGGGCGAAAGCCGTCCGTCGCGAGGACGTTGCCTTCAAAAATGGGATGTGCGATTCCCCCAACGAGGAACGACAACGAAGCGATGTAGATGTCGCACGGGTGCGGGCTGGCGGGTTGGGTGGACGGTGTCAGAATCGCCGTCGCCCAATACGGCTGGATGTCGAGCGAGCGGAACACCTGCACCGCGAAACCGGTCAGGTGGGACCCGGTATCCACGAGGGCACGCACGGGGACCGGCGGCGGAACGGGGAACCCGTGCTTGCGGAGCAACGCGGCCCGCGATTCGCCCACCGCGACGAATACGTCGATGACCGCGCCGCCGTTCGCCAGCGGGCCGGTTAAGAGCGGCATGCGATCGGCCGGGAGAAGTACAACGGCTTGATCTGGTCGTTCACTTCCATCACCAGGAAGGGGGCCAGCTCGAACTTCTCCTCGCCGGCCTCGCGGGCGGTGTCGAGGTTCGGGTACAGGCCGACGATCTGCCCGTCGTGCAGCAGGGCGAACTTGCCGCGGTTCGCGGGGTCAGTCAAAAGGCCCGGCAGCGCGGCCTTGAAAACCGCGTGTTCGCGCTCGTGATATTTCTTTTCCATCCCCCCATTCTCGCCGCCCCCGGCCCGCGGTTCAACCGCATTCCACCGGTGGCATCGCCTACAATGGACTATCCACTCTCTCGCGGAGGTTCCTCGCATGGCCCTCACGGCGGCACAGGTCGCGGAGCAGAAAAAGCAGGTCGAAGAACTCCTCGGCGAGGTCGAGCAGCTCGGGTTCGCGAAGGCCCTGTTCTTCGGCAAGGTCCGCGGCGACCTCCTCTTCCCGTACCCCACCCTCCCGCCGGCGCAGCAGCAGCCGGCCGACGAGGCCGCCGCGAAGGTCCGGCAGTACGCCCGCGACCACATCGACCACATGAAGATCGACCGCGAGGCGATGATCCCCGATTCCGTGATCCGCGGTCTCGCCGACTTGGGTGTGCTCGGGATGACGGCCCCGCCGGCCGTCGGCGGCCTCGGGTTCAACCAGCAGCAGTACCTGAAGGTCATGGAAATCATCGGCGGGCACTGCGCCAGCACGGCCGTGTTCGTGAACGCGCACCACAGTATCGGCATCCGCGCCCTGTTGCTGTTCGGCACGAAGGAGCAACAGGACCGTTGGTTGCCGGACCTCGTCGCGGCCAAGAAGATCGCCGCGTTCGCGCTGACGGAACCGGAGGCCGGATCGGACGCCGGGAACGTGCAGACGACCGCGACGCCGGACGGCGACGACTTCGTCCTGAACGGCACGAAGCACTACATCACCAACGGCGGCATCGCGGACGTTCTCACCGTGATGGCCCGCACGCCGGACAAGGACGGCAAGTCGAAGGTGACGGCGTTCCTGGTGACGCCGGACCTGCCCGGCTTCGAGGTGCTGGAGACGCGGGCCGAGAAGTGCGGCATCCGCGGCACGGCCACCGGCAAGCTGCGGTTCACGAACATGCGCGTCCCGAAGGCGAACGTCCTCGGGCCGCTCGGCAAGGGGCTGAAGGTCGCGCTCACGGTGCTGGACTTCGGCCGCACGACGTTCGGCGCGAGCTGCACCGGCCACGCGAAGGCGTGCGTCGAGGCGATGACGAAGCACGCGAAGGCCCGCAAGCAGTTCCAGCAGACGCTCGCCGAGTTCGAGTTGGTGAAGAAGAAGATCGCGTTCGCGGCCGCCCACACGTTCGCGATGGAGGCGGCGACGGCCCAGTGCGCCGCGTGCATCGACAGCGGCCGCGAGGACTACATGCTGGAAACGGCGATCCTCAAGGTGTTCGCGACCGAGCACCTGTGGACGATCGTGAACGACTGCATCCAGGTGTTCGGCGGAAAGGCGTACTTCAGCGACCAGCCGTACGAGCGCTGGATGCGGGACGCGCGGATCAACCTCATCGGCGAGGGGGCGAACGACGTGCTGAAGGCGTTCATCGCCGTCGTCGGCTGCCGCGGGCCGGGCGAGTACCTGAAGTCGCTCCGCGACGACATGCTCGGCGGCCGGTGGAGCCTCCGCAAGATCGGCGCGGCCCTCGGCGTCGGCACGCAACTCGTCATCCCGTGGGCGAGTACGCCGACCGTGCCGGTGAAGTCGCCGAAGCTCGACGCCGAGGCGACGGCGTTCGCCCGGTTGGTGAAGAAGTTCGGGCTGGAGCTGCCGCACGTCTTCCTGCGGCTGAAGGACGAGACGAAGTTCGTGCAGGCGCAGCTCATCCACGAGCGGATCGCGGACATCGCCATCGACCTGTACGTGTCCGCGTGCGTGCTGGCCCGGCTGGACCACCTGATCGCCAATCCGAGCAAGGACGTTTACGCCGACGTTGGGGCCGGGCGGTACTTCCTGAAGCTGGCGAACCGCCGGATGGCGGCGAACTTCGCGGCGCTGACCGACCACGACGACGCGGACACGGTGAGCGTCGCGGACGGGGTGTTGGAGACGTTTTAACCCCGACTTCCGAAGTCCGGCTTCGACTTCGGAAGTCGATCCCGCGCGGGGGCGGTCCTCAACCCGGATCGGCGCTGGCCCTGTTCGACTTCCGAAGTCGAAGCCGGACTTCGGAAGTCGGGTTCTCCTACACTACCCCGATGCCTCCCGCGCTGATCGACTCCTTCGGCCGCGTCCATAATAACCTCCGCGTCTCCGTCACGGACCGGTGCAACCTCCGCTGCACGTACTGCATGCCGGAGGACGTGACGTTCCTCGACCGCGGCGAGCTGCTCACGTTCGAGGAGATCGCCCGGTTCGTCCACGTCGCCGCCCCGCTCGGCGTGACCAAGCTCCGGCTCACCGGCGGCGAGCCGCTCATGCGGAAGGACCTGCACAAGCTCGTCCGCCAACTCGTCCCGATCCCCGGCATCGTCGATGTCGGTCTCACCACCAACGGCCTGCTGCTCAGGGACCAGGCCCCTGCCCTGCGCGACGCGGGGCTGACGCGGCTGAACGTCTCGCTCGACACGCTCGACCCCGGCCGGTTCCGCGAACTCGCCCGGCGCGACGGCGTCGAGAAAGTCGTCGAAGGGTTGCTCGCGGCGAAAGCGCTCGGCTTCTCGATCAAGGTGAACGCCGTGGCGATCCGCGGGTTCATCGAACACGACGCGGCCCCGCTCGCGCGGTTCTGCCGCGAGAACGGGTTCGAGCTGCGGTTCATCGAGTACATGCCGATCGGCGCGGAGGCGTGGGAGCGCGAGAAGTGCGTCCTCGCGCACGAACTGCTCGACCTGTTGGAGCGAGAAGTGTCGCCGGTCGTGCCGTCGCCGGACTACGACCCCCGCGCCCCGGCGATGGAGTTCGACTACACCGACGGCCGCGGCCGGGTCGGGATCATCGCGTCCGTGTCCCGGCCGTTCTGCCGAAGTTGTAACCGCGTCCGCCTGACCGCCGACGGAAAGCTCCGCAACTGCCTGTTCGCGCTCGACGAGGTGGACGTGAAGCCGCTGTTGCGGCAAGAGGGCACGGACGCGCTCCTCGCGGCCGCCATCCGTGGCAACGTGGCCGCGAAGTGGGAAGGCCACCAGATCAACTCGGCGGCGTTCGTGAAGCCGCCCCGGACGATGCACGCCATCGGCGGGTGACTTGAAGAACTTCGGAAAAATCTCTCACCTTCTTGACCCGCCCTCCCGCCGCGCGCCTAGGAATTGGGTCGTGCCGGGGGAATTGGCTTCCCGGCACATCACCTCAGACACCGAGAAGCGTCATGAAGAAGCTGTTCACGTTGGCGGTGGCCGCGCTCGTCGCGGTCGGGTTCTACGCCGGGGCCGAGGACAAGAAGGAATTGACGATCGTCGAGACGGCGATCGCGAACAAGGACTTCAGCACCCTGGTCGAGGCGGTGAAGGCGGCGGAGTTGGTGGACACGCTGAAGGGGGACGGCCCGTTCACCGTGTTCGCCCCGACGAACGCGGCGTTCGACAAGCTCGGCAAGGACACGATCGCGGCCGTGCTGAAGGACAAGCAGAAGCTGACGGCCATCCTGACGGCGCACGTCGTCAAGGGGAGCGTCATGGCGGCCGACGTGGTGAAGCTGAACGGCAAGGAGGCGGAAACGCTCCAGGGCACGAAGTTCCCGATCAAGGTCGAGGGCGACAAGGTGATGATCGGCAACGCGACGGTGACGAAGACGGACATCAAGTGCAAGAACGGCGTCATCCACGTGATCGACACGGTGCTGATGCCGAAGGAGTAAGCCGGAGGAATTGACTCGCGCGTCGGCCCGTTCCCGCGAGGGGGCGGGCCGGTGTCGTTTAATTCCACCTCGGTATCCGCCGGACCCACGCGCCGGGCCGTTGGCGGGCGTGGACCACGGCGATCACCTCGGCCAAGTCGTCCGACACGAAACCGTAGATGACCCGATACTCAAACCGTTGGATATAGAACTCGCGCGTCTCCACGTCGTCCGGGCCGTCTTCCGTCCGCCCGTACATCTGCGGGCTCGCCTCGACCGCCCGGAGGGCTTGCTCGAACAGGTCGGTGAACTGCGTGCCGTACCCCGGATGCTCGGATTCCAGCCGTCGTTCGACGGCCTGGGCATCGAGTTCGGCACTGTCCGAGACGCGGACCCTCATGCCCGCCGTGCCTCGTTTTGCCGGCGGAGGCCGGCGATCACTTCCTCAATGCTCTTCGTCCCTTCTTGCCCGGACCGCAACCGCTCCCAGCGGCGGGTCAGTTCGGCCTTTAGTTCCGGGTCGCCCGTGCGGTCGTGCATCAGCTCGCCCGCGATCATCTCCTGCCACTCGACGGGCAGCTTCTTCGCCCGCTCGATCAGCTCGCGGGCCTCTTGTTCCGGCGTCAGCGGCGTCATGGGTCGTCCTCGGGGATCTAAACTCAGGGCGTGCCGTCCGTCTCCAGCACGGCCTTCCACCGGCGGGGCACGCCACGGTACGCCGCCCGATAGGTTTCCTCCAAGGGTACGTTGACGTACCGGTCTTCCGTCAGGAACAGCGGCATCTCGATCAACTCGCGGCCCACCGCCGTCGGCTCGACGTACGCCCGCTTCCGTTGCCCTGCCGAGTACGCGGCGAGCGTCAGCGGCAAATCCTTCGGCAGCGCGAACGCGGTGTCGTTGAACTCGTGCCAGATGGCGGAGTGAATGCCTTCCGGGTCGCGGGGCGACGGCGGGAACAGGTCGATGATGAGCAGGTGGTAGCCGCGGAAGAGGGCTTCGACGGCCTTCTCGACGAACGTCTCGAACGCGTGCCGGGCCGCCTTGTTTCCGGGCGAGACGATCTCGAGCAATGCGACCATTCGATCCCCGGACGTGTGCCGGATCACGACCGTGCGCCGCTTGAGGACGTAATCGTTCATTTCCCCTTCATCGACCAACTTCACGCGTGGGGCGGCCTCCGCGATAGCCACGCCGCCCTCGGTCGGAAGGTCGCGAGGCTTGGCGTGCCCGTTCGATCCCCCCGACGGGAAGTCAACTTCCTGAAGCGTGAGTACGTCCGGGCCGAGCGGCCCCGCGATTTGTTCCGCCTGAGCGTAGTACGGGGGCGGCAGTAGCTCGTTGAGCCGCTCCTGGATCGAGGCCACCCAACTCGTGTGGAAGGCGTGGAACGTCCCGTCCGTCACGCGGGTCCAGTCGTGGATCGGCATCGCGCGTCCTCCTGACCGGGATTATACCAGCACCGCGTTCACCACGCCCCCGCCGTGGCTGATCGGGATCGGCCGCGTCGTGTGGTCCGGGACGGTCGCCTCCGGGTCCACGCCGATCAGGTGGTAGAACGTCGCCGCGATGTCGCCGGCCGACACCGGGTGCTCCAGCGGGTACGCCGCCGCCTTGTCGCTCGTGCCGTGGACGTACCCCTGCTTTACCCCGCCGCCGAACAAGAGGCAGAACCCGCACTGCGGCCAGTGGTCGCGGCCGGCCTGCTTGTTCACCTTCGGCGTGCGGCCCATGTCCCCGTGGACCATCACCAGCACGTCGTCGAACAGCCCGCGGGCCGTCAGGTCGTCCAGCAGCGCCGGCACGGCCCGGTCCAGGAACGGTAGCAGGACGTGCTTGAGCAGGTTGAAGTTGTTGTTGTGCGTGTCCCAGTGGCCGCTGCCCTTCGCCTCCGTGTGGACGGTCACGAACGTCACGCCGGCCTCGACCAGCCGGCGGGCGAGCAGCACGCAGTTGCCGAACAGGTCGCGGCCGTACCGGTCGCGGGTGCGGGGGTCCTCCCGCGACAGGTCGAACGCCGATTTCGCCTTCGGCGACAGTAGCATGTCGAACGCCGCCCGCCGCTTGTCCGCGACCCGCCCGGTGCTCGCGTCGAGCCGCCGCTCGGCGGCGTCGAGCTGTTCCACCAGCGTGCGACGACTGTTGAGCGCGTCGAGCGTCACGCCGCCGTCGATCTTCGGCAGCGTCGGCTCGCCCATCGCCACCAGCGTGTGGTCGTAGAAGTCCGTGAGCGAGTCCGTCACGACCCGCGGCCACTTCGGCTCGCACAGGCTGAACATCGGGTCGTACTTCGGCCCGAGGTAGCCGCCGTAGGGGCCGGCCCGCCGCAACCCCTGGCTGTAGCCCGGCAGTGCCGGGAGCATCACGTATCCCGGCAACTCGCGGCCCGTCCCGATGCCGAAGTATTGCGCCACCGACGGCATGCTCGGGTGGTTCGTCGGCTTCGAGTAGTAGTCCGTCCGGTCGTCGCCGCCGTCGAACCCGGTCATCACCCCATACGGGTTGTGGCTGTTGTACCGGTGCGACACGGTGCGGATGAGCGTCGTCCGGTTCAGCCGCTTCGCCAACTGCGGGACGTGTTCGGTCGTGCGAATCCCCGGCAGGGCGGTCGGGATCGTGCCGAACTCGCCGCGGATTTCGGCCGGCGCGTCCGGCTTCGGGTCGAACGTGTCGATGTGGCTCGGCCCGCCGTACAGGTCGATGAGGATGACGGCCTTCGCCCGCCGGGCGCGCGTTTCAGCGCGGGCAGTCAGCCCGGTGAGCATGGCGAGGGAGCCGGCCCGCAGCAGGTCGCGGCGGGTGAGGCCGTCGCACGCGGTCGTGCCGCGGCCGAGGAGGCGGAGCATGGGAATCATTCCGAGGGCAAAAAGTGACGACCGGCAGATGGGATGAGCGTAACCGAGACGTGTACGAGGGGCAAGCGGAAAGCCCACACACGATCGTGTGTGGGCTTCGCCCGGCAATTACTTCTTCTCCAGCGCCGCCTTGTAGATGAACAGGTTCAGGTCGTACTCGTTCTCCTTGTACTTGTCGTTGAGGAACTCGACGACCAGCTTCGTGTCGCCCTTCTTGAGCTTCACGGTGAACGTGTACTCCTTCGACTCCTCGGCCGTCAGGTCGAACTTCTCCTTCACGACCTCGTCGCCGACCTTGACCTTCACCTGCGCCTTCGTCTTGTCGGCCTCCGTGCAGCCCATGTCGAGCTTGAGCGTGTACTCGCCGTCCGCCGGGACCTTCACGTCGGCCGTGGCCGTGCCGTTCGTGTAGAGGAAGATGCGGCTCTCGCCCTCGTCGTGCCCGCCCAGCTCCTCGCTGACGGCCTTGACCTTGAAGTCCTTGAGTTCGAGTTTGATCGTCTCGGCGGCGACCGCGACGCCGAACCCGACGGCGACCGCGACGGCGGCCGCGAGGAAGCGCTTCACCATGACCGACTCCTGAAATGAGGGAGAGCGAACCGACCAGACATGTACACGGGTCATGATAGGGAAACCTGACACGGAAAAGGCCCGACTTCCGAAGTCCGGCTTCGACTTCGGAAGTCGAACCGCGCAGGGGGCGTTCGTCGTGTCGACACACGCCCCTCTTCCCCATCGACTTCCGAAGTCGAAGCCGGACTTCGGAAGTCGGGGTTCACATCACCACGCGGTCGCCGAAGTGGTTGGCGAGCATCCGCCGGCCGAGCGGCGACAGCGGGTTTCCGGTCATCACCAGCCGCCCCACCGCCGTCAGCGACGGGGCGACGCTCAGCGCCGTCGCGCCTTGGTCCTGGATGTTGTTGTCCGACAGGTCGAGTTCGCGGAGACCGTCGCGGAACACCGCCTCCCGCAACGCCCGGTCGAGCAGATAAATGCTCTCGACGTTCAGGTCGCACCCGGCGAGCGACAGCCGCTCCAGGTTCCGCAGAGACGGGTATCGGGCCACGATTTGAAACGCGAGCCGGGTGCTCTCGCCGCTGCCGCCGAGGTTGGTCGTCAGCCACAGGGACCGCAAGCCGCTCAGGTCCGGCCGCCGGCCGTGCATCGCCTCCATGAACTCCTGATACCGCGGGAGTTGGTCGGGGCGGGCCGAGACGACGAGACTTTGGATCGGGGCCAGCCCGAACAACTCCCCGCCGCTGTAGTGGACGGTCCGCACGGACGCGTGTAACTCGAACGGGAATCCGCGGCGGTAGATGAGCAGGCTCTCGTACCATTTGTCCCACGTCGGCACGTCGGCGTTCCACGCCTCGCCGAACGCGTTGAACAGCCGGGCCGCCGCCGTCTCCAACCGCGCCCGCGCCTCCGACCCGGCCGGCAGCCCCTCGGCCTCGATCTCCAGGCGGATGAACGCGGCGCGGGCCACGTCCGCCTCGCCGCGGGGGTGTTCCTCCAGCCAGTCGGCGTACACCAGCCGCGGCGCGTCCGCGTCCGGGTCGGCGAGGACGGCCGCGTACAGGGCGTCACGCTCCGTCACGGTCGGGCCTCCACGACACGAGGTCCCAGGCCTGCGGCCCCACGTCCGGGTGGCCGGCCGCGGCGAGGAGCGTCGTGCCCACCGGCGTCAAGTTGTTCTTCGGCAGGTGCAACGTCCGAAGCCCGCGGGTCGCCGGCGCGCGGGCCAGGACGCCGGCCCCGTCGTCGGTCACGCTACAGTAAAGCAGCGTCAGCCCGGTCAGGCGGTCGAGGACGGAAAGTTCGACCAGCAGCGACAGGATGCGGTCCCCGAGCCCGAGGTAGTGGTTGAAGGTCAACTCGCGGAACGGCAGGCCGGCCAAGGCCCGGACGAACGCGACGGTCGCGGCCTCCGGCGGTTCGTCCCACCCGCCGTTCGCGTGGATCGCCCGGAGGAGCCGGCCGGCTGGGCACGCGGCCGCCTCTTCGACGCAGTGCGGGGCCGGGTAGTTGAAGGTCACGGCGTCCAACCACCCCCGCCGCCACGTCACCCGGACCGGGGACCGGTCGCCGATGACGGCGCGGCGGAGCGTCGTCATCGAGTCGGCGGCCGGGTCTACCAAATGATACAGGCTCCCGAGCCAGTCCCGCTCGTGCCGGCCGCGAAGGTCCGCCGCCCGCCGCGTCAGGTCCGCCCGCTCGTCCGCCGACAAACCGGCGTCCTCCAACGCCAGCTCCAGGCGGACGTACTCCCCGCGCGGGTCGCCCTCCTCGATCAGCAGGTCGGCGTAGGCGGAGTGTAACGCCACGTTATCGGGGTCCGCGACCAGGGCAGCCTCCAGCGTAGCGCGGGTGTTCGTCATCGCGGCGAACCTCAACCTTCCGGCCCGCCCGCAATTCTACCGACCGATTCCGAGTTGGCGGGTCGCGTATTCCGTTCTACGGTTGGGGTGAGGAACCGCCCTCGTTGGCAAGCGGCCGACGGTGAACGCGTGAACAACTTCTGGAACCGGTCGAACAAGACCAACGGCCCGCTCTTCGGCAAGTCGGACCCGCCTGCGCCCCCACCCCCACCGCCGCCGTCCGCCGCCACCCCGCCGCCGACGAAGACGCCTGGGTCCAACCCCGGCCTGAAGTCCACCGTCTCGAACCTGTCCGCGAAGTCGTCGCCGAAGCTCACGCCGATCACCGAGTCCGGCGTCGTCCGGGCGGCCGGGTTCGACCACGACCTGGCGTGCGGCGTGTTCGTCGGGGCGTTCGACATCCCGAACCTCGGCGTGTCCGTGGACGCCGTCGAGGTCACCGACCCGGTGTCCCGGCGGACGGTGCGGTTGGAGAACTGGCTTCGCACGAACGACATGCTGGCGATCCTGACCCGCGAGTACGACAAGGCCCGGAAGCGGCTGGAGTCGCTGCCGCCGCCGCCGCCGCCGGCCCCCGGCCGCCCGGCCGCGTCGAAGGACTACCAGGACGCGGAGCGGCGGGTGACGGAGGTGCGGGACCAAGTCGTCTGCCTGCTGCACAGCCGCCGGGCGTACCACCGGGCGAAGGAAGCCGGCATCCGCATCCTGATTGAGGTCTGAGTGAAACCGCCACCGCCGCCACCGCCACGGGTGGCCCCCCGTGGCGGAAACGCCACCTGGGTTGACGCGACCGGTATAATGTAGATTCGTACACATCATTTCTTTTCGCCGCCCGCCTCCAACTGTTGGACCCGCTTCTCGAAGAATTGAACCCGCGTGGCCGCCACCGGCGGGTCGGCCACGGCCCGCCCGGCACGCCTGCGCCCAGTCCAACGCGGCCGGCCTCTCGCCCGGCGTGAGGGCGAGGATCGCCAGGTGGTCATTACCGCGCGGCGGGAGGGTCCATCAGTCGCGGCTCGACGCCCGCGGCGGCGGGGCGGTCTCGCGGCGCTTCGCCGGCAGGTTCGCCTTGCAGTCCCCCAGCCGACCCTTCACCACCCCGACTTCGTTCGCGAACAACGCCGGCTTCTCGAACCGGGTCGCCACGTCGATCGCCTGCTCGTACCACCCGACCGCGGCGGCGTAGTCCTCCGTCCGCTGGGCCACGTACCCGAGCGCGAAGAAGGCCACCAACAGGTCCCGCTGGGCCTCCGCACCCTTTGTGTCGGCCTCCGCCCGCCGCCGGTGGACGGCCAACGCCTTCCGGTGCATCTCCGCGGCCTCGAGGAATTGGCCGCGCTGCTCCAGCGTCCCGCCGATCTTGCTGTAACTCATCCCGAGGTCGCGGTGGGACCGCGCGTCGTTCGGGTCGGCCGCCGCCAGCCGCTCGACGATCCGGGACCACTCCCGGTAGTGGCCCTCGGCGTCCGGCCAGCGGCGGAGCTTCTCGGCCACGTCGCCGAGGTTCGAGAAGCTCCGCCCGAGGTCCCGTCGGGCCTGGGCGTTGTTCGGGTCGGCGTCCGCGAGCCGGCGGCGGACGGCCAGCGACGCCTCGTAGTGCCCGACCGCGTCCGTCGGCCGGTCGAGGTCCAGCGTCACGTCGCCGAGGTTGTCGTGGCTGATGGCCAGGTCGCGCTGGGCCTGGAAGTTGTTCGGGTCGGCGGCCGCCAGCCGCTTCTGGATCGCGTTCATCTCCCCGTACACGGCGAGGGCGGCCTCGCGGTCGCCGAGCACCCGGTTCAGGTAGCCGAGCTTGTGCAGGCCGACGGTCAGGTCGCGCCGGGCCTGGGCGTTATCGGGGTCGGCGGCGGCCAGCCGCCCGGCGATGTCCTTCGCCTTCCGGTACACGTCCCGCGCGGCCTTCATCTCCCGCAGTTCCAGGGTCACGTCCCCGACCCGCGTGTAGCTGATGTGCAAATCGCGCTGGGCCTGGGCGTTCGTCGGGTCGGCGGCCGCCAGCCGCTCGGCGATCGCCAGCGCCCCCTGGTAGTGGTCGAGGGCGTCCTTCGTCTTCCCCCGCCGGATCGCCACGTCGCCGAGGCCGTTCAGGCTCCAACTCAGGTCCCGCTGGGCTTCCGCGTTCGTCGGGTCGGCGGCCGCCAGCCGGCGGGCGAGCGCGTTCATCTCGGTGAAGTGCCCCAGGGCGTCGTCGAGGCGGCCGAGTTGTTCCGCCGCCTCGCCGAGCCGTTGGAGGCTGACGCACACGTTCCGCTGGGCGACCGGGTCGGCCGGGTCCGCAGCGGCCAGCCGGACGGCGAGGGCGTGCCCGGCCCGGTACTCCTTCTCCGCCGCGGCCGTGTTACCGAGTGTCCGCTCCACGTCGCCCATGCGGAAGTGGGACCAGACCAGGGTGCTGTCCGGGGACCCCTGCTTCCGGGCCTCGTCCATGATCTTCGCCAACCCGTCGCGGGCCTTCTCGAGCAACTCCTTGCGGAGCCGCTGGGTTCCGGGCTGGGTTTCCAGCTTCGATTGAACCGCGAACACCATGTCGTTGTTAATGTCGAGGGCGTGCCGGGTTTGTTTCCGCGCCGAAAGCTCCTGGCTCTTCGCTTCCTGTTCGTTCTTCTCGGCGAGGTCCTTCGCCTTCTTCTCCTTCCGCGCGTTCTCGTCGGCTTCGTCCTTCGCCGCCTTCGTGTTGAGAAGCTCCTGGCCGATCTTCCCTTCCGCGGTCTGCGCCCGGAGCATCTGCCAGACGGACACGGCCGTCCCGGCGGCGAGCACGGCGACCACGGCCGTCGCGGACCACGCCCACAGCCGTTGCCGCTGCCGCTGTTCGGCGGCCCGGACCTCGGCCTTCGCCCGGTCCGTCTCGGCCTGCCGCGCCCGCCGCTCGGCGTCGGCCCGCAGCGCCGACACCTCCGCGGCGACGGCCGCCCCGTTCGCCGGCCGGTCCGCCGGGTCCGGGGCCAGGCACCGCTTGCAGAGGGCGACGAGTTCCGGCTCCGCCCCGCACGCGTCGAGCCGGGCGAAGGCGTCGGCCACCTCCCCGGCGGCGGCGAGCCGGTGGGCCGAGGCCGCGTCCCCGCCGACGAACGGCGGCCGGTCGGTCAGGATGCGGCAGAGGATCGCCCCGAGGCCGAACACATCGCTGCGTTCCGTCACCCGGTCCACGGCCCCGACCGCCTGCTCCGGCGGCATGTACGCCGGCGTCCCGAGGACGGCCCCGTCCCCGGTCCGGGAGTCGTCCGCCGCCCGCGGGTCCACGAACGTGCTGGCGTCCGACCCGCCCGCCGCCCCGGCGGCCGCGGTCGCGTCCCCGCGGAACTTCGCGAGGCCCCAGTCCATGACTTGCACTTCGCCGAACGGGCCGACCATGACGTTCGCCGGCTTCAGGTCGCGGTGCAGGACGCCGCGGCTGTGCGCGTACCCGACCGCCTGGCAGATCGCCTCGAACACGCCGACGAGGTGCCCGCGGTCGTGCCCGGCGTCCGGCCGCGCCCGCAGCCGGGCGTCGAGCGTCTGCCCCTTGATGAGCTTCATCGCCAGGAACGGGCTGCCGTTGACGAGCGTGCCGAGGTCGTAGACGGGCGGGACGCTCGGGTGCTGGAGCTGGGCCGTGACGGTGGCCTCGTACTCGAACCGGCGGCGGGCGGGGGCGAAGTCCTGGGCGTGGTCGAGCAGCACCTTCACGGCCACGTCCCGCTTGAGGGCGGCGTCCCAGGCCCGGTAGACGGCCCCCATGCCGCCCTTCGCGATCAGGTCGTGCAGTTCGTACCGGTCGCCGGCGTCCGGCGTCGCGGGCCGGGGCAGCGCCGAGATTTCCGCGGACCGCCGGTTCTGGTCCGGGGTGGCGGCTTGCGTGCCGGGCGTCGAATCGGGCATGGGCGGTCCTCTCGGGGAAGCCGCCCGAGTTTACCCGCGGAACGACGGGGATGCCAGCGGGTGGGTCATCCGATCCACTTCACGGCGTTCACGTACACGACCTTCGCGATTTCGTCGATTTGAAAGTGCAGGCACAACGGCGGGTGGAACCAGACGCGAACCGTCGCCCGGTCGCGGGACTCGCCTTGCTCGTGGGCGGCGTCGCGAAGAATCCGGTTCACCGCATCGACGGCATCGGCCACCGCGTCGGGGGGCTTCTTCTGCCAGATCCGTCGCATTTGGGATTCCGCCTGTTCACGCCAATACACAGTAAAATTCATCGTCCGGCTCGCAGGTCGGCGAGGATGTCTTCGAGCAGTCGGCCGGGTCCGGTGGCCTGATCGGCTTCACGGAGTTCTTCTTCCGTGAACGGCCCGAAGGCCGACGGGCCGTGCATGGCTCGGTAAGCGCGCGGTGACATCATCACGGCGACGAGCTGCCCTTGTTCGTTGTAAATCTCCGTCGTCTTCGACAACCCGTTCAATTTCGCGAGCGTCTCGGCGTCCAGCGTCAGTTTGCTCATCGGTCGGTCCCTCCTAAACGCATCGTAAACGCGGCGGCCGTTCTACGCCAGCAGCTTCTTCACCACGTTGCCGTGTACGTCCGTCAGCCGGAACGGGCGGCCCTGGAACTTGAACGTCAGCCGCGTGTGGTCGAACCCCAACAGGTGCAACAGCGTCGCGTGCAGGTCGTGGACGTGGACCTTGTCCTCGACCGCGTTGAACCCCAGGTCGTCCGTCGCGCCGATCGTCTGGCCGCCCTTGATGCCGCCGCCGGCCAGCCAGTACGTGAACGCGTTCGGGTGGTGGTCCCGGCCGTCCGACCCGCCCTGCACCATCGGCGTCCGGCCGAACTCGCCGCCCCAGATCACCAGCGTGTCGTCCAACAGGCCCCGCTGCTTCAGGTCCGTGATGAGCGCGGCCGACGCCTGGTCGGTGTTCTTGCAGTTCTTCTTCAGGTCGTTGACGAGGTTGCCGTGCTGGTCCCACGCCTCGTGGTAGATCTGCACGAACCGGACGCCCTTCTCGACCAGCCGCCGCGCCAGCAGGCAGGCGTTCGCGTAGGTGTTCTTGCCGGGCTCGGCCCCGTAGAGGGCGAGCGTCTGCTTGTCCTCCTTCGCGATGTCCATGACCGCCGGGGCGGCGTGCTGCATCCGGTAGGCCATCTCGTAGCTGTTGATCCGCGTCGCGATCTCCGGGTCGCCGACGGCGTCGAGCCGGAGCTGGTTGAGCTTGTTGACGGAATCCAGCGCGTCCTTCTGGGCGGCCGCGTCGATCCCGGCCGGGCTGTTGAGGAACAGCACCGGCTCCGCCCCGCCGCGGAACTGGACGCCGTTGTAAACCGTGGGCAGGAACCCGGACCCCCAGCAGGCGTTGCCGCCGCTCGGCCCCTTGCTGCCGGTCGAGAAGACGACGAACCCCGGCAGGTCCTTCGACTCCTGGCCGAGGCCGTAGAGCGACCACGACCCGAAGCTCGGCCGGCCGAACTGCATCGCGCCGGTGTTCATCATGCACTGGGCCGGGGCGTGGTTGAACGCGTCCGTGACCATCGACTTCACGATCGCGATGTCGTCGGCGATCTTGGCCGTGTGCGGCAGCAGCTCCGACAGTTCGGCCCCGGATTGGCCGTGCTTGGCGAACTTGAACTTCGGGCCGAGGCACTTCGAGTTCGGGTTGATGAACGCGGCCCGGTAGCCGTCGAGCAGCTTCGGCGGCGGCAGCTTGCCGTCCTGCTTCGCGAGTTCCGGCTTGTGGTCGAACAGTTCGAGGTGGCTGGGCGCGCCGGCCTGGAAGAGGAAGATGACCCGCTTCGCCTTCGGGGCGAAGTGCGGAGCCTTCGGCGCGAGCGGGTCGTCCGCGGCGAAGCCGTCGTTGGCGAGGATGGAGCTGAGGGCGGCGGCCCCGAGGCCGACGCCGCACTGCTGAAGGAACCACCGGCGCGCGAGCGGGGCGTGCATGGGAGAGAGCCTCGAATGGATGTCGTCAGTTTAAGCCGCGGGTACGATGAATCCAGGACCGCGGCCGCCGCGAGGCGTGGTGGACGGCGACGAACACGATCTCGGTCGGCCGGACGACGTAGATCAGTCGGTACTTGAACCGCTTGATGTAATACTCGCGGGTTTCCAACCGCCGCGGGCCGTCGGCCGTTGTGGGGTACATGGCCGGGTTCGCGGCCGCCGCCAACACGCCGCGATGAAATTCCGCCGTGAACGCCGGCCCGTACCCCGGATGCTCGCCCTCCAACCGGGCTTCGGCTTCGAGGGCGTCCTGCTGTGCTCCTAGCAGGATGCGGTACGGCGTCATGACTTGCGGTCTTCGGCTTGCTTGCGAAGGGCGGCCATGACTTCCTCGAGTGAAAGCGCCTGTTCTTCCCCGCTCTCGTACCGGTCCCACCGGCGCTGTATCTCTTCTTGCCACTCGCGGCGGACCGTTTCCTCATCGCCTTCCGGCCCTTCGAGGCTGTCGAGCAGTAAGTTCGCAAGTTTCTCCCGCTCGTCGGGCGGGAGTTGCAGACCTTGCTGAAGGAGTTCTTGGGTCAACGTCGTCATCGGTCGGCCTCCGGGTGTTCACCGGCATCTTACCCGAAGCCGGACGGCGAGGTCACGGGCTTTCGACGCGGGCGAGCCAGTGGGCGGAGCGGCGTTGGCCCCGCGAGAAACTCGAGACGACGATCTCGTTCGCGTGGAGCTGGTACACGATCCGGTAACCGTACCGCGGCAGGATGTAGTTGCGAATCTCGAACGCCGACGGGTTGTCCTCGGCGAGCGGGTACATCCGCGGGTTGGCGGCGATCCGATTTTGGCCGTCCAGCCACATGGCCCAGAGGCGGGCGACCGCACGAAACTGAAATCGGCGGACGTACCACGCGAGGGCCTCAGTTACCTCGCCGTTCGCCGCGGGCAGGACGCGGAAGTTCACAGCTCGACGCCCAGCTTGCGGATCGCCTCGCGAACTTGTTGCTCGGCTTCTTCCCGCGACAGGCTCACGTAGTTGCCGCTCGCCACCATCGCGGCGCGGCGGCCGATTTCGGCAGCCTCTTCCTCGCCCGAGCGGCCCGGCGGCGGGTCGTCTTCATCGAGCAAGTCCCGCACGACGCCTTTGTCTTCCGGGCTAAGTTGCTTCAACGTCGCGAGAAGTTCCGGCGTCAACGTGGTCATCGGTTGGCCTCCGTTCGATCCTCGTATCTTACCGTCGCCCCGTGCCGCCCGCCATCGGGGGTCCGGTTGCGGGTACAATCGGCGATGAGTCCTCGGAGGGCGGCGGATGTCCGCGTTCATCACCTGCCGGTGCGGGCGGCGGCTGAAAGCCCCCGCGGCGGACGAGCCGGTCGATTGCCCGGCCTGCGGCCGCAGCGTCGTCCGCGGCGAACCCGACGGCCGCGGCAACCGCGTCGCCGGGGCGGTCGCCGCCGGGTTCGCGCTCGTGGCCGTCGCGCTCGTCGGGCTGGCCCTCGACCGCCCGCCGTCGCCGCAACCGGTCGCGGCCGTCGCGCCGGAACCCGCGGCCCCCGCCCCCGCGCCGGTCGTTCCGCCGCCGGCGATCATGCCGGACGCGGTCCCGTTGCCGCCGCCCGAGGCGGAGCCGCAACCGATCCCCGACCCCGTGCCGGTCGAGCCGCCGCCCGCGCCGGAGCCGTCGCCGAAGCCGCGGGTCGGCACGTTGGAAGCGAACGTCCCGCCGCTCGGCGCGTACACGGTCGGCGAGGTCGTCCGGCAGGAAGTCGTGTTCACCCGCCGGTCCGCGTTTCAGATCGCCGGCCTCGACGCGGCCGAGGGGGCGCAGTTCGTCCTCACGTCCTCAATGAAAATCACGGCGGTGAACGCCGACGGGTCGTTCGCCGTCGAGCAGGCCATCGAGAAGGCGAAACTGGTCGCCGCCGACGGGCCGCTCAAGGACACGCTCGCGGCCGCGCTGGCGAAGGCCGAGGGGACGACGTTCACGCTGAAGGTGGCCCGCACCGGCGAGGTGACGGCCCTCGACGGACTGAAGGACGAGGTCCGCGTACAGAACGGGAAACCGGACGCGCGGGGGCCGTCGTTCCGGCTCTGGTCGATCCTGGACGCGGACGCGTGGAAGGAGCTGGCCGGGCTGACGTTCTTCCAACCGGAGAAGCCGCTGAAGCCGAGGGCGGCGTGGGACCGGCCGGCGAGCCACGACTGGGGGCCGCTCGGCAGTTGGCGGGGGAAGACGCTGTTCGTCGCGATGGGGAAGCCGGCGAAGTCGAGCCTGGAACAGGTGAACTACCGGCACGACATCTACCACAAGCCCGCCGCGGCCGGGGCGGACCGCGAGCTGCCGTTCAAGATCGGGAAGGTGCAGTTTCAGGTGGTGGCGTCCGCCGGCGCGGTGCTGTACGACCCGGCGACGAGCCGCGCGACGGCGGCCGAGGAAGTGTTCCGCGTCCGCGGGGCGGTCGAGGTGTCGCTGCTCGACGCGCCGGCGGCGGTCGGGCTGGAGGAGGCGCAGGGGTTCAAGTTGACGATCGGCGACCCGAAGGAGCGGGAACTGACCGGCCAGCCGCCGAAGCCGCGGGGAAGGAAGTAGCGGGTCAGTCTTTGCCCCGAAGGGGCGCAACAAGTCAGCCCAGGGCAACGCCCTGGGTAAGACCACATGTTAAAGGAACAAGCCCTGAAAGGGCGGAACACTCTTCCGCCCTTTCAGGGCTTGATCGTTGGGTGAAGTTTACCCAGGGCGTTGCCCTGGGCTGACTTGTTGCGCCCCTTCGGGGTAAAGAGTGGTCCGCCGTCGCGGGACATGTTCCCGGTTCGTACCCGCCGCCGTCACCTCGCGGCGTGGAACAGGTTCATCACCTCCAGCCCGGCGGCCGCCTTGATCGTCAGCGGCGACGGCTCGGCGAGGTTCTCCAGGCTCACCGTCGCCCGCGTCCACTGGCCCGGCTTCCCGCCCGGCGGCAGCGCCATCGTCATCGGCTTGCCGCCGACCTCGATCACGCACTCCTGTTTTCCCTTCGCGGCCACCTTCCAGTCGAAGACCAACTCGCCCTTGCCGAGCTTCGCCGCCGTCGTCAGGTCGCCGTTGCCCGCGGACCGCAGCGCGCCGCCGGCCTTCCACCCGTCGCCGGTCCAGCCGGTCAGCGTCGAGCCGTCGAATAAACTCTTGTGCCCGGCCGCGACGGTCGCGACCTCGTCCGGCTTCGGGTTCGTGCCCGGCAGCTCCTTGATCTTGATGTTGCGGAAGTGGCACTCGACGCCCTCGCTCTCGAGCGCGAGGTAGCCCTTCCGCGGGCTGCACTGGCTGACGCCGGAGACTTCCTTGCCGTTGACGTGCAGCTTGATGACGCCGTCGTTGGCGACGATCTTGTAGTGGTTCCACTCGCCGGCCGGCTTCGTGCGGTTCTCGCTCGGCAGACAGCGTTCGATCCCCTTCGGGTGCGGGCGGTCGGGTTTGCACTTCGCCCCCCAGATGCTGAAGATGTCGCCTTCGCTCGTCGCCCACCCGTCGGCCGGCTTGTAGTTGAGCAGCACCTGCACCTCGATCCCGCGGGTGTACGGGCTGCCGACGGCCGGGATCGGGTCGCCCCAGACGAAGATGCCGCTGTTCGCCATCTTCGTCTTCTCGACGTGCATCCACTCGACTTCGAGGACGAAGTTCTCGTAATGCTTGTCGGTGCGAAGGAACCCGGTCGGCGTGCCGGTGGTGACGATCTCGCCGCCCTTCGCGGCGAACGTCGTTGGGGCGCAGTTGACGTTGTGCCAGCCGGTGAGGTCCTTGCCGTTGAAGAGCGGGACGTAGCCGTCGGGGTCGGCGGCGGCGAGCGGGGCGGCGAGGAGCAGGAGCGCGAGAAGGGTGCGCATGGCGGGGCCTCCGGGGGTGGGGGTGGGGAGGTAGTGTATGCGAAAGGCGAGCGGGGGGCGTCAGCCCCCTGATTCTGAAGTGCGTCGGCGGGAGAATCAGGGGGCTGACGTCCCCCGCTCGCCGTCGTCGAGGCTGACATCGAGCGGGCCGCAGGTGTCGCGGTAGTCTTGTGCCTTCTCGCGGATCGCGCGGGCGAGTTCCGGCGTCATGTCCTGAAGTTGCTGCGGCGTCGGCGGGTTCGCGTTGCGGGCCTCGGCACGGGCGACGTGCTTCGCCGCCGCCGTTTCGATCCGTTCGCGGAAGTCTTCGTTCGCGAACTCCACGGGGCGAACTTCCTCGCTCGTTGCCGGCGCAGGCACAGCCTGACGCAAGAGCGCGGAGAGTTCCGCCCACTCGGCCGGGGTCAGCGGGTTGCCGAGCGCGAGGTCGGTGCGTTCGATTACGGGCAGTTCGGTCGGGAGGACGCTGTCGTCGTTCATGACGGCACTCCCGCCGGGACGCCGACCAGCACGTACTCCTGGAAGTCTTTGATGGGCAGCGGCTTGCCGAACTTCGCGATGGTGTAGTCGTTCATCGCGTTGTAAAGGTCGAGCAACTTCTGTTGCGCGACTTCGGGATCGACGCCGTCGCGGATGAAGGCCCGGAGGACGATGTCGGGTTCAGGAGCGTCAGGTTCCGTGGGTCGTTCGGGCGGCGTGTCGTGAAACGGCAGGAACACCGTAGGAGGAACAGGCGTTGAGTCGGTCCACTTCTCGGCGTTTGATCGGCGGAGAAGGCTGTCAAAGGCGAACCGGATGTCGAATGTATCGACCCCCCAAAGGGCGGCGAATTTGGCCGCCTTTGCTGCGAAAACGGCGGCGGCGGCCTTATCGTCTCCAAAAACAGCATGCCCGTTGTCGTCGGGGTACGGGTCGAGGAAGTAAGAAACTGGAACGCTCACCCCGTTTTCATGGAAAGTGAGTTCCTCATTAGTGAACGCGGCCGACTTGGCGGCGGCCCCGGCGGCGGCCCCGGCAAAGGCCCTTGTTCGTTCGGCCCGCTCGGCGACATCTAGGGCTGCAACCCCGGCCCCACGGGCTTCGCTTGCTGCCAACTCTCCTGTTTGAACGGCTTCCTCAATCGCGGACGAATCCTCGGCGGGCGCTTCGCGCAACCCGTTCGAGGGGAGTGACAGAGCTAATCGCGCACAACGAGCCGCGAATGCCACCCGCGCCCAACAGGGTAGTTGGGCAATGTCGCTTCTCGTCGGCAGCTTAACTTCGGCCACGGATCACACCTTCGAGGCCGGAACCTCGCTCACCACGGGCGACTTCACTTCGCGGATGCCGGCCAGCACCGGCGTCAGCTTCTCCTTCAGCCATGAGAGCCGCGCAGCGGCTTCCGCCGTTGCGGGCACGAGCTGAATCGCGATCCGCCCCGGCTCGCCGTTCGAGTTCGCACGATCCCAGGTGAAGCCGCAGCCCTTCACCAGTTCCAAGATCGGCACGACCTTCGCCATCACCGCCTGCGGCGTCAGGCCGAGGTCGGGATCGATGGAAAACGTGAGGTGGAGTTTCGGCGTGTCCAGCTGTACGAACCCGCTTCGGCCTTCCGGCCGGTTATCTGGGTGGGTGACCGGCCCTGTCGTCGTGCGGGTCACGAAGTTGCCCATCACGAACTCTTCGCCGAACTGGGCCATCCACGGCGAGCAGTCCACGTCCACGACCGGCCCCCGCACCGTGGGCCGCACGAAGCTGCCGTAGGTCAACTTATTCTTGTCCTCGCTCATGACGCCTCTCCCGCCAACACATCGAGGTAGGCCGTGCCGTTCTCAAGTACCTTGCCACCCGCCAGAAGGCGAAACTCGTACTGGCCGGGCTTCGGGATCGCGACGTTCCGCAACCGGAACGCGACCTCATGGACTTCGAGCCGATCTACAAAGTGACGGCGCTCGGGTTCGCTCCGGCCCAACACGAGGGGGGAAGGCCGCGAGGGGTCGAACGGCACGAACTCGACACCCAGGCTGAACTCGCCGAGCCCGTCGCTGAGTTGGGCGTAGACCCAGAGTTCCCGCTGTCCGAAGTTCTTCGTAACGCCCGGCGGCATCCAGACCGTGTGATACGGCCGGCGAATGACCCACGACCCGTCCGCCAAGTCGACGACCACGTCCTGACATGCCACGAGCATCCGAACAACGGGCAGGTTCATGCGGCAACTCGGGCGGGGGTCTGCCTCATTCTACCTACGGATGCCGAAAGACTTCAACCGTGTCCGCTTCAGTTCCGGCTGAACGGCCTCGCCTTCTTCGCCTCGACGCCGAGCGGGTCGTTCACCAGCTTCATGTAGCACCCGCCGCACACGTCGTAGCTCCGCCGCACGCACACCGGCAGCATCTCCACCGTGTCGCCGTCGTCCTCCCGCTGCTCCCGCTCCAACAGCAGCTCGTCCACCGACTCCACGCTGTCGTCGATCTCCAGGTCGTCGTCCTCCAGGACCGTCGGCTCCTCGGCCGTCGGCACCGGCGTGCCCTCCACCTTCCAGACGAACCGGGGGTCGGATTGCGGGTTCAGGGTCTTGCCGCACACATCACAAGAGAAGAGACGCATGGCGTGTGATGCTCCGGGGTGTCGGGACCGACCCGCGGCCGGGTCGGGGGATCATTGCGAGTCGGCCGCGGGGCGAACGCGCCCGCGGCGGATGAACCGTCGATACATTCATCTGTCGCGGTTTTTCCGCCGCAAGTCAAGCGCAATTTAGCGACGGGGCGGGCTGTGCCGGCTACGGAAAGGTGGCCGGTTTGCAACTTCGCGTGTCGAACTTTCACGCGGACCGGCCCGGCGGCGCGGCCGGCCTTTCCCACTTTGCCGGGCCGGGCGGGTGGCGCGGTCATTCTTGCGAAATCGGTTCTGGCACGGGGCGTGCAAAGTAATCTCCCGTCCCCGCGGGTCGATGTCGCAGCGGGTTAACCGCGACGCCGACCCGCGGGGGCCGAGTCAACTCCCCCAACGTATCCCCCGGACGGGCGCGGCAACGCGGCCCGGCACGCCGACCCGCCTCATCAGGTTCCAACTCACCACGGCCGGTGCGATTCTCCTCGCACCGGCCGCTTCGTTTTCCTGTCCCTCGCGTTCCCCGTTACCCACCCGTTGCGCCGTCGGCGGTATAGTCTGCGCAGTTCCTCGCTCAACCCTGCGAACCGAAGGTGAACCCATGACCCGCCTCCCCCTCGCGGCGATGCTGCTCGTCGCCGCGACCACGACCGCCCGCGCGGAGCCGGCCGCCCCGCTCGGCGCACTCGCCAAGATGCCGGTGAAGGAAGTCACCGTCTTCAAGGACGGCCATGCTTACGTCGTCCACCAGGGCACGATGCCGGTCGATTCCAGTGGAAGTGTTTTGCTCGACCTGCTGCCGAACCCGGTGCTCGGCACGTTCTGGCCGTACTCGCTCGACAACCGGGCGACGCTGCACTCCGTCACCGCCGGCCGGCGACGGGTCGCCGTGGATCGCACCGCGCTGACCGTCCGCGAACTCATCGAGGCGAACCCCGGCGCGGAGGTGATCGTCACCGAGGGCGGCAAGCAGCCGTACCAGGCGACGATCGTGAAGCTGCTCGTCCGCGAGACGGAGGAACTGGAAGCGACGGCCCACGCCCCCGGCGAGTACCCGCCGCAGAAGGGGAACGTGCTGCTGCTGAAGACCATCGACGGCACGCGGGCGGTGAACATCGACGCCGTGACGGACCTGAAGTTCGTCGGCAAGTACGAGACGAAGCTGCGGGCCGAGGAGTACCGCAACCTGCTGACGCTGAAGCTCGACTGGGCCGGCCAGCCGGCGGCGAAGTCGGCCGAGGTCGGCATGGCCTACGTGCAGAAGGGCATCCGCTGGATTCCGAACTACCGCGTCGAACTCGACGGCAAGGGGAAGGCCGTCGTGAAGCTCCAGGCCACGCTCTTGAACGAGCTGACCGACCTGAAGGACGCGACGGTGAACCTCGTGATCGGCGTCCCGTCGTTCTACTTCAAGGAGACCACCGACCCGATCGCGCTGTCGCAGGCGGTGGCCCAACTGTCGCCGTACTTCCAGACGGACGCCTCGACGCAGTACGCGCTGAGCAACTCGATGATGACGCAGGTGGCCCGCGGCGGCGAGGTCCGCCGCGCCCCCGGCGGCGGGGCGGCCGCCCCGGACCTCGGCCCGCCGCTCGACGGGCAGCAGAGCGAGGACCTGTTCGTCTTCACGGTGAAGAACGTGACGCTCGCGAAGGGCCAGCGGATGGTGCTGTCCGTCTCCCAACAGACGGTCGAGTACAAGGACGTGTACGGCCTCGACATCCCCTACGTCCCGCCGCCGGAGGTGCGGCGGCAGACGAACGACGCGCAGGTCGCCGAACTCGCCAAGCTGATGAACGCGCCGAAGGTCCAGCACAAGGTCCGGCTGACGAACGGCAACTCGCAGCCGCTCACGACCGCGCCGGCCCTCGTCATGAAGGACAACAAGGTGCTGGCCCAGGGGATGATGACGTACACGTCGAAGAACGCGACCGTGGACCTGGCGCTGACGACGGCCGTGGACGTGAAGGTGAAGAAGAAGGACAAGGAGGCGAAGCGGACGCCGAACGCGGCGTCGTACAACGGCACGGCGTACTGGCGGATCGACATCGCGAGCAGCCTGGAGCTAACAAACGCCGGGCCGAAGCCGGTCGAAGTGGAAGTAACGCGGTACGTGCTGGGGAACCTGGACAAGGCGTCCGACGGCGTGAAGGCGGAGATGGTGAACCTGTTGGAAGCCGACGACGGGCCGGGCGGGTACGGCCGGCCGGCGTGGTGGGGCTACTACTCGTGGCCGGGGTGGTGGGGCCACCTGAACGGCGTCGGCCGGCTGACGTGGACGGCGAAGCTCGACCCCGGCCAGTCGAGCGAGCAGACCTACGCCTGGCACTACTTCTGGCCGTGACCGCTCCGAGGACGACGGCCGGGCGCGGACTGCCCTGGAAACGCGCCCGGCCCCGCCCGTAGAGTGAGGGGTACACCGTTCCCCCTCCTTCCCCACGGGCTGCCATGGCCGAACCGATCCGCGTCGCGACGGGCGACCACGACATCTGCCTCCTGCCGAAGATGGCCAACCGGCACGGCCTCGTCGCCGGGGCGACCGGGACCGGCAAGACCGTCACCCTCCAGCGGATGGCCGAGGGGTTCAGCCGCATCGGCGTGCCCGTCTTCCTCGCCGACGTGAAGGGCGACCTGTCCGGCCTCAGCCGCGTCGGGTCGGCCGCCAACGCAAAGGTCGCCGCCCGCGTCGAGCAGCTCGGCCTGAAGGACACGTTCGAGTACGCCCCGTGCCCGGTCGTCTTCTGGGACATCTTCGGCGAGCAGGGCCACCCGGTCCGCACCACCATCAGCGAGATGGGGCCGCTCCTCCTCTCCCGCCTCCTCGACCTCAACGAGACGCAGGCCGGCGTCCTGCAGATCACGTTCAAGGTCGCCGACGACAACGGGCTGCTCTTGCTCGACCTGAAGGACCTGCGGGCGATGATGCAGCACGTCAGCGAGAACGCGAAGCAGCTCACCACCGAGTACGGCAACGTCTCGGCCGCGAGCGTCGGCGCGATCCAGCGGGGCCTGCTGCGGCTCGAAGAACAGGGCGGCGACCGGTTCTTCGGCGAGCCGGCGCTGAACCTGATGGACTTCATCCAGACCGGGGCGAAGGGCCGCGGGCACATCAACATCCTGGCCGCGGACAAGCTGCTCCAGTCGCCGCAACTGTACGCGACGTTCCTGCTCTGGATGCTGGCCGAACTGTTCGAGCAACTGCCCGAAGTCGGCGACCTGGAGAAGCCGAAGATCGTGTTCTTCTTCGACGAGGCGCACCTCCTGTTCAACGACGCGCCGAAGTCGCTGCTCGAAAAGATCGAGCAGGTGGTGCGGCTGATCCGGTCGAAGGGCGTCGGCGTGTACTTCGTGACGCAGAACCCGCTGGACGTGCCGGACACGGTGCTGGCGCAGCTCGGCAACCGGGTACAGCACGCGCTGCGGGCGTTCACCCCGCGGGACCAGAAGGCGGTGGCGGCCGCGGCGAAGACGTTCCGGCAGAACCCGAACCTCGACGTGGAGGAGGCGATCACGCAGCTCGGCGTCGGCGAGGCGCTCGTCTCGTTCCTGGACGAGAAGGGGACGCCGACGGTCGTGGAGCGGGCGTTCGTCGTCCCGCCGGGGACGCTGATCGGGCCGATCGCGCCGGACCAGCGGAAGGCGGTGATCGACACGTCGGTGGTGGCCGGCGTGTACGAGAAGGCGATCGACCGCGAGTCGGCCTACGAGGTGTTGAAGGGGAAGGTCGCGCCGGACGCGGCCCCGGCGGAGGCGGGGTCGAAGCGGGCGGAGTTCGAGCAGAAGCGGGCCGAGCAGCAGGCGGAGGCCGAGGCGAAGGCGGCCGCGAAGGGGCCGAAGAAGGACAGCGTGGTGATGGGATTCGTCAAGAGTGCTGCCCGGTCGATGGGCACGGCGGTGGTCGGCGTCATCAAACGCGGCATTCTCGACAACCTGTTCGGCACGAAGAAGCGGCGGTAGCTATGCCACCCGCAGCGTGCGGCACGTCTCTTCGTAGGTCGCCTCCAGGTCGAGCATCGTACCGTCGCGGTCGTTCAGCCAGATCGGTAGCGACGGCAGCGGCTGCCCGACCCGCAGCGCGTGCGCCCACGTCTTCAGCCGCCACCGCGGGCGGTGGTTCTGCCGGTGGATCGTGACCGCGTACAGCGGCGGTGGGGTCGGCCCCATCGCCGGGTCGGACCGGCCGAGCAGTTCCAACAGGTCGGCGTACAGGTTGAACTGCCGGACCGTGACGAGATCGACGATCGACACGCACACGTCCTGTTGGAGCAGGGCCGCGCACTTCGCGACGAACGCCCGGCGGCTCTCCGGCCGGTCCTTGTTCGACGGGCTGACCAGCTCGATGGCGGCGACGAGCCGCTGCCCCTCCTCGGCGTCGAAGATTTGCACCTCGTACTCGTCCGGGTCCGGCACGTCCGTTTCCAGCGTGAGCGTCGGTTCCGGCGGTGCCCAAACCGCGGTCGCCACGCCGCCCTCGGCGGGATCGGACGCGCCCGCGAATCCCTCAGCCCGTTGATCGAACGTGGCGATGTCCACTTCAAAGAACTGCCCGAGGTGGACCTGCGGCGCGACGTGATAGCGGGCCGGAAGGACGCGGAACAGGTGTTGCGTGATGACGCCCGGCCACAGTCCGTGGACGCGCTCCCAGACGCGGCGGGCCGGGTTCTCGAAGTGGTCGCGGAGCGGCATCCGTGGTCCCTCGGGGTCACCCACAGTATACCGCGCGACCCGCACCGTTCACCGCAAGCCCGCGCCGCCGAGAACGCCCGCGACGGCCGCTAGCGCCGGCGGCCGCGGGCCCATGGACTTCGCCTTCGGACCGGGTTTCGGTTTCACTGTCGGAAACCAGCCGAGGAACGTCATGTCGAAACCTCGACCGGTCCAAAGCAACCGGCCGTCATTCTTGTCCTCCGCGCCGTACCGCATCAGAAGGCTGTCGCCCACGCGTGTGCCGCCGTCCCAGGTCCGTTCCCGGAGGTAGCCGATGCCGGCCACACGTTTCCCGTCCGGCGACCAACGACACACGGCGTCCCCCAATGCGTCGTGACACGTCGCAATCTCCCGGACGATGGAACCGGCCACTTCAACCGTGTACACCTTGTATCGGACCGGGTCGCTGGGCGGCGGGTGTTCCTGCCCGACGCCGGTGAGCGTTTTCCCGTCCGGCGACGGTTCCAACTGTACAAACGAATGCGTGTCGGCCAGGGGTTTCAACTTGCCGTCGGCCGTGAGCTTGAGCCACCGGTACTTCGGCAACTTCGGGTCACGGTTGTAATTGTCGTGTACGACCAGCCACCCCGACTGGTCGGGGAATTCCGCCGTTACCCGTTGGTCCGTGGGCAGGTCGAGCTTGGTTTCCTTCTTGGTCGCGAGGTCGATCAGCGCGTGGGTGTGGAGCGCGAACACGTACCTGGGAGTCCGCTCTTGCCCCACAAAGTGTTTACGAACGGCCTTCGACCGGTCGTGCGACCAGACGTACCAGTCGAGATCCTCGGACGGTAATCCCGTATCGACGCCGACAGTTTCGCCGTTGAGGTCGCGGAGGTGGATCGTCAGTCCTTTTTGCTCTCGCTGACCCGCGAGGCGACCGTTCTTCCCACGGAACACGATCTTCGAGCCGTCCGGCGTGACGCCGCGGAAATGCACGCCGTCTTTGATTTCGAGTTTCGTCGCTTCTATCCCGTCCGGCGTATAGGCGATAAGCTGGTCCGAACTCGACTTACGGAACCACATCAAGCCTTCATCCTTCCACCCCTTCGGCGGCGCCGCGATGGGCTGCCGCGCCTCCGGGAACCAGCCGAGCAGTTGCGTGTAGCCCTTCGGCTCCTTCGCGTAGTCGTGGACGGCCCACGCCGTCGGGTTGCGGCCGTCGGCGTCGCACGCCACCAGCTTCGCCTCGTCCGGTACCAGCGAGTCGGGGAAGTTCGGCAGCGGCTTGACGTTCAACCACAGGTACGCGAGGCGGCCGCCGTCCGGCGACCAGCAGACCTCCGTGTCGGACTGCATCGGGTGGTCGGCCAGTTGCGTCCGCTTGCCGGTCGCCGCGTCGAGCGAATGCACGGCCTCGCGGTGGAACCCCGCCCCCTTCGCGGCGTCGGCCGTGCCGGACGCCAGGACCCGCTTGCCGTCCGGGGAGATCGCCGCGTACTTCAGCGCCGGCAGCTCGGCCAGCACCTTCGGCTCGCCGCCGTCGAGCGGCACGCGGTACAGCTTGCAGAGTTGCGGCGGGCCGCCCTTCTTCGCCTTCGGGTCCGGCGCGGCCCACTCCCGCGCCAGCGCCCACGTCCCGTCCGGCGACAGGCCGATCATCACGCAATTGTCGAGGCCGTCGATGGCCGTTTCCTGCTTCGTCTTCAGGTCGATGACGGCGTGCGTCTGCGGCCACGGGCGGGCGCTCTCCTTGCCCGGCACGACGCGGGACCGCAGGAGCTTCGTGCCGTCGCGGGAGAAGACGAACGGGTGCGTATCGACATCGGGCTTGAACGGGATGCCGAGGTCGGTGGCGGCCGGGCCGTCGCCGAGCGGCCGGAGGTGGAGCGTGAGGCCGGCCGTGCCGTCCGCGGCGTACAGGACCCGCGACCCGTCCGGCGTGAGGCCGAGGAACCGGCGGCCGTCCGTCAGGGTGACGTCCTTCGCCGGCGTGCCGTCCGGGGCGTAGCCGACGAGCTTGCCGGTGTCGGCGTTGTACGTCCAGATGAGGCCGGCGGGTTTCGGCTTCGCGGGCGTGGCGACGGGGTTTCGCGGCCCGAGCCAATACATGTCGCCCAGGAACTGATGGGGGTACTTCACGATGGTCTTGCAGTTTCCTCCGTCCAAATCGCAGACGACGAACCGGGCCGTTTCGTCCCCGTCTCGGCCCTTTTCCTCGCGCATGGCGACGAGCAGCCGTCGGCCGTCCGGAGACCAGTACGCCCGCGAGACGAACCGGATGTCCTGCGGTGTCGTCACGAACTTCTCGACGCGGGTGGCCGCCCCGGTTTCGACGTTGAAACGGTAGAGTTCGGCCGGCTTGTTCTGCTCCCTTCGCAGGTGAGCGAACCCGACGAGTTCCTTCCCGTCCGGAGAGAGCCGCAGGTGAAGGCTCGAATATCCCTCGAAGAGCGCGTGAAGTTTACCACTGGCCAGGTCCAGCCGCTTCCACGTCGAAACCTCCGGTTCAATGTCTCTCTCCACCACGAGCAACCATTTCCCGTCCGGCGACCAACCCGCGACGGCGTGATTGCTCGCCAAGTCGAGCTTGGTCTCTTGCCTTGTCCCGAAGTCGTACAGGGAAAAGGTTCCCTTCCAGCGCGAGGGCGGCGGCTCGCCGGGTCGTTCGACCAACTGTGTGCGGACCACGCGGGTCATGTCGGGCGACCACCGGAAATGTTGGTTCGCCCGGTAGGTCAAGCCGGTGTCCACCCCTTGCGGCTCGTCGCCGGGCTTACGCAGGTGGACCGTCAAACCTTCCGTCTCACTTTCGGCCGCCGCACGACCCGCCTTACCGACGAACGCCACGCGGCCGTCCGGCGTGATGCCGAGAAGCCGCCGTTTGTCTTGGAGTCGGTAGTCTTTCACCACCGTCCCGTCCGGCCGGTAGGCCGTCAATTCGTTCCGGAACGGTTGATAGGCCCAGATCAATTCCTCTTGAACGTCCCCCTTCGGCACCGGCGCGGCGGTGGCCGTCGGCGTTGCCGTCGGGCCGAGCGACCACGCGGCGAACGCCGCGGCTAGCACGCACGCGGTCGCGGCGACCTTCAGCTTCGCGAGCATGAACGAGCGCATGACTCCCCCGGCGATGGCGGACGCGGTCGAAGAAGAAGCGAGCGGCGGCGCGGCGGTCGCCGACGCGGACAGCGCGGCGAACAGCCCCAGCGAGAACGTGACGCCGCGGGCCGTCAGCCGGGCGGCGAGCTGCTTGCGGGCCGCGGCCAGCCGGCTGGACAGCGTCCCCTCGGCGATGCCGAGCTGCCTCGCGGCGTCGGCCCGGCTCACGCCGTCCAGTTCGCACAGCACGACGGCCGCGCGGTACGCGGCCGACAGGTTCGCGATCTCCTCGTCGAGCATCGCGAGCACGTCGGCCTCGACCTTGTCGGCGGCGCGGGCCGGCGGCTCCGGCACGCGGCCGACGAGGGATTCCTTGCGGCGGCGGGTCACGGCGAACGCCTCCAGTGCGGCCTTGCGGGCCACCCCGTACAGGAACCCGCCCACGGCCGACCGCGGCCGGACGGCGTGGGCCTTCTTCGCCAGTACGACGAACACGGCCTGGTACGCGTCCTCGGCGAGCTGGTGGTGGCCGAGGACGCGGCGGCAGACGGCGTACACCTTCGGCCCGTGCCGCTCGACGAGCGCCGCGAACGCGGCCTCGTCGCGGGTGGCGACGAACCGGTCGAGCAGGTCGCCGTCCGCGTCGCCGCGGTCGATGCCGCGGCGGAGGCGTTCGACGACGCGCCGCAGTCCGACGTGAGCCATCGGCGGTCCCCCTGGGGTTCGGGGTATTATCTGATGGAACCGCGGCGGCGCGTCGGTGGGATGTGAAAGAAAAGAGGAAGCTACCGCAGCCGCGAGACGCCGAGGAACTTGCACGTTTCCTCGTAGGTGGATTCGAGGTCGAGCTTCACCCACACGTCGTCGGCCAGGCCGATGGGCAGTGTCGGCAGGGGTTGCCCGACGGTGAGGACGTGCGACCACGTCTTGACGTGCGGGCGGCCGCGGCGGTCGCCGCGGATCGTAACGGCGTAGGCCGCGGCCGGTGGCGTCCCCATCGCGGGGTCGTCCCGGCCGATCAGGTCGAGCAGGTCGGCGTACAGGTTGAAGTGCCGCGCCGTCACGATGTCCACGATCGACACGCACACGCCCTGCTGCAGCAGCGTGGCGCACTTCGCGACGAACGCCCGGCGGTTCTCCGGCCGGTCCTTGTTCGACGGGCTGACGATCTCGACCGTGGCGACGAGCCGCCGGTCGCGGTCGTGGTCGTAGACGCGGACCTCGTACTCGTCCTGGGCCGGGATGTCGGTGTCGAGCCGCAGGTGCGGCTCCGGCGGGGCGAGGGTGGCCGTGCCGCCGGCCGCGGCCTGCCGGGCGTCGTCGCCCAACTCGTAGGCGGCCACGTCGTACTCCAGCCGCGCGCCGAGGTGAACCTGCGGGGCGGCGAAGTAGTTCGGCGGCAGTTGGGGGAACAGGTTCTCCACCATCTTGGTCGGCCACATGCTGTGGACGCCCTCGAACGGCAGGCGGTCGAGCGGCGGCTCGAAGTGGTCGCGGAGCGGCATCGGCGGTCCTCCTGCGGGTCAGTGTACCACGCGGCCGGTCACTTCACTTCGAGGACGTAATCGACCATGCCGAACCGCTCCCGTTGGACGAGGCGGAACGACCGGCCGAGTACTTCGGACTTGAGCCAACCTTTCACCTTGCGGACGGCGGCGAAGCCCTTCGGCGTGCGGCGGTGGATGGCGAGTTCGACATCGTCCGTGCGGGCATCGACGAGCCAGTACTCGGTAACGCCGGCCGCGAAGTATTCCGTCATCAGGCGCTCGTAGTCCTTCTCGCCCGAACTCGGGCTGACGACTTCGACGACCAGGTCGGGCGAGCCGTCCAGGATCGTCGCCGAGCCGGTTCGACTCGTCCGGCCGGTGGCGAAGGTGACGCGGCCGCTGGCGAGCGATTGGGCTGAAACGAAGATGGCGTCCGGGATCGTCGCGAGGCCCGTGTCCGCGTTGCGGTACAGGCCGCCGTCGCCGAAGTACAGGCCGAGGTTCTCGGCCTCGGCAATCGTGTCGATCGCCCGCGTGATCGCGAGTTTGACCCGGTTGTGGCTGAAGTATTCTTCCATTGGGTCGATCCACACTTGGCCCTGGATAAAGTGAACCTTCAGCTTCTCCGGCAGCTCGCCGGAGTGGACCCACTCGACGAACGAATCGAGGTCCACGACCCGGTTGGGAACTTCGATCTGCCCGAACCTGTTCGTCATCACGACCATCGCGTCGCCCTCGGCTGTGTCGTTAACTCTACCCGGCGGCGGTGGGGTTTGCCACGGGAAGCTCCCGTAAGGCGGGTCAAGGCTTTGCGCCGACCCGCCGTCGCGCCCCCGGTCTCCCGGCGGACCCTCCGAGTGGTTGCGGCCCCCCGGCGGGTCGGCGCAAAGCCTTGACCCGCCCTACAAGATGGCCGGCGACTTTTTCTCAAGTTTTCGCTTGCCCCGGCCGGGAACGCGGGTATCGTCCGGCCCGCGACGCCCGCCCCCAACCCCCCAGGTGCAAGGATGCACGCGATCCGATCCCTCCTCGTCCTCGCCGCCGCCGCGACCGCCGCGGCCGCGCAAGCGCCCAAGACCACGCCCGCCGCGGCCGTCACCGTGCGGGTCGTTTCCGTCCCGGACGCGGCCGTGCCGAAGCTGGCCGGAACCGTCGCGCAACAGGTGCAGGCGCTGGAGGCCGTCCGCGGCTCCGCGACGATGCAGATGCCGAGGCTCACGGTCGACGCCGCGGAGCCGGCGGAAGTTATCGTCGGGGAACGGGTCGCCGTCCTCGCCGCCGCCGACCAATCGGGTGGCATCAAGGGCGAGTGGCCGAAGACGGAGAGCGTCCTCGACGGCGTCGCGCTGAAGGTGGCGGCCGCCGTGTCGGACGACCGGAAGGCCGTCACGCTGACGCTCGACGCCCGGTTCACGGTGGTAAACCACGCCGCCCCGCTCGTGGCCGTGACGCGGATGGTCCCCGCCGACGGCGCGGGCCAGGCCGTGCCGTTCACGCAGTTCTACCGGAAGCCGGACGTGCAGACGCTGACGCACAAGCTGGAGGAGAAGCTGCCGACCGGCGGCGGGAAGGTCGTCGAGCTGGGCACGGTCGAGGTGACGACGTACCGAGACGCGATGCCGGACGCGGTGGCGCGGATCCCTTACGTGAACCGGCTGTTCAAGAAGAAGCCGACGACGGAGAAGCGGCGGGTGTTCCTCGTGCCGACGGTCGAGGTGGTGGAGCTGCCGGCCGCGACCGACCACGTCGCGGCGTACCGGAAGGCGGTCGCCGACGGCCGGCTGGCGGACGCGAAGGCGGAGGCCGAGCGGGCGCTCGCCGCGGACCCGGCCGCGTTCGCGAAGTGACCCCTTCTCGACGGTTTCGGGCTTCAGGCCGGTGGCCTGAAGCCCGGCTTTGGCAGGCGCATTTCGCCGGCATTTTCCCCCGCCTACGCACATCGGCGCGCGAACAAAATTCTGCGATAACCCCTCCACACCAACAGGGACGGGGGCCTCGCAATGGTCACGATCGACGACCTCATCCGCGACACGAACGTCGAGCCACGGCCGTACCAGACCCGGATCGTCGGCAAGGCCCTCGACCTGTTCCTCGACAAGCAACTGCGGTCCATTCTCGTCGAAAGCCCGACCGGTAGCGGCAAGACGGTCATGGGCCTGCTCATCGCGGCCGGCCTGCAGAAGCAGCTCGGCGTCCGCGTCGGCTGGGTCGCGATGCGGCGATACCTGCTCGCGCAAGCGAAAGCGGAAGCCGCCGAGCGCGGCATTCCGCTGACGGCCGAGTTCATCTCGATGTTCGACAAGAACCCGCCCGCGAACCTCGACCTGCTCGTCGTGGACGAGGCCCAGCACGACGCGGCCGGGAGCATGGCCCACCTGCACAACGTCGTCCGCCCGCGGTACATCCTCGGCCTGTCGGCCACGCCGTTCCGGGCGGACAAGGTGAAGCTCTGCTTCGACACCAGCATCCGCGACGCCGGGATTCGCACGCTCATCGAGGACGGCTACCTGTCGAAGTTCCGGCACTTCACGATGCCGGCGTACACGCCGGACAGCGCCGCCGAGTTCTACCTCCGCGAGCGGGACCGATGGGGCAAGACGGTCTTCTACTTCCACACCGTCCCGCAGTGCGAGCGCGCCGCCGCGATCCTCCGCAAGGCCGGCGTGCGGGTCGAGGTCGTCACCGCCGGCGGTGACCGCGACGCGCAACTCGAAGCCTTCGAGAACGGAGAAGTCGATGTGCTCGTCAACTGCATCGTGCTGGCGGAAGGGTTCGATTGCCCGAGCCTGCAGACGGTGTTCTGCCGGCCGAGCGAGAAGGGGATCACGGTGCAGATGTGCGGCCGCGTGCTGCGGAAGCACCCGGACGTGACCACGAAGAACATCGTACAGTGCCAGAAGACGCGGTGGCCGTTCGTCCGCACGGCGTCGGCGGAGCTGCAGTACGTGTGGCAGGACAACGACTGGCGATCACTCCAGGTGAACCCCCGCATTCAGCAAGTCGCCGTGAACACGATGCGGGCGCTGGCGAAGACCCAGGTGGACCTGCCCGAGTACCTCAAGAAGCGCACCCCGACCTCCTCCCGCCCGCGCGACCGGGCGAACGGCACGGCGTAAGCGTGCCGGTGTACCCCCCGATGCCCCCGGCCCCCACACCGGCACGCTTACGCCGTGCCGTTCGCCTTGAAAGGATTTCCCATGACTGCGACGTTCGAGTACGGGACCTGCCGCCTCCGCGACCTGCAAGTCCCCCCGGCCGACGACGCCCCGGACCGGCTCAACGGCGTCCGGTTCACGAACACGCTCACGCTCAAGGACCGCCCGGTCAAGACGAGCAAGCGGTTCTGGAACAGCCTCCAGATGCGGTTCGGGTTCACGCACAACATCTTCCGCTACTTCTCGCACGAGGAAGTGTTCCGCCGGATCAGCGCGAAGGCCCCGGACGACAAGATCCGCTACTGCCTGGAGACGCCAGACGACTCGCCGACCGCGACGATCCTGGCCGTGTCGAACCCGAAGGCCGGGGTCATCGAGAAGGACGACCTCGACAACCTGCTGCGGCGGTATCGGGCGAAGGACCGCGACTACCACGACGGCATCGTCCGCAGCTACCACGTCCCGCGGCACAGCAGCCCGTTCACGATCAGCGGCGACGGCTTTGAAGCACAGTACGTGATCGAGACGCCGATCGACGCGTTCGGCCGTCCGGCGGTGTACCTCGCGCTCCTGCGGCAGATTTGCATCAACGGGGCCATCGCGATGACCCCGGCGTTCCGCAGCGAGATCAACCTCGGCCGCGGCGGCGCGAGCGGCAGCTTCGGGCTGGAGCGGGCGCTCGAAGGGTTCAACAACGAGGAAGGGTTCGCGGCGCTCCGCCAGCGGTTCGAGTCCTCGACGAAGTCGTGGGCGTCCGTCCACGAGGTCGCGCGGCTGGCCCGCACCGTGACAGGGATGCTTCAAAACCGCGAGGTGTCGAACCGGATGCCGGTGAAGGGCGGCGACGGCGCGAGCCTCGGCGACACGCCGGTGATGCACGCGTTCGGCAAGATGGCCGGCGACCTGACGAGCATCTACGGGCTGGCGAACATGGACGCGCTGAGCGCGAAGCGGCAACGCACGCTGCCGACGGCCTGCCGGGTGTACGACCTCTTGAACTTCGCGAGCGAGCTGGCGACGCACCACGCGAAGCCGGCCGGCGGGCGGAAGCTGCAGGCGTTCATCGGCGACCTGGTGAGCGGCGAGTTCGACCTGGAGGGCACGGCCGACCAGTTCGCGGACTGGAAGGACTTCTTCGTGGACGGCTCGGCGCGAACGGTGGCGGCGAAGAAGAAGCGGTGAGTGTTGCATTTATTTAGCCGCCGGCTTGCCGGCGGGGTTTTGCGACCCCCGAAACCCCGCCGGCAAGCCGGCGGCTATATATCGTGATTTCCACCCGCTCGGCGATCACGACTTCTTCCCGGACAGTTTGTACTTCTTCGCGAGCTTGTCGAGCGCCTCCAGTGCCGGGACCGTCCGCCCCGCGTCCGCGTCGGCCTTGCTCGCCTGGAGGAACGCCATCATCTCCGCCCGCTCGGCCAGCTCCGCGAGCCGCTGGTACGCTTCCGCGTCCAGCACGACGGCCTCCGCCTTGCCGTTCACCGTCAGCACCATCGGCCGGCCGCTCTTCTTCAACTTCGCCATCACGTCCGGCGTGTTCCGCTTGAAGTGACTGAGCGATTGAATGTCGGTCGTAACGTCCAACATGGCCGGCCTCCGGGGATGAAATTCGCACCCGATTGGATGCTACTCGATTTCGGCCCCGGCCGCCACATCCGGTTTGGCCGTCGGCACGACGAAGAGGATCGTGGACACGCCGATCACCGCCCACAGGCCGATCATCCACTTCACGAACTCCGGCAACCCGGACAGCGTGATGCTCAGCGTCACGACCGTCACCACGGTGCAGACGGCCAGCACCTTCACCGGCCGCCGGATGCCGCGGTATTTCTCCCAGTCGGCGATGATGCGGCCGAACACCGGGGCGCGCCGCAGCCACCGGTCGAGCCGGTCGGACGACCGCGCGAAGCAGTAGCTGGCGAGCAGCACCCACGGCGTCGTCGGCACGCCGGGGATGAGCGCCCCGCTGACCGCGAGCGTCACGCACACGACGCCGACGCACACGAACGCGAGCCGCTTCGCCCCGCGGGCGCGGGGCGGCTTCGGCTTCGCTTCCAGGACCGGGTCGGACACGCGCACCTCGCGGACGAGCAGCCGGTAGTTTAGCACAATGACCTTGGGAATCCGCCCCGCGAGGTCACCGCCATGCAGCTGCGTCCGCTCGGTTCCACCGGCCTGAACGTGTCCGTCATCTCGCTCGGCGGGGCGGCGCTCGGCCAGCAGTACGGCCCGGTCAGCGTCGCGGACGCGGCCGACACCGTCCACGCCGGCATCGACGCCGGCATCAACCTCATCGACACGTCCGCGTTCTACGGCGAGGGCACGTCCGAAGAGATTCTCGGCGAGGTGCTGGCCGGCGGCTGGCGGGAGAAGGTGCTGATCTGCACGAAGGCCGGGCGGCACACGCGGGAGAGGTTCGACTTCACCCCGGCCGGGATGCGCTCCTGCCTCGAAGGCTCGCTCCGCCGCCTGCGGGTCGATTCCGTGGACATCCTTCTCGCCCACGACATCGAGTTCGCCGACGACTCCGAGCGGGTCTTCACCGACACGGCCGACGTGCTGCATCAACTCAAGAAAGAAGGCAAGACGCGGTTCGTCGGCATGTCGTGCTACCCGCTGCCGCTGCTGCGGACGGCGATCCAGCGGTGCAAGCTCGACGCGGTGATCTCGTACTGCCACTTCAACCTGCAAAACCAACGGCTGCTGACGGAGCTGCTGCCGGTTGCTGAAGCACACGGCGTCGGCGTGTTGAACGCCAGCCCGCTGGCGATGGGCCTGCTGACGAACCAGGGGCCGCCGCCGTGGCACCCGGCCGGCGAGGACGTGAAGGCCGCGTGCGCCGCGGCGGCGCAACTCTGCCGCGGCCGTGGGGCGGACGTGTCGGTGCTGGGGATGCAATTCTGTTACGGCGAGGAGCGCATCCCGAGCACGATCACCGGCACGGCGAAGCGCGACGAACTGGAGGCGAACCTGCGGGCGCTCGCGACGCCGACGGACGAAGCCTTGTTGAAGGAGGTGCGGGCCGTGCTGGAGCCGGTGCGGGACGCGACGTGGCCGAGCGGGCAGTTCGTCGCGTGAGGTCTCACCCCAGCACCACGTCGCCGCCGTAGGACTCGCCGGTGATGACCGTGCGGTCCATCGGCTGCGGCGGCGTCGGCGGGTCGAGCTTCGGCGGGCCGGCCGCCACCTCCACGTTCGGCATCAGCTCGTACATTACCCGCAGGATGTTGTCCCGAATCTCCAGGAACGCGGCGGCGCACTGCGGGTCGAACTGCCGGCCCATCTGCCGGGCGATCTCCGCGAACGCCACCTCCGGCGGCTTCCCCTTCTTGTCCTCGTGGTACGGCCGGTCGCTCGTGATCGCGTCGAACGCGTCACAAACGGCCACGATGCGGGCGAGCAGCGGAATCTCCTCGCCGGCCAGCCGGTCCGGGTAGCCGGTCCCGTCCCACCGCTCGTGGTGGTTCCGCACGATCGGGGTGATCGACGCCAGCTCCGGGATGCCGGCCAGGTACTGCGCCCCCAGCGTCGTGTGCGTCTGCATCTCGGCGAACTCCTTCGCCGTCAGCCGGCCGGGCTTCTGCAGGATCGCGTCCGCGATCCCGATCTTGCCGATGTCGTGCAGCGGCGTGCCGAGGCGGATCAGCTCCATCTGGTCGTCCGGCAGGTCGAGCTTCTCCGCCAGCATGACCGAGTACTGCGTCACCCGCCGGGTGTGGCCGCCGGTGTACCGGTCGCGGAGTTCCACCATGTCCGCCAGCGTCGTGATCGTCTTCAGGAAGAGTTCGCGCTGTTGGCGGAGGAGGTGCGAGCACTCGACGGCCGACGACATGTGCGCCGCCAGGGCGTCGGCGAACACCAGGTCGCTCTCGGAGAACGGGGCCTGGTAGACGCTGCGGTCCAGGTGGAGGACGCCGATCTTCCGCCGCGGCGTCCGCAGCAGCACGCACAGGACGGACCCCATCGCGCCGTCCGAGATGCTCTGCGTGACCTGGAACTCCTCCTCGCGGACGTTCTTGAACAGCATCGACTCGCCGGCCGCGAACGCCCGCTGCGCGAGCCGGCGGCTGAACGGGAAGCGGCCGCCCGGCTCCCGCGGGCCGACGGCCAGCGACCGCAGCCGGAGGCGGGGTTCGAGCAGGTTCTCCCCCTCGGCCAGGACGATCGCGCCGCGCTGCGCGTCGAGGACGCTGACGGCGTCGTTCAGGATCGTGTCGAGGAGCTGGTCTTCGCTCTGGAGGTGGACGAGGTGCTGGCCGGCGCGGAGCAGCGCGATGAGCTGGTCCCCGGCCCGCGGCGTCTGCTCCGTGTCCGGGGCGACGGCGGACCGGCTCGGCGACAGGGCCGCGGACGACATCGGCAGCGCGAGCTTCGCCGCGAGCGTCAGCTGGTCCGACGGCGGGCCGTCGAGCGTCGCTTCCGTGAACTCGACGATCATCGCGATCTTGCCGAACTGGACGATGTCCCGCGGCTTGATCGGCTGCTCGGCGTTCGGCGGGATCCGCTGGCCGTTGATGTACGTGCCGTTGGTGCTGTTGAGGTCGATGACGGACCAGCAGCCGTCGTTCCCGGCCCGGACCTCGGCGTGCTTTCGACTGACGGAGCTGTCGTCCAGGACGATTTCGAGCGTGTTCAGCCGGCCGGACCTAAGCAGGTGTTCGGAATGCCAAACCTTGCCCTTGATCGTGCCGCTGACACCGCGTAACCGGATGCCGCGCTTCACGTTGTGGCCCTCACCCCGGTGTCTACGGTCGGGCGATCCTCGGACAATGAAAGGTCCGGAACACCCGGAATGATCGGAGAAAGCGTAGAACACGAACGCGCGGATTGTGAGAGGGCGTATGAATAATGACGGAAAAACAGAGGACGCGGATTCTCCCGCCGCCCCAGATTTCGCAAGTTCCGGCGGTCGCGACAGGTCTCGTAGGGCGGGTCAAAGCTTTCGGCCGACCTACACCCTCTCCCCCGGCTTTGCGGGGGGGAGGGCCGGGGTGAGGGGGAAGACGCTCGCCGCGCCGGAAACGTCCCTTCCTGGTAAGGGAGGCGTGGGGGGGGGGGGGGGGGGGGGGGGGGGGGGGGGGGGGGGGGGGGGCGGGGGGGGGGGGGGGGGGGGGGGGGGGGGGGGGGGGGGGGGGGGGGGGGGGGGGGGGGGGGGGGGGGGGGGGGGGGGGGGG